>Ga0247727_10004351_pt1 | contig 30115 bp, 25 predicted proteins | sample WisWelCaveWW1625_FD_202498 | JGI IMG/M metagenome (GOLD analysis project Ga0247727, IMG submission 202498) | Biofilm microbial communities from Wishing Well Cave, Virginia, United States - WW16-25 | ecosystem: Environmental > Aquatic > Deep subsurface > Groundwater > Cave microbial mat | place...
CGGTGTATAAATCGCTCCACGGCGTCCTCCTGAGTGGAAAGGTTGTGTTGCAACTCCCTTCCTACCCACGGATGGACGCCGTGTCTACTTCCCTCCGAGTTTGGTTGCGGCTATGCCGCGCTACGCTCTCTAGCGGATCCCCCGTGTCATCTCCTCTTCGCCGGCACCGGCGCCTTGCGCCCCGTCGCGAGAGAAATCAGCACGAGCTTGAAGAGGAGGTCCTCGAGATCGGCGAGCTTGAGGCTGTTGGGGCCGTCGCACGGCGCATGATCGGGCGTTTCGTGGACCTCCATGAAGACGCCATCGGCCCCGGCGGCGACGCCGGCGCGCGCGAGGATCGGGATCATCGATCGGTCGCCGCCCGAGACCGCCCCGGCTCCGCTCGGCGCCTGCACGCTGTGGCCCGCGTCCATGACGACGGGATAGCCGAAGCCCTGCATGATCGGGATCGAACGCATGTCGACGACCAGCGTGTTGTAGCCGAAGGTCGTCCCGCGTTCGGCGACGAGGATCGAGCGGTTGCCGGTGGAGGAGACTTTCGCGATCACGTTCTTCATGTCCCACGGCGCCAGGAACTGCCCCTTCTTGATGTGGATCGCGCGTCCCGTCTTTCCCGCCGTCACCAGCAGGTCCGTCTGCCGCGACAGGAACGCGGGGATCTGCAGCACGTCGACGCACTTCGCCGCCTGCTTCGCCTCCCCGGGAGAGTGGACGTCGGTCAGGACCGGCACCTTCACGACGCTGCGGATCTTCGCCAGGATCTTCAGCCCCGCTTTCAGCCCGACGCCGCGGAAAGACGACAGCGACGTGCGGTTCGCCTTGTCGTAGCTCGACTTGAAGATGTACGGGATTCCGATCCCCCGGCAGATGGCGGCGATCACCTTCGCGTGACGCATCGCGTGCGCCTCGCCTTCGATGACGTCGGGGCCGCCGATGAAAAAAAGCGGCGCCTTGCCGCCGAGTTCGTGAGAGCCGACTTTGACCATGGCCGGCAATTATTCACGGTCCACGGCCGGCGGTCTACGGTTTACGTTCCTTCGATCTCGCCGAACAGGTGCCCCATCTTGTCGCGCTTCGCCTTCAGGTACGCGGCGTTCTCGGGGGTCGCCGGCGTCTCGATCGGCAACCGCTCGACCACCTCCAGCCCGTAGCCGTTGATCGAGACGATCTTCTTTGGATTGTTGGTGATCAGCTTCATCTTCCGGACGCCCAGGTCGAGCAGGATCTGGGCGCCGATGCCGTACTCGCGGAGGTCCGCCGGCAGTCCGAGCCGCAGATTGGCGTCCACGGTGTCGTGGCCCTGCTCCTGGAGTTCGTAGGCCTTGAGCTTGTTCAGGAGCCCGATGCCGCGCCCCTCCTGGCGGATGTAGAGGAGCACGCCCTTTCCATCGCGCGCGATCATCTGGAGCGCCCCCTCGAGTTGGGCACCGCAGTCGCACCGCTTCGAATGGAAAATGTCGCCCGTGAGGCACTCGCTGTGGACGCGCACGAGCACGGCCTGCGGCTGGACGACCTTGTCCTCGCCCACGTCGCCCGCGCAGATCGCCAGGTGCAGGTAGTCGTCGACGAGGCTCTTGTAGCAGTGGAGGCGGAACGCTCCGAAGGCGGTCGGCAGCTTCACCTTCGCGACGCGCTCGATGAGCCGCTCCTGGCGACGGCGGTAGTCGATCAGGTCGGCGATGCTCGCCATCTTCAAGCCGTGCTTCGCGCAGAACTCGACGAGGTCGGGCACGCGCGCCATCTCGCCGTTCTCCTTCATGACCTCGGAGATGACGGCGATGGGCTTGAGCCCCGCCAGGCGGCAGAGATCAACCGAGCCCTCGGTGTGGCCGGCCCGCACGAGCACGCCGCCGTCGCGGGCGCGGAGCGGGAAGACGTGGCCGGGCCGCGCGAGGTCGTCGGGCGTGCAGCGGTCGTCGGCCGCCGTGAGGATCGTCCGAGCGCGGTCGCCGGCGGAGATCCCGGTGGTCACGCCATGGCGCGCTTCGATCGAGACCGTGAACGCCGTCTTCCGCGGCGACGTGTTCTCGTTGACCATCGGCGGCAGGCCGAGCTTGTTCGCACGCTCGTTGGTCATCGACAGGCAGATGACGCCGCCCGTGTGGAGGCGCACGAAGTTGACGGCGTCGGCCGTCGCCTTCTCCGCCGCGAGGACGAGGTCGCCTTCGTTTTCGCGGCTCTCGTCATCGACGAGGACAATCATCCGGCCGGCGCGGAGTTCGTCGAGCGCCTCGGGGATCGGCGTGAAAGCCATGCATCGATCCTAGCAAAACCGCTATTTGGGTTTCACGTCGATCGAGTTCTTCACGCTCCGGACACTGCGGACGTCGAGGGCGATCCGTTCGGCGTCGGCCTTCGCCTCGGGCGTCACGACGCGGCCCTTCAGCACCACGGCTCCTTCGCTGCAGTCGACGGTGACGTCGATGAGCCGCGCATCCGAGTGGTACTTCCAGCGGATGTCGCGCTTGATCTCCTGGTCGCGCACGACCGGGTCGGCCGAGCGCGCCTGTGCGCCGCAGGCCGCCAGGGCGAGGAGCAGCGGGGCAAGCACCCGTCCCGAGGGGGGCAGAAGGCCGGGTCGAGGGGTCACTTGTTCAGCTCCTCGATCTTGCTGAGATGGCTGATGTCGGTGATCAGGATGATGTGATCCTCGGCCCTGAAGACGTTGGTGTGCTGCGGGTTGACATCGGTCTTGCCGTTGGACATGTGCATGACGACGTTGGCCGCGCAGTCCTTCTGCAGTTCGCCGACGGTCCGGCCGGCGAGCTTGCCGCGGGCGTTGATGATGAGGTCGGCGAGGTGAAGCTGGCGGCCGCCCATCTGGAACGACTGGAAGATGTTGCGCTCCGTCACGGCGGCGACGAACGCCGTCGCGGCGCTCGCGGAGGTCGAGATCGCGGGCATCCGGAACGCCGGGGCGACCTTGTTGGCCATCGTGTCGTCGAAGAGGCGGAGCACGACGCGGATCTCGGGCTTGATCTCGCGCGCCGTCAGGCCCGCGTCGATGTTGGCCAGGTCGTCGTCGGTGGCGAGGATGATCGCCTTCGCGTGCTGAACGTTGGCGAGCTCGAGAGTCTTCCGCGAGCGGCATTCGCCGTGGATGATCGTGACGCCGCGGTCACGGATCTCCTCCACGAGCGGCGTGTCGACGTTCCGGTCGATGACGACGAGGTCCTCCTTCAGGGTGAGGAGTTCCAGGAGGATCCGGTAGCCGACGCGGCCGGCACCCGCGACGACGATGTGGTTTCGCTTCATGGAGGCGTTCATGATGTGCCACTCCTGGAGTTTCTGCTTGGCGGTGAAAATGAAATAGCCGAGGCGCACGACCGAATCAGCGACGGCGCCGAGGCCGATGACGGGGACGAGGAAGAAGAAGACCTGGAGGTACCACTCGCGTGGAAACGGGATGTTGCCCGTCTCGAAGAAGACCATGCAGTAGATCGCGTAGCAGGCCTCGTTGTAGCCAAGGGTGTGGTTCTCCTTGTCGTGGTAGGCCAGCTTCAGCCAGAGCCCGCCGACGAGCACGAGCAGCGTGAAGATGAACGCGGGCCAGCGGAATTCGTGGCCGAGGAAGAACACGAACCTTGCGTACGCGTAGGCCGTTTTCCGTTTTCGCATGAATCGACACACCCGTCCGGGGGCGGGCCGTTCAATATAGCCGAGGAAGGCCGGGGCTGTTAGAGTGTGCGCCCCGCAACTACTGAGGAGAACGCAATGGCTGATCCCGCGATCAACACCAGCGACATGGAAGCAATCCAGAAACTCAAGAGCGCCTACGACAAGCTGAAGGCGGAGATGCACCGCGTCGTGGTCGGCCAGGAGCGCGTCCTCGACGAGCTGCTCACGGCGATCTTCTCGCGCGGCCATGCGCTGCTGATCGGCGTGCCGGGGCTCGCCAAGACCCTCATGATCCGCACGCTGGCGCAGTGCCTCACGCTCTCGTTCAACCGCGTTCAGTTCACGCCCGACCTCATGCCCTCCGACATCACCGGCACGGAGGTCATCGACATCGACAAGGCGTCGAGCGAGCGGTCCCTGCGGTTCATCCGGGGCCCCATCTTCGCGAACGTCATCCTCGCGGACGAAATCAACCGCACGCCGCCGAAGACGCAGGCCGCGCTCCTCGAGGCGATGCAGGAGATGCAGGTCACGGTCGGCGGCAAGCGCCACACGCTCGAGAGCCCGTTCTTCGTCCTCGCGACGCAGAACCCCATCGAGCAGGAGGGGACCTACCCGCTCCCCGAGGCGCAGCTCGACCGCTTCATGTACAACATCCACGTCGGCTACCCGACCGAGGAGGAAGAGCTTGAGATCATGAAGCTCACCACCTCGGGCGTCGAGGCGAAGCTCACGGCGACGCTCGGCGGCCAGGACATCGTCCAGCTCCAGCAGATCGTCCGGCGCGTGCCGATCGCCGACCACGTCATCAAGTACGCGATGTCGCTCGTGCGCGCCACGCGCGTCTCGCAGGGCGGGGTCCCCGACTTCATCAAGGAATGGGTCCAGTGGGGCGCCGGCCCGCGCGCCACGCAGTACCTCATCATCGGCGCGAAGGCGAACGCCGTCCTTCACGGCCGCTTCTACGTCACCGTCGACGACATCAAGGCCGTCGCCCACCCGGTGCTCCGCCACCGCATCATCGCGAACTTCTCCGCGGAGGCCGAGGGTGTCACGACGGACAAGATCGTCGACAAGCTCCTCGAGGTCATCCCCGCGAAGGAAGCCGACTTTGAGAAGCAGCAGGGATTGCCGAAGGTGACGAGCTAGGACCGTAGACCGTAAACCGTGGACCGTAGACCGTAGACCGTTAACCGAGGCCGTAGACCGTTGTCACCGGCGTGCTAGCACTGAGCGAGCCGCCGCAAACAAGGTCCTGCGAAGCGCAACAAGAAAGGCGCGTAGCAGGAGCGGAGGCGGAGTCGAAGTGGCTGAGAACATCCAGAAGTTCCTGGATTCGAAGGTCCTCAACAAGATCACGCGCCTGGACCTGAAGGCGCGGCACATTGTCGAGGGCTTCGTGTCGGGCATGCACAAGAGCCCATACCACGGGTTCTCGGTCGAGTTCGCCGAGCACCGCGAGTACACGCCCGGCTACGACCTGAAGCACCTCGACTGGAAGGTCTTCGGCCGCAGCGACCGCCTCTACATCAAGGAGTACGAGCTCGAGACGAACCTCCGCTCGCACATCCTGCTCGACACCTCCGAGTCGATGGACTACAAGTCGGGCGAGACGTCGAAGCTCGAGCTGGCCTGTTACATCGCCGCGTCGATGTCCTACATGATCCTGAAGCAGCAGGACTCGGTCGGCATCACCTGCTTCGACAAGGAAGTGAAGAACTTCATCCCCGCCTCCTCCAGCATGGGCCACATGCGGCCGATCCTGAACGTGCTGGGGTCGACCCGCGCCGAAAAGAAGACGGAGGTCGGCAACGTCTTCCACACGATGGCCGAGCGGCTGCGGAAGCGCGGCCTCGTCATCATCATCTCCGACCTGTTTGACGAGCCCGAGAAGATCCTCAAGGGCCTTCAGCACTTCCGCCACCGCCGGCACGACGTGATCATCTTCCACGTCTACGACGAGTACGAGCTGACCTTCCCGTTCCAGCGGATGACGCTCTTCGAGGGCATGGAGGAGTACCCCAAGCTCCTCGTCGACCCGCGCTCGCTGCGGAACGCCTACCTCGACGAAGTCGAGAAGTTCAACGGCCGCATCCGCCGCGGCTGCACCCAGCAGATGATCGACTACGCGATGATCTCCACCGACAAGCAGCTCGACGTCGAGCTGACCAAGTTCCTGGCGCAGCGCCTCGCCATGGGGAGGCAGCACTAGGCATGTGTGACATGACGCGGCGAACAACGGGGCATGCTCGCATTGAGCGAGCGCTCGAACGAGCGCGAGTCGAAATGGGACGGCAGCACTAACGAAAGACGAAAGACAGAAGACGGAAGACCGAAGGAAAGAAATAAGGCGAACGGCCGAAGAGCGAAGAACGGAAATAGAAGGCAGTGACGTGCTCGCACTGAGCGAGCCGCCGCGAAGCGGAGGCAAGTCGAAGTGGCGTTTTTGAATCCGACCTTCCTGTGGTTCATGATCGGCGGCTCGATCCCGATCATCATCCACCTGCTCCACCGCCAGAAGTTCCGCCGCGTCCGGTGGGCCGCGATGGAGTTCCTGCTCCAGGCGCTCAAGAAGACCCAGCGGCGCCTCCAGCTCGAGAACCTGATCCTCCTGCTGCTGCGCATCCTCATCATGGTGCTGCTCGCCATGGCCATCGCGCGCCCCTTCTTCAAGGAGGCGCCCATCGAAGGGATGAGCGACAGCGACACGCACCACATCTACGTCATCGACAACAGCTACTCGATGGCCTACAAGAAGGGCCCCAAGTCGTCGCTCGACCTCGCGCGGGCGGAGGCCGTCCACCAGTTCGACGGCGTGCGCAAGCTCAGCGAGGAGGACAAGGTCTCGGTCATCACGATGTCGAGCTACCCCGAGATCTACCTCGCGGAATCGAACAAGCGCGAACGGATCCGCAAGGCGCTCGAGGAGATCACGCTCTCCCACTACGGGACCAGCGCGATGCTGACCTTCCAGCAGATCACCGACGTCATCACGCGCAGCCGCAACAAGCTCAAGCGCGTCACCCTGTTCACCGACCTTCAGCGCTGCGGCTGGGACGAAGGCGAGAAGTCGAAGGACTTCGCCAAGATCCTCGGCGACCTGGGCCGGCGCGGCGACACCCGCATCGCGATCATCGACGTTGCCACCGGCAACGAGACCGACAACCGCGCCGTCGTGGACCTCCGCGTCGATCAGAAGGTCGTGGCGACCAAGCGGACGACCTCGTTCTCCGTCGACATCCAGAACTGGTCGACGTCGAGCTTCCCCGCCGTGGTCGTGACGCTCTTCGTCGACGGCAGCGCGCTTCCCCAGAAGACCACGCCGCTCCCCGCCGGCTCGCTCGCCACCGTCAACTTCTCGCACGAGTTCCTCGACTCGGGGCCCCACTTCGTCGAGGCGGCCATCGAGCCCGACTTCATCGACGTCGACGACCACCGCTACCTCGCGCTCGACGTGAAGGACGGACTGCGCGGCCTGCTCGTCGACGGCGAGCCCGGCCAGAAGCGGTGGGAGGGCGAGACCGACTTCGTGAGATTCGCGCTCGATCCGTCGGGCACCGGCCGGTTCTACAAGCTCGACGTCAAGACGACCGACCTCTTCCTCGCGGAGCAGCTCGACACCTACGACTTCGTCGTGCTCGCCAACGTGCAGAGCCTGACGGAGGACAAGGTCCTGAAGCTGGAGGCGTACGTCTCCGCGGGCGGCGGGCTCTTCATCTCGATGGGCAACAAGATCGACAAAGTCAGCTGGAACGAGATGTTCTTCAAGAAGGGCAAGGGCCTCCTGCCGGCGGAGCTGGTCGAGATCGCGGGCACCGGTCCCGACCGGGATCCGCGCATCCCCCTGCGGATGAACCACGTCAACTTCGACCACAAGATTTTCGGCGTCTTCAAGAAGGGGCTCCAGCACGCGCCGCGCGACCTCGTCTTCTACCAGTACTACCGGCTGGACAAGGTCGACACCGAGGCGGTGGTCGTCTCCGACTACGACGATCCGTTCGGCACGCCGCTCTTCCTCGACCGGAAGTTCGGCGACGGCCACGTGATCCTCTACAACAACACGCTCGACGGGGACTGGAACGCGGGCATCCAGGGGCGCGCGCCGTTCCTCCCCATCATGCACTCCGCCATGGAACAGCTCTGCGCCCGGCCGCTCACGAACCGCAACCTCTTCGTCGGCCAGCCGCTCATCCACGTGATGGCCGTCGGACAGTACGTCAAGCAGTTCCGCCTCGAGACGGCGACCGAGGGCGAGATCACCATCGCTCCGCGCGATCCGAAGACGGGCGAAACGTCGATCGCCATCGTCTACCCCATGGCCAAGGTGATGGACCGCAAGCCCGACGAGAAGCTGCGGCCGATGGACAACGAGGGGCTCAAGACCGCCGGCCGGTACGTGCTCCGCCGCGGCGACGCGAAGGAGGATGACCGCCCCGTCAGCTTCTTCGCCTGCAACGTCCCGCCGCGCACCGTGACGCCGGAGGAACTGGTCCGCGCGGAGGGGAACCTGGAGCGCATCGGCCCCGACGAACTGATGTCGCGCTACCCCGACTTCAAGTTCGACCTGATCGGCTCCAAGACGGCGGCGGGCGGCGTCGACGTCCAGAAGGACCCGAGCCACCTGTGGAAGTACCTGCTTTACCTTCTGGCGGGGTTCCTCGTGATCGAGGCGATCCTCGCGTGGGTGTTTGGGAAGGCGAAGCAGTAAAAAAGTAGCTAGTAGCTAGCAGCTAGTAGAAGACAGAGAAGACACGAGAAGACACGAGACGATAAAGAGACGAGAAGAGATGACCGCGATGCTGATGGGCTGGTTGGGCGCGCTGCAGCAGGCGAGCTCGAAGTCGGAGGACTTCTGGTCGAAGGTCCTCGGCATCGACCGGCTCCGGCTCGGGCCCGACAGCAAGGTCGGACTCGAATGGCACAACCTGCCGGCCGAGCTCGCGACCTCGCAGGTGGTGGGCATCATCATCGGCATCTTCGTCCTGGTCGGCGTGCTCTCGTGGCTCGTCTACCGCAAGGAGCGCAAGGATGTCGGACTCGGCCCCAAGCTCACGCTGACGGGCCTGCGGGCGATCCTGTACATGCTCGTCGCCCTGATGCTCCTGGGCCCGATCCTCACCGTCGAGATCAAGAAGATCCGCAAGTCGTTCGTCCTGGTGCTCATCGACGATTCGCTCTCGATGAAGAAGTCCGACCCGCCCACCACGCCCGACCAGAAGAAGATCCTGGCCGAGGCGGTCAACCTGCTCAACGAGAAGGGCGAGCTCCCGGACGACGTCGACGAGCAGTTCAAGCACCTGACGCGGGCGGACGTCGTCCGCCGCGTCCTCACGAACCCGAAGTTCAAGATCCTCGACCAGATCGAGGAGAAGCTGAACGTGGCGTACTTCACCTTCTCGAAGGGCGTGCGCGCCCAGGAGGACCGGAAGTTCCTCGAGGAGCTGAAGGCCAACGACGCCGGCACGGAAACAGCGATCGGCGAGGCGCTTCAGCAGGCGATGGCGCTCTACAAGGGCCAGCTCGTCAGCGCGGTCCTCATCGTCAGCGACGGCAAGAACAACTTCGGCGTCGATCCCACCAAGGTCGTCACGCAGCTCAAGCAGCGCCGGATCCCCGTCTACACCGTCATCGCGGGAATCCCGCAGACGCCCAAGGACATCGCGCTGCTGGAGCCCGAGGGCAAGGAGGCGGTCCTCGCCAACGACAAGTACCAGTTCAAGCTCAATCTCAGGAGCCACGGCTACGAGGACCAGAACGCCGACGTCTCGCTCTACGTCATCGAGCTGAAGGACGCCCTCGACAAGGTCGACATGGAGCCCGCCGAGCTCGAGAAGCGCACGGTCGGCGTCACGCCGGAGCAGAACGAGAGCGTCAAGATGGTGGGCGGCAACAAGAAGCAGCCCGTCGACTTCGTCTTCACCCCGAAAAAGCCGGGCGAGTACCTGCTGGTCGTGAAGACGCCGCCCCGCGATGACGAGCGGACCGAGCTCAACAACTACCTCGGCCACCGCCTGCGGGTCGCCGACGACAAGATCAAGGTGCTCTACGTCGAACACCCGCCGCGCTACGAGTACCGCTTCCTGAAGAGCGCGCTGATCCGCGACGAGAAGATCCTGGTCCACTGCTTCCTCACGAGCGCGGACGCGGACTTCGTCCAGGAGAAGTCGTTGAAGTCGGAGGACCCGGTCTTCAAGGAGCCGCTCAAGGAGTTCCCCCGCGACTTGAAGGCGCTTCTGGCCTACGACGTCATCATCTTCGGCGATGTCGACCTCGGGAAGCTGGGCGATCCGAAGAAGGTCGGCGAGGACATCGAGAAGTTCGTCTCCAACTTCGGCGGAGGGGTGGTCTTCATGTCGGGGACCGTGAACAACCCGCGCACCTACGTGGGAACGCCGCTGGAGCGGCTGCTCCCGGTGATCCCGGAGGAGCGGCGCGCCGGGATCGACGACATCGTCTACGACAAGGATTTCGGCTACCGGCTGACCGACGAGGCGAAGATCGAGGGCGGCCATCCGATCATCCGGTTCCCCGCGCTCGGGAGCGACATCAACAAGATCACCGAGCAGTGGGAGGACAACGACGGGAAGGGCGACGGCCTGCCGGGCGTGCGGTGGTACGCGGGCGCCGCGAAGGTGAAGCCCGGCGCACGCACGCTGGTGCAGCTGTCGAACGTCCCGGGGCGCGAGTCGCCGGACGCGCGGCCGCCCGCCTTCGTGACGCAGAACTACGGTTACGGGCGCGTCTTCTGGAGCGGGGTGGACGAGAGCCACCGCTGGCGCTACCTGACCGGCGACTCACCCTGGTTCTACCCGTTCTGGCAGGGCGCGATGTACTGGGTCCGCGAGGGCAAGCTGCTCGGCGCGCGCCGCTACCGCCTGCGCGTCGATCACCACGACAAGCGCTACATGACCGGCGAGACGGTGATCTTCTACGCCAGCGCGTTCGACCGTGATTTCAACCCGCTGACCGACGCGGAGATCGAAGTCAATGTCGAGCCTCTCGAGGGAGAGCGGATCAAGGTCAAGCTCTTCAAGGACAAGGACCGCGAAGGCTACTACGAGGGCAAGTTCCAGCCGAAGTCGATCGGCCTCTACCGCGCCTGGGCGGGCGAGGACGACGAGTCGACGCGCGCCAACGAGAAGTTCACGGTCTACATCCCCAACCGCGAGGAGGAGGATCCGATCCTCGACGAGGCGATGCTCAAGGCCATTGCCCACGACGCCTATCCCGACTCGGAGGTGACCGAAGCGAACCCCGAGCGGAAGCTCGTGAACTACTTCTCGCTCGACCGCGTCGCCGACCTGCCCGGCGCCATCAAGCAGACCGAGCAGAACCTCATCGAGACGAAGGAAGACGACCTCTGGGACAGTCCGGCGATCTACCTGCTCTTCGCGCTGATCATCACCGCCGAATGGGTACTGCGGAAGATCTTCCGCATGCTGTAGGTGGCCGGCGGGCGCGCTGGGCCGTGTGCCTCGGCGCCACCCTGCTTCTATACGCCTGCGGAACGCCCCGCGTCGAATCCGCCTACCGGCTCGACTCCACGGGGCTCACGGCGAGCGAGAGCCGGTGGAGCCAGGGAAGCGCCTCCTGCCTCAGCAACGGCGCCTGGCGCTACATCGTGGTGCATCTGGACGCGCCCGTGGTCGGCCGCGTCTATGACATCGGCTCGCCCGCGCTGCGCGCCTGCTACGGCGCCCGGAATGCCGCCGACTTCGACGCCGCGCGCGGCTCGATTCGCGTCGTACGCCTGGAGCCGGAGTCTCTGATCCTGGAGCTGGACGTCGAGCTGCTCCTCAAGGGGCGCGTCATCGATCGGCTCCGCGAGCAGATCGAATTCGGCCTCGGCCGCGTACGTGACGAAGACGCGCCCGGCCTGCAGCGGCTCGAACCTGCGAAGTAGCGCGTCAGGTAGCGCTCGGCATTTCAGGGAATGCCCGCCGGGTTCCGTCCTGATCCGTAGAATCTCAGGGCACCTATGACACGCGTCTCGCTCGGAATCGGTCTCTTTCTTCTCCTTCTCCTCCCTCCTCCCTTCGTTCCCTGCCCCACCTTCCTTCCCTTCGCCCAGGACGATGGCCAGAAGAACACCGCCCTCCTCCGCATCTACCCGGGGGTCGACCGAATCACCACCGGCGTCGACAATCTCGCCAAGGACAACAAGCACTCCGTGGCGCTGGGGATCCTTGCCGAGGCGATGGAATCCCACCCGAACCATCTCGTCCCGATCCACCCGGACAACGATGCGAAGCGCCAGGCGGTCCAGTACCTCGGCGTCACCGAGTACGTGCGCGGGCTTATCACCAAGTGGGTCGCCGAGAACGACGAGGCCCGCGCCGCCGTTCGCGCGTACTTCGACCCCGTCGCCAAGGCGATGTTCGAGGCCGCCAAGTCGGTCGGCGACCGGCAGGCACTGGCCTTCCTCATCGAGAGCTACCCGTTCTCGAGCTGGGCCGACGACGCGCTCATGCTGCGCGGCCTGCTCGAGTTCGACGCGGGCGAGCCGACGAAGGCGGTCGACACGTTCGAACGGCTCGTGGCGTGGAAGGAGACCGACCTCCCGCTCGCCCTGATCTACGCGCGGCTCGGCCAGGCCTACTCTCGCGCGGGGCGGCGCGACCAGCTCGCGGCGCTGGTCTCGAAGGCCGACCGCGACGCGGGGCAGGAGAAGATCCGCGCGGGCGACCGCGACATGGCGCTCGGCGACTTCCTCCGCGCCGAGCTCAAGCGCGTGGTCACCAGCCCGTCCGCGATGGTCGAGCCGACCGGCGGCTGGGAGTCGTTCGCCGGGTCGGGCGACGGCAGCCGGATCGTCGAGGCCGCCGACCTCGGCCAGTACGCGTGGAAGGCGTCGCTGGAGCTGGCGCGCTTCACCGAGGCCGACGACCGCTACCAGTACGGCCGCGCCGCCGGCGTGCCGTCGACCTATCGGCCGTTCTTCCCCGCGGTCAGCGACGGCATCGTCTATGTCCACGGCGAGTACTCGATCGCCGCCTACAACCTGTTCGGCGCGGGCGAGCAGCTCTGGCAGCACAAGGAGCGCGTCCCGGCAGGCGACCTGATGTTCGAGGACCGCGTGATGCACGCCGCCACCGTCGTGGACGGCCGCGTCTACGCGAACCTCGTGACGTGGCTCGACGAGTACGAGACGCAGCACAGCTTCATCACCGTCAAGTTCCCGTTCCCCAAGCGCCAGCTCATCTGCTTCGACGCCTACACCGGCAAGGTCCTCTGGCGCATGGGCGGCCTGCGCTTCCAGAAGGGCGGCCGGCCCGGGGACGCGCTGAGCTTCTCGGCGCCGCCTACGCCCCACAAGGGCCTTCTCTACGTGACGGCCATCCGCCAGGACCACCAGACCGATCCGTTCGAACACCACGTGCTGTGCATCGATCCCGACGCGCCCGACGGCGGGCGAATCGTCTGGTCGACGTTCGTCGCCTCCGGCGGGACGGAGATCAACCTCTTCGGCAACTCGACGCGCGAGTCGACGTCGTCCCCGGTCGCCGTGACGGACGACTCCGTCCTGGTCTGCACGAACCACGGCGCGGTCGGCTGCGTCGACCGCCGGTCCGGGCGGCTGCGCTGGGTGGCGAAGTACCAGCAGCTTCCGGTCGCGCCGACCCGGTCCGTGAACGTGCGGCGCAATCCGCCGGAGTGGACGCCGACGGCGCCGGTCGTCGGCTGCGGCCAGGTCTGCGTCGCGCCGAGCGACTCGCCCTGGCTCTACGGCTTCGATCTGCGCGACGGAAAGCGGCTCTGGGAGAAGGGGCGTGCGCGCGACATCCGCACGATCTACGGCATCTCGGGCACCCGGCTCGTCGTCGGCGGGGACGCCATCGAGTGGTACGACCTCGCGTCGAAGGAGACGCCGGCCAAGCTCGCCGACCGGTTCGTGCCGACGCAGGGCGGACGCGGCGCCGGGCGCGGGCTCATCGCGGCCGACGGCGTCTACCTGCCGATGACCGACGGGCTCTACAAGGTGAAGACCGGCAAGGGCCGCCCGGAGGCGACGTTCCTGCGCTGGCCCGGCCGGACCGACGGCGGAAACCTCGTCGTCGCCGACGGCGCGATCATCGTCGCGTCGCTCGACGAAATGGTCGCCTTTTACGACCGCAAGGACGTGGAGAAGCAGATCAAGGAGGAGCTCGAGAAGGACCCGAACAACACCGTGCTGCTCTACCGTTCGGCGCTGCGCATGCTCCAGTCGGGCAAGGTGGACGAGGCGACCGACCTGCTCAGCCGCGTGGTGAAGCTGACCGCGAAGTCGACGCGCCCCGTGGACGAGCGGATCGACCGCGCGGCGCGCAAGAGGCTCTACACGGTCGCGCTTAACGCGGGACGGGAGGCGATGAACGCGAAGGCCTACGACACCGCGACCACGGCGTTCCGCCGCGCCCGCGACGCGGCGCTGGACGCGCCGTCGCAGACGACCGCGACGATCTCGCTCGCCGGCGCGCTGACGGCGCGAAAGGAGTTCGCGACCGCGCTCAACGAGTACCAGAAGCTGATCGAGCAGCGGGGCGACGATGTCGCGGCATTCGAGGCGGCGCGCGCCGGGATCGCGGCGATCCTCCAGCTCGCGGGGCGGGACGTCTACAAGGACGTCGAGCGCGACGCGGAGAAGCTCCTTGCGCAGGGCGACGGGCTCGTGGTCTTCCGCCGCTATCCGAACAGCGCCGCGGCGGAGAAGGGGATGTTCGAGACGGCCATGAAGTCGGACGACGCCGCGATCTTCCGGATGTTCCTCCAGCACTATCCGGAGAGCGCGCGGATCGGCGACGCGCAGGCGGCGCTCGTGCGGACGCTGGAGAAGCAGGCGCTCTACGGCGCGGCGGCCGTGGTTCTGCGCAAGATGGCAAAGCACCCGGCGCGGGAGGTGAAGGACGGCGAGCGCATCGTGACCGCGAAGGAGTTCGTGGAGTCGCGCCTGTCGAAGGACGCCTACAAGCTCGCGACCGCCGGGGCGCCGCCGCCGTTGAAGCCGCCGCTCTCGAAGATCGGAACGTACAGCGACAAGGACTTCGCCGAGGGGGCGCCGCTCGCGGTGCAGGGCCCCGCGTTCGCCCGCGGGGCGGGGCACGTCTTCATCGGCTACCGCGCCGTCGTGAAGGCGGTCGACCCCGGGAAGGGAGCCGAGGCATGGCGCCTCACGACCGACGGGCCGGTGCGCGCGGCTTTCTCGTACGACGACTCGCTCATCCTCTGCACGAACGGAACGATCCTGCGGGTCAATCCCGCGACGGGTGCGGTCGACTGGAAGTACTCCCACCGGACGTCGTTCACGGGGTTCGGCCTCGTCGCCGGAACGATCTGTTTCCTGGCGCCCGATCCGCGCAACGAGATCCTGAGCCAGGTCGGCGCGATCGACACGGCCAAGGGAACCCTGCTGTGGGCGTCGAACTACGAAGGCGCCGGCGTTCCGCGGCTGCTCGAGTACGCCGACAGCGTCGTCCTCGTGAGCGAGGGGCCCTACCGGATCTACATGTTCGACGTCGAGAGCGGACGTCGCACGCTTGTCGCGGGGATGATGTTTGCGTCAGGGAACGCCGACGTGCTGGGGATCGCGGGCGACCAGCTCATCATCCACCTCGCCGGACGGTCGGTGCAGGCCTACCAGCTGCCCAGCGGCGCCGTGAAGTGGACGCGCTCGCTCGAGAGCCTCGAGCTGCGGGCGATCGACATTTCGCCCACGGCGACCTTCTTCCTTGCCGAGCGGCTCGGCAAGGACTGGCAGAAGGAGCTCGTCGCCTACACGATCGACCACAAGACCGGGAAGATCGCGCAGATGAAGGAGCGGCCGGAACTTGACGAACCGCTCGATGCGCGGATCGACGGCGACCGCGTGATCGTCTTCTCGCGGACGGCGGACGGCGCGGTGCGCGTCCGCGCGCTGTCGATGGCGGGCCTCACCGAGCTGTGGAAGGTCGACTTCGGAAAGGCGCTCGGACGGGTCGGCGGAATGACGCGGACCCCGGGCCATCTCCTGGTCGTCGGCGGCGACCGCCTCGAAAGCGGATGCTTCAACTACTCCGCCGTGCTGCTCGACCGCGAGGGGAAGAAGCTCCAGGCGTTCAAGGGGGAAGGCACGTACGAGCGGCCCCCCGGGTGGACCGTGACGGGGGGAAGCGTTGTCTTCTCGGTCGACAACCGGATCGAATGCTGGACCGGCAAATAACCCGCCACGTTTCCACGTCTCCCTTCGTAGTAGAATAGGAAGGCATGAAGCGTACCCTTGTCGTCCTGGCGACGTTCGCCGTCGTCTTTGCCGGCGCATCGGCCCAGCAGGGGCAGGAGCGTCCGCTTGGCGTCACGACGCGCGACTTCACCCGGGAGACGCGCGAACGGATCGACAAGGGGCTCGCGTGGCTCGCGACCCAGCAGAACCCCAACGGCTCGTGGAACTGCAAGATCGGCTACAAGCTCTACGAGGACTACCACGGCGAGGACGGCGAGGACGTCGGCGTCACCTCCCTCGCCTGCATGGCCTACGTCGGCGCCGGCCACACGCCCAACCGCGGGAAGTACGGCCGCGTCGTGGCGCGGGGACTCGGCTTCATCCTCTCGTGCGTGCGCGAGGAGGACGGCTACATCACCTCCAACGGCAGCCGGATGTACACGCACGCCTTCGCGACGATGTTCCTCGCCGAGATCTACGGGATGTCGAAGCGCCCCGACGTGAAGGAGAAGCTGAAGCGGTCGGTTGATCTCCTCGTCGCCGCGCAGAACAAGGAGGGGGGCTGGCGCTACCAGCCGATCCCGGTCGACGCCGACGTCTCGGTGACCGTCTCGGTGCTCCAGGCGCTCCGAGGGGCGCGCAACACCGGCATCTCCGTGCCGATGGAGACGATCGAGCGGGCGATGCGCTACATCCGCGGATGCGCGACGAACTACGGCTTCAACTACCAGCGGTCGGACGACTACACGTTCAACGACACGCGCGTGACCTTTCCGCTGACGGCGTGCGGCGTCGTGGCGCACTACTCCGCGGGCGTCTACAACAGCCGCGAGGTCCAGAACGGCCTGCGCTACCTCCAGGACAACCGCAACCGGCTCTGGTACGGGAAGTACCACTACTTCTACGGCCACTACTACGCTTCGCAGGCGATGTACATGGCCGGCCCGTCGTACTGGCAGGCCTACTATCCCCGCGTCCGCGATGAGATCCTCGCCCAGCAGAAGCCCGAGGGCTGCTGGCAGGACGACGTCGGCAGGACGTACGCGACGGCGATGGCATGCATCGTGCTCCAGATGCCGTGCGAGTGGCTGCCGCTGTTTCAAAAGTAGTTCGACTGCGCAACGCTTCGCGTTGCTCCGCTCACTACAAGTAGCCAGGAGCTAGTGGGCAGTAGCCAGTAGTCGCACCACCCCCAAACCCCCTCCTCGGAAGGAGGGGGCTTCTGGTAGAGTCCACAGCTCGTGGTCGCCATCCTCCGCACCGAGCATCTCAAGCGCTCCTTCGGCCGCATCCAGGCGGTCAAGGACGTCAGCCTCCAGGTCGAGGAGGGCGATCTCTACGGCCTGCTCGGAGAAAACGGCGCGGGCAAGACAACGACGATCCGGATGATCCTGCAGCTCATCCGCCCCAACGCCGGGCGGGCGGAGCTCTTCGGCCTCGACGTCGCAAAGCACTTCATCGATGTCATGAGCCGCGTCGGCTCGCTCGTGGAAATGCCCGCCTATTACCCACACCTCTCGGCCGCGAAGAATCTCGAGATCATCAGCATGCTCACGCCCGGCGTGCCCGACGGCCGGATCCGCGAGGTCCTCGAGCAGGTCGGGCTCGGATCGCGCGCCGACGACCACGTGCGCACCTACTCGCAGGGCATGCGGCAGCGGCTCGGGATCGCGATGGCGATCCTTCACAAGCCGCGGCTCGTCATCCTGGACGAGCCGACGAACGGCCTCGACCCCGGCGGCATCAACCACATCCGCGGGCTCATCAAGGACCTCAACAGGAAGGATGGCGTCACGTTCGTGATCTCGAGCCACCTGCTCCACGAGATCGAGATCACCTGCAACCGCGTGGCGATCATCAAGCAGGGGGAAATGCTCGTGCAGGAGACCGTCGTCGGGCTCCTGTCGGAGACGGCGAACGTGCTGAGGATCGAGGCCGACCCCAAGGCACAGGCGCGGGAGCTGCTTGAAAAGCTCGCGACCGACGTCAGGGAGAACGACGACGGTTCGCTCGGCGCGAAGGCCGACCCGGCAAGGCACGCCGAGATCAATGCAGAGTTGGTGAAGGCCGGCCTCGCGGTGCGGTCGTTCGCCGCGCAGCGGATGACCCTGGAAGAGTACTTCCTGAGCCATTGAGGCCCCATGCTCCGACGGACGATTTCGATCGGGATCCTGGTGGTGCTGGAGCTCGCCGTGCTGGCAGTTTTCGGGCTCGTCGGAGGCGCCCCGAAGGGCCACGTCGTGGAGGCGCTCGCCCGCGCGGTCGGCATTGCCGCCGCCATCGGAGGCATGGCGTTCTTCCTCGTCGATGGCGTGGACATCGTCCGCGTCTGGCGCATGCTCCGCGTCGAGCTCATGAAGCTCTTCGCCCATCCGTTCTTCTATACGAGCCTCTTCATCGTCCTCCTGGCGACCGCGCTGGCGGCACTGGCCGCGTCATCGGGCACGGGGGGCTTCCGGCGTCCGCAAGCGATGGAGATGTTCGCCACCGGCGCGAAATGGGGGCTGAAGCTCTCGGCGTACGTACTGGTCATCTTTGGCGGGATGCTCTTTGCGGGCGAGTTCGACAAGGGGACGATCAAGGTGCTCCTGACCCGGCCGTTGACGCGGACCGACCTCTTCGCCGCAAAGTGCGCGGCGGGACTTCTGCTCGGCGGCGTGCTCGTCGCCACGGTGCTGGCGCTGGCGTGGAGCGTGGGCTGCTGGGTTGGGGAGATCGGGCCCGCGTGGGACTCGGAGACGTACTACGCGTCGTTCTCGGAGGCCGACCTCAATGGCCACCTCTGGATCGCTCTGAAGCTCGCGCTGATCTCGGCCGTCGCACCGTGCTTCCTCGGGCTGTTCATCTCCAACCTCATGGAGTCGTCGGGCTACGCGGTCGCCGCCGCGCTGATTCTCTTCATCTCGGCCGACACGGCGACGACGTTTGTCGGATCGTGGGCGCCTTATTGGCCCGCCTACTATTCGTCGTACGCGTTCGAAACACTCCGGTCCTTCGCCCAGGGTTCGTCGATGGCGTGGAAGGACCACCGCGGGCTCCCGTGGCAGGTGCCGCTGGCGATGATGGCGTCGTGCACCGCCGCCGGATACGTCATCTTCCGGTGGCGCAACATCACCGTATAGCCCCCCGCCGCGCACGACGCTATAATCGCCGGACTCGGTGCAATGAAACTCTCAACCCTCCTCAATCCCAAGCTCGTCCGCTGCGGCGTCAAGTCGCCCGCGAAGGACGAGGCGCTGGCGGAGCTCGTCGAGCTCCTCGTCTCGGCGGAGCCGGGCCTCTCCAAGGCGGAAGTGCTCGCCGCCCTCGCCGAACGCGAGAAGCAGGGGCCGTTCTCCATGGGCAAGGGGATCGCCTTCCCGCACGCCCGCACCGAGAAAGTAAAGGACTTCACGATCGTCCTGGGAATCGCCCCGGCCGGCGTCGACTTCAAGGCGGCCGACGGCGTCCGCGTCCGCATCATCATCCTGTTCGTCATCCCCAAGAAGCACTCGAACCTCTACCTCCAGACGCTCGCCGCGTTCCTCAACTTCTTCACCGTCGATCCCAACACGCAGCGGGTGCTCGAGGCGAAGAGCGGCGACGAGGTCATCGCGGCGATCGACGCCGCCTCCGCCAAGCCGCGCGAGGCGTCGCTCGCGCCCATCAACGGACCGGTGGTCGTGACACCGACGACGACCCTGGCGCGCGCCATCGAAATGCTCGCCGCCGCGAAGGCGGAGGCGCTGCCCGTGGTCGACGCGGACGGGAATCTCGTCGGCGAACTATCGGCGGCCTCGCTCCTCCAGCTCGGAGTCCGCGAGCATCTCCTGTCGCTCGCGACGCCCACGGCCTTCTCCGGCTCGGGGTCGATCGACCAGGCGATCCGCCAGCGGGGCGACACGACGCTGGAGTCGCTCCAGGTCATCAGCCCGAACGGCTTCCCCACGGTCCAGGAGGACGAGCCGTCGCTTGAAGTCGCAATCCGTCTGGCGGGCGCCGGACGGCCCGCGTACGTCCTCCGCGGGCGGAAGCTCGTCGGCTCACTCGGCCCCACCGAACTGCTGCGCCGCTTCTCGGCAAGGGAGAGGTGACGTGGTGGACTCCGACAAATCACCGGCGCTCGGCCACTACAACCGCGGGGCGGAGGAGTTCAAGAAGAAGAACTACGCCGAGTCGGTCCGCCGCTTCAAGATGGCCACCGACATCGACCCGAAGTTCTACCGCGCCTGGGCCTACCTCGCGATGGCCTACAGCGCCGTCGGCAAGATCGACGAGGCCATCGAGGCCTACCGCAAGTGCATCGACATCGAGCCGACCTACCACAAGGCCTACAACAACATCGGGGAGCTCTACCGCCGCAAGGGGCTGCTCGACTACGCCGCGATGGTCTTCAAGATGGCGACCGAGCTCGACCCCAACCACCCGCATTACTTCTACAACCTCGGCATCACCTACTTCGAGATCGGGATGCTGCCGCAGGCGGGCGAGGCCCTCGCGCAGGCGCACAAGATGGAGCCGAACGACTTCGAGTTCGCCAGCGAGCTCGCGCAGGTCCAGTTCAACCTCAAGAAATTCGACGACGCCCTCAAGACCCTGTCGGCGTTCGTCGAGGCGGCGCCCGACCACGACCGCGTGCCGGAGATCAAGGCGCGGCTGATGATGCTCAAACGCCGGGCCGAGGAAGAAAAGAGGGGCGGGGGAGCCGCCGCGTCGAAGCCGGCGACCGAGACGACGGACTAGGACGTGGACCGTAGACCGAAGACCGTAGACCGCCTGCCCTCCGTAGCGCCCGCCGCAAGGCGCGAAGGAGGGTGGACCGTGGACGCAACACCAGCCGAGACTTCCTGTATCCAACGATGATGCAACCACTGCGCATCGGCTGCGTACCGTATCTCAACGCCAAGCCCTTGATCGAGGGGCTTGTCGTGAGCAAGGGCGGCAACGCCGCCCGCATCGAACGGCTCGACGTCACGCTGGAACCGCCCTCGGATCTCGTCGAGCAGCTCGCGGCGGGGCGCTACGACGTCGCCCTGATCCCCGCGATCGAAGTGCTCCGCCGCGGCTTCGCCTACGTCCCCGGCATCGCCATCGCCTCCCCGGGACCGACCGACAGCGTCCGGCTCTGGCTCATGAAGCCGATCGAGCAGGTCAAGGTCGTCGCGCTCGACCGCAACTCCCGCACGACCAACGCCCTCACGCGCATCGTGCTCGAGAAGAAGTACGGCGTCATGGCGCGCTACATCGTGGGCGACCCCGCCAAGGGCCTCAAGGGCGACGCCGCCGTCACGATCGGCGACGCGAGCTTCAAGGACTACGGCGTGCCGTCCCTCGACCTCGGCACGGAGTGGCGCGCCTTCACCGGCAAGCCCTTCGTCTTCGCGCTCTGGGCCTACGAAAAGGGCCACCCGCGCGCCGCCGAGATCTGCCGCACGCTCAAGCGCCCGCGCCCGGCGATCGAGCCGATCGTCGAGCGTGAATACCGCCGCGTCGGCATCTCGAAGGAGCGGTGCCGGACCTATCTCACCAAGTGCATCACTTACGGACTCGGTCCCGCAGAACGCGCCGGACTGCGCCTGTTCCAGAAGCACGCCCGCTCGCTGGAACTGGAAGAGGCGCGCGCATGAGCATCACGACGACCCCCGTCCGCGACGTCATCGACAAGGCGAAGGCCGGCGAGCGGCTGACCGACGGCGACGCGCTGCTGCTCTTCGAACGCGCCAAGCTGCCCGAGCTCGGCGAAGGCGCCGACGCCGTCCGGTGGCGGCTCCATCCCGATCCCGTCGTCACCTACATCGTCGACCGGAACGTGAACTACACCAACACCTGCATCACCTACTGCAAGTTCTGCGCCTTCTACCGGCCGCCGGGCCATCCCGAGGAGTACACGCTGTCAAGGGAGGCCATGGCGCAGAAAATCCAGGAGACGCAGGCCCTCGGCGGCGTCCAGATCCTGCTCCAGGGCGGGCACCATCCGTACCTGAAGATCGAGTGGTACGAAGAGCTGATGCGCTTCATGAAGTCGTTCGGAATCCACATCCACGGCTTCTCGCCGAGCGAGATCACGCACGTCGCGCAGCTGTCGAAGCTCACGATCCGCGAAACGCTCGAGCGTCTCCGCAAGGCGGGGCTCGACACGATCCCCGGCGGCGGCGCGGAGATCCTCGTCGACCGCGTGCGGCGTGAGATCAGCCCGCTCAAGCTGATGACCGACGGCTGGCTGAACGTGATGCGCGAGGCGCACGCCATCGGGATGAACACGACCTCGACGATGATGTACGGCCACGTCGAGACGTACGCGGAGCGCGTCGAGCACCTGCGGCGGCTTCGAGAGGTGCAGGACGAGTCGATCGCCCGGAAGAACGGAGGCGGATTCACCGCCTTCATCTGCTGGAGCCTTCAGACCGAGAACACGGAACTCGCGCACCTGCCGAAGACCGGCGGTCACGAGTACTTGAAGACGCTTGCGATCGCGCGGATGTACCTCGACAACATCCCCAACCTCCAGTCGAGCTGGGTGACGCAGGGAGAGAAGATCGGCCAGATGGCGCTCGTCTACGGCGCCAACGACATGGGCTCGACGATGCTCGAGGAGAATGTCGTCAGCCAGGCGGGCGCGACGTTCCGGATGACGGAGCAGTCGATCGTGCGCGTGATCGTCGATCTGGGCTTCACGCCGAGCCGGCGGGATTGCTACTACCGCCTGTTGAAGACGTGAAGGACCTGCGCCAGCGCCGGACCAGCACAACCCCCACCAGCACGGGCAGGAGCAGCAGCGCCACCCAGGTTGCGGCGACCTGCGCGGCGAATGGCCCGGCGTAGCCCGCCTCGATCTGCCGCGCCATCGTCCCCCCTCCGCCAAACCTCAACGTGCGTCCATGCAGGGCGAACCCTGCCACGGCCGCGGCGACAGCAACCGCCGCTGCCACACCCAACAGGCCCGGCAGCACCTCGCGCCACGCCAGTCTTGGCCATCGGCCAACGCGGGCCGTCAGCGCCAGCAGGAGTCCGTAGAGCAGGCCGATGGGCGCAGACGCGACGGGTCCGCCAAGCAGGATGTGAATCGGAAGTCCCGCCAGAAGAACCGCCGCGGCGGCCTGGACCGCGCCGTACGTTATGGCCCCCACGAGGCACACACCGACGATACTCATCCACGGCGCGACCCGCTCACCGCGGGGGCGACGCCGAATCCACGTGCCGACGGCCAGGACAACGCCTCCCATGAAGCCCGCAAGGTACGCGGCACTGTGCGCCCAGAGATCGACGGTGAACCAGAGCCGCGTCTCTTCGCTCATGTCGCTCACGCGCAGCCACATCGGCATGAAGCCAAGCGACGCCTGGCGATGGCCGATCCAGCCGGCGATGAAAGAGATCGCACCCACCGCGACCATCAGCAAGACGACCGGCAGCGCCAGCTGCCGCGCGTCGATCTTCGGCGGCGCGCCCGCGCGCGCGGCGATCGACACCAGCACGCCCAGAATCGCCCCCACCCACCACGTCGCCATCACGCCCCAGACGAGCGCGAGCAGCTGCGGCGATTCCGACGCGATCACGCGCGGATGGCCGACGGTGAAGTACTCGACGCAGAGGCGCGCGGTGGCGCTGTCGTGCGCGATGCCGTAGGCGACGCAGGCGCCGACGCAGAGGGCGAGGATCTTCAGCGTCTCGCGGCCGTCGTCGCGCCAGTTCATAGCCGTATGACGAGCGTAACCCTTGGAACGCCGCCCTTCTCTCGAGTCCATGAAGACGAACCGCCCGTCCATGGACGTAAGCAAGGCCGCCATCGAGTTCCCGCTGAAAGGCAGGCTGGCGACCGCGACGCCGCCTCCGGCGCCCGCACCGGCCTCCGTGACATGGCATGCGTCCTTCGAGGCGGCGCTCGACGCGTCGAAGTCGAGCGGCAGGCCGGTGATGCTCTTCCAGATGCTCGGGCGGATGGACGAAGAACACTGCTGAACGAATGCCCGCATCGCGCGGAGCGCGATCTTCGGGGACGCAAAAGTGGCGAAGTTCCTCCGCGGCTTCGAGTGCGCGTGGCAGAGCGTGCGGCCCGTGCCTCGGGTCGAGATCGACTTCGGCAACGGGACGAAGCTCACACGCACGCTCAACGGCAACATCGCGACGCTCTTTTGCACATCGGACGGCGGCGTCTATGACATCGTGCCGGGTCTCGTGGCGGCGGACGAGTTCCTGCGCCGGGCCCGCGAGGCCGTGGCGCTCCACGGATTCACCGGCTCGACCCGGACGCTCGCCGCCTACCATCGCGTGAAGATCGATGCCGATGGAGACGCCGAGGCTGGAGCGACCCTCCTCGATGAGGACACGCGCATCAACATCGAGACGCGCTATCCGATGGCACACGCCCTGATGGCGCGCCGCCCCCTCGCCCGGCCCGAGGAGATCACCTCGGAGCTCTACCGCGACATCCTGGACGTCGACCTCGACGATCCGTTCCTCGGCCTCAAGCCCCATTTCGACGGCGCGTAGAGTTCCCGCGGCGGCCGCGTATCATAGGCCGATGCTCACGCTGCTCTTCCTCGCCCTCCTGCAGGAGCCGCCCAGGCTCTCCGCCGACGACTTCGCGAAGCTCCACAAGGACCTCGCCCCACCCAAGGACGAGCGGTGGCGCGCGATCCCGTGGCAGCTCACGATGCTCGGCGCCCGCGAAACGGCCGCGAAGGAGAAGAAGCCGATCTTCCTCTGGTCGATGAACGGCCATCCGGGCGGCTGTGTCTGAAACAACGGCGTACTCGACCGTGCGTCGACCTACGCGGACCCCGAGATCGTCGAGCTGCTCTCGGCGAAGTTCGTCTCCGTCGCCGTGGACGAGTGGTACCAGCACCGCCAGAAGGACGCGGAGGGCGAGTTCTACCGCGAAGTCGTCTACCAGGGCCCGCGCGGTAAGACCGAGGCGACGACGCAGGGCCTGTATGCGTTCCGCGCGGATGGCAAATTCCTCGGCTACACCAACAACCGCGATGTCGAGAAGGTCCGCGCGATGATCAAGAAGGCGCTGAAGGAGTTCACGCCCCCCGACGAAGTGGCCGAGATCAAGGAGGGGAAGAAGGACGCGTATTTCGTCCGCACGCCGCCGGATGGCGGGCTCGTCGCCGACGTCACGTCGAAAGTCCTCGGCGGCTATGACGATCCGAAAAGCGACTACGAAAAGCTCTTCCAGGCCGCGCTCGGCCGCGACCACCTCTGGATCCGCAAGGACGAGGCCGAGGCGCTCGCGAAGGGCGAGCTGGCCAACTCGCTGAAGCAGCGCATCGCGCGCTATCACCTCGTCGACAACACCCGCGGCGAGCCGCCGATGTGGGAGCGGCGCGACGTGAAGTCACTCGAGGTGACGCTGAAGGACGGCGTCATCGAGGGCAGCGTCCACCTGGAGACGAAGTCGGGCGACCGCGGCTACGTCGCGTCGATTCGCGGCGTGGTCGAGGTGAAGGACGGGAAGGTAACGCGGTTTGACGTCGCCGTGAAAGGTGAGTTCTGGGGCTGCGGCACCTATACGCCCAATCCGCCGAAGGGGAAGTTCCCGTTCGCGGTAACGCTGCGGCTCAGTTCAGGGGAGGCGACGCTTGATCGCGTCCCGCCGCAGGGATCGCGCGACCTGCAGGACTACCTCAAGTAGCGCGGCGTCGCACCAAAAACAGCCCAACCCAATGCACTCCAACATCTTACGTCAGAATTTCGCCTGTTCCGGAAAGTTCAAAATCATATGAAACGACGATTTTTACCCCTTGCCCTCCAATGACTTAAAATTATCATGCGCGACTTTTCGACCCTATCGGCAACACCTAAGTGAGCGGAAGACCGTGCGGCAATGGGGCCGGCGGGGAAAGCCCCGCTCAACGAGAGGTCGGAAATGATCGCGATGGTGATGGCGGTGGTCGCGGCCCAGGCCGTGCCGGTGACGGAACTGGCGTCGGAGACGGGCTGGACCAAGATCCAAACCGCACCCGCAACCTTCGGTTCGGGAGCGGCGCTCGCCGCGCTCGGGGAGTACGTCTACTTCACGCCAGGCGGCGGTTCAATCGAGTTCTGGGCGTACGCGCCGGCCACGGACGAGTGGCTGCAGTGCGCCGATCTTCCCGCAACCTGCGGCGCCATGACGGCAGCAAGCGACTGCCTCTACGCATTGGCGGGCGTCAATCTGTGCAAATACATCGTCAGCGAAAACAAGTGGGTTGACGAGGGTTCGCTGCCGCAGGCTCCCGGCGCCGGCGCATGCCTGGAGAACACCATCATGGGCGACGTCTACTACGTGCCCGGCGGCAGCACGCCCGGCTTCTGGCGGCGCGTCGCGGGCGCGTGGCAGAAACTGGCCCTGCCGTACAAGGCTGGAATGGGCACGAGAATGGCCCGCATCAACGACAATTTCCACTTCCTGCGCGGGCTGAACTCGGACGACCGCTATTTCTTCAACGTGCCATCGGGACTGTGGATCCCGAGGACGCCGCTTCCCGAGACCGTGAGCGGGGGCAGCGCGATCGTCGCGGTCGACAACCACCTTTACGCCTTCCGCGGCGCGTCGTCGATCGTCACCTACAGGATCGACACGCTCGGCGACGTCGTGACGCCGTGGCTCGACGCCCCGGAGCTCTGCAAGACCGGGACGGCGATGGCATTGCTCGACGGCGTGATCTACGCCGGTTTCGGCCAGGGCAGCGCGTTCTACCGGATCATCATCGAGCGGCGCGCCGCGGTCCTGGGCGTCGCGGGCCCCGAGATCGGGGACGGCGCGAGCCACAAGCAGTGCGGCGGCTCGGCGGGCGGCGCGGCGTCGTGGCTGCTTTCCATGCCGGTGCTCCTCGTGCTGGCGCTGCGCCCAGTGAAGCGGCCGTACATCGCGTAATCCTGGCTCATCCCTCCCTCCTTACCCCGGCGGGGCGCGTTCACCTCGCGCGCTCCGCCGGCGGGGGAGAGAGGCGTGAACCTGAAACCCCACGTCCTCCCGGCGGTATCTTCACCCATGAAGCACGTGTTCGTCGCGATGGCGCTTCTCACGCTCGCCCAGGACCCGCGCCCTGCCCCCGGCCCTCACACGGTGGCGACCCTCGAGTATCCCGACTTCGCCGACGCCGCGCGCGGCAACCGCACCGTCCCCATCAAGGTCCACTACCCCAAGGGTGACGGCCGCCATCCGCTCGCCATCTACTCCCACGGCGGCGCGGGCAACTGGGACGCGCACCTCCACGAGGCCGCGCACCTCGCCAGCCACGGCTACATCGTCCTCTGCGTCGAGCACGTCTGCAGCAATACCTCAAAGGTCCAGGAGCTCATCAAGGCCGGCAAGGGAACCGTCAAGGAGCGGCTCCAGGAGGCGCTCCGCAAGATCGTCAGCCACCCCGACGCCGTCCTCGGCCGACCCAAGGATATCTCCTTCGCCATCGACCGCGCCGTGGAGTGGAACGAGAAGCACGCGATCCTCAAGGGACGCATCGACACGTCGAAGATCGCCGTGCTCGGCCACTCGTTCGGCGCGTACACGACGCTCGTCGCCTGCGGCGCACGGCCGATTCTCGATCACCTCGATCCGAAGGTCGAGCCCGGCTCCGGCCTCGCCCCCGACCTGTCCGACGCGCGAATCACGATCGGCGTCGCGATGTCGCCGCAGGGCGTCAAGACGTCGCGGTTCGGCCCCGAGAGCTTCAAGTCGCTCAACCGCCCGATCCTCGCCTTCAGCGGCACGAAGGACACCGAGCTCGCCCACGACGGCAAGGAAGCCCCGCCGGAGGACCGCCTGGAAGGATTCAAGCTCTGGCCGGAGGGCGGCAAGGTCCTCCTCTGGCTGGAGAACGCCGACCACTTCTCGTTCGCCGACAATCCCAAGAGCGGCCTCTTTCCCTCCGCGGCCCGCGAGGACGCCATGCGCATCGTGAAGGAGATGACGCGCCTCTTCCTCGACTGGAAGCTCAAGGGCCTCGACGAAGCAAAGACCGCCTTCACCGCGAAGCACGTCGACGAACTCCTCGGCAAGGTCGTGACGCGGGTGACGTGGAACGAGCGGTAAACGCGAACTCCGCGGCCGTGCGCGAGTCTAACTTCTCATGATCACCCTCCTCCTTCTCGGCGCCCTCGTCCAGGACGACCCCGCCGCCCTCCGCGAGCGCGTCGCCAAGCTCGAAGCGCTCCTCGCCGAGAAAGAGCGCACCATCGCGAAGCTCCAGGAGGAGATTGCCGAGCTCAAGAAGAAGCTGCCGGCCGCCGATCCGAAGAAGAAGCTCCAGGAGAAGATCAAGAAGCTCGATGACGACCTTCGCGAGACGCCCAACAACGCCGACCTGTGGATCGAACGTGCCGGCGTGAAGCTGGAGCTCGACGATGCGAAGGGCGCCATCGAGGATGCGACGAACGCGCTCCGTCTCAATCCCGCCGTCCCCGCCGCCTACAACCTCCGTGCCCGCGCCCGGCTCGAGATGGGCGACGCGAGGGGTGCGACCGCCGACGTCGATGAGTCGATCCGTCTCGATCCGCGCCGGACCGAATCGTGGGAGCTTCGCGCCCGCACCCACGAGATGTGCGGCGACCTCGAGTCAGCCCTGAAGGACTACGAGCGCGCCATCGAGCTCGATCCCAAGGCGGTGGGCGGCTGGCTCGGGCGCACGAGGGTGCGCCTGGCCAGTGGAGACATGGACGGCGCCCTTGCCGACGTGACAAGGGCGATCGAGCTGGAGCCGAAGAGCGCCGACGCGTACAGTCTCCGCGGTTCCATTCGCCATTCGCTGGGCGACAAGGACGGTGCGCGCACAGACTACAAGCGCGCGCTCGACGTTGCTCCCGCCGACTGGAAGCCGCGCACGAAGATCGAAGAGGCGCTCAAGAAGCTAGGCAAGTAGCGCTTCGTACGCCGCCTTCACCTGCTCAGCCTGCCGCTTCACGTCGTACGTCGCGAGCGCCTTCGTCCGCCCGGCGGCGCCCATCGACCTCGCGAGGCCGCGATCGCCGGCCAGCCGCTCGATCGCCGCCGCGATGTTCTGCGCCGTGTCCTCGATGACCAATCCCGTCCGTCCGTCGTCGACCAGCTCCGGGATCATCCCGCGCCGCGCGCCGATCACCGCTTTCCCCATCGCCATCGCCTCGCGCAGGGCGCGGCAGGTGCCGTCGCTTCCCGGCACCAGGAAGAGCAGCGCGTCGAAAATCGCGACCGTGTCGACGTACCCATCGGCGAGGTATCCCGTGAAGGTGACGTTGTCGAGCCCGAGCCGCTTCGTCGGCTGGACGGCGACCTCGTCCATGTGCGTGCCGCGGCCGACGACGAGCACGCGCAGCGGGACGCGCTTCGACGCGAGCTTCACCCCTTCGAGAAGGACGTCGAACCGCCGGTGGCGCTGCATCCGCGCGACGACGCCGAGGACGAACTCGTCCTTGATCCCGAACCGCGGGCGGACGTCGCTCTTCACCGTCGCCGGGTCGAACCGCTCGAGGCGCATCGCGGGATCGATCCGCCACGCCTGCTTGAGCTTGAAGGCCGCCACATCGGCGTCCAGCGCGGCCTGCGAGTAGGTGAGGTAGCCGTCCATGCGCTTGAAGAGCCAGCGGCTGCCGATCGACTTCTTCGTCGGGACGGCCTTCTGGTTCGTGCGCATGATCCTCGTCTTCCGCTTCGTCCGGCGCGCGCCCAGTGCGCCCAGGATGTGGTCGTGCGAGAAGTGGACGTGGACGATGTCGATCTTCTCCGCGTCGCAGTAGTCGCGAACGCGGCGGATGTCGGCGACGTTGTCGCGGAGGTTGATCCGCTTGTTGAAGGCGAAGTCATGGAGCAGTGCGAGGCCGCGTTCGACCGCCTTGCGGGGGAGCGAGTTCGACGCGCCGGCCTCCTCGCGGGGGCAGGCGAGCCGCGCGTCGACGCCGAGGGCGCGAAGGTCCAGGCACAGGTCGAGCGTCGGCTCGGCCGGGCCCGTCCATTTCCAGTCGCCGAAGAGGTGGAGGACTCGCATGAGAGAGGGAAAGAGGGAGAGAGGGAGAGAGAGCCTCGACCGCCCTCTTTCCCTCTCTCCCTGTTTCTCTCTTTCCTTCGTCCCGCGCCGCGGGACGAAGAGGTGGCGGCCGGATTTGAACCGGCGAAATAGGAGTTTTGCAGACTCCCGCCTTAGGCCACTTGGCTACGCCACCGAACTCGTGGTTCTGCGGAGCGCCCCCCTTCGGGCGCGAAGCAGAAAGGACGCTTACTGTAGAGAGGCACTCCAAGACGGTCAAGCAAGCGCCCTGCAGGCCAGCTGTTCCGCAGATCGACGTAAGGCGTAGGCGAGCAAGGCGTTCTGGGGACGCATTTTCGGAACACTGGAGGCGCGTGCGTGGCGGAGAGGGTCTGTGGTGGAACGTGGACAGAGTGGGAGA
>Ga0247727_10004352_pt1 | contig 30099 bp, 29 predicted proteins | sample WisWelCaveWW1625_FD_202498 | JGI IMG/M metagenome (GOLD analysis project Ga0247727, IMG submission 202498) | Biofilm microbial communities from Wishing Well Cave, Virginia, United States - WW16-25 | ecosystem: Environmental > Aquatic > Deep subsurface > Groundwater > Cave microbial mat | place...
CCCTAAATTAAGAGGCATAATTTGATCCATGCTTGCAAGGTTTTTGTCATCTTAGCAGGGAGATCACCCATGTCTCAAACAGTCGAAGAAATTTTGACCGCCGCGCAGCAACTGCCCGACAAAGAGCGAAAGCGTTTGTCAGAGCTTCTAAAACGCGATCAAGAGCGTGGAAATCAATCCGGTAAATCGCATACACCAACTCTCGAAACCTCTCAAGGTCGCACAAGCGACCAGATTCCCGCAAGTCGCGAAGCAGAAATGCAATGGCTACTCGATCATCCGGATTTCTGGGACCAACATCGCGGTGAGCACGTTGCGCTGTGGGGGTACGAAATGATCGCTGTCGGCAAAACCGGAAAAGAAGTAGTTGCCGAAGCCCGGCGACGAGGGATCAAATTTCCTTTTGTGCAATACCTGCCAAAGAATGAAAACGAATGGCTTTTGGGGATGTCAAATCAACTCGTGGTCGAGCCTTGAGCGATGCCTCAGTTGGAATTCAAACATCAATTTAATTATCATCAGGCTGAAGTGCTTTTCTCTGAAAATCACATTCCTCGTAATTTGCTCGGACATAGCGGGTTCTTTGATCATGTCGCAGTTGCTTTGCGTAGTAAGCTCGGATTGATCTATTTGAATTCCGAAATCTAGCGATGAGCGTGAGTTACCTGCATACGGTGTTTGGTGGCCTACCTTCGATTCTTACGGCTTACCCTTTTGCTCCAGCAACAACTTAACCCTCTGCATTTCACTACCCAACTTCTCAGCGCCAAGCTGCGCCCGCAAAACTTCCTGATGCTGCGCTAAGAACCGCAACGTCGATTTCACTTGTTCAACAGAGCTGTTCGAATCCACCTGCGCCAACATGCTTTGCGCGAGTTGCGCAATCGCCAGCTCGATGTAAGTGGAGTCGCTCGCGGCAGAAAGAAAATCATGCCAAATGATTTGCTGCGCTTTTGGCGTGGCGGCTTGTTGCGCGCGCCATAAGGCTTGCGAATAACTGCTTTCGGAAGTTGAAGTCGCGGCTTGGTTGGCAACGCTCATCACGCGCATTTTTGCCGGTTGCGACGCCGCCTTCATGCTCAATCCCGAAGCTTCACCGGTTTTGGAGATTTGCCGATCTTCAGCGGCCTCCTTAGCAAGCATGGTCAAGTTCGGTTCGGCAGAGGCCGGTGCTTCGTTTTTCTCAGCATCACCTTGAGCGAGACTTGGCTCATCTTCAGATTTTTTAGGCTGATCATCGAGTTGCGAACTCTTCTCGCCTGACAAAGTCATTTGCGGCGGCGGAAAGATTTGATCCAATTGCGAGGCGGCTTGCTCTGCCGTCGTCAATGGCGCTTCAGCAGGCTGTGGCACTGGTTTACTTTCGGCCATCAATGGCTTCGAAGCATCGGCGGAAATTTTCTTTGCTCGCGACGGTTCATCGGCAGGCGTTGATGGTTGCGCGTCTCGCTCTTCTACAGAAACCGGCCCACTCTTCGCAGCAGTGATCTGTGTATCCTGTAGAGCTTGCAAACGTTCCGGCTCCGGCAAAGAATCTTTCATCTCGCGCGTGACAACGACCACTAAGAAAACAACGGCTGTCAATGCCAACACCGAGCGCGTTTTTGAGGCAGTGAAAGTTTTTATGAACCACGTATCGCGAAGTCGCTTTGGTGGCGGCACGACCGGCAGTTGAACATTGCCTTTTGCTTCAAGAGAGTTGCGCCCTTCGATGTGCGCCATGACGCGGTCGGGAAGCTCGTTCCAATACTGCGCATCAGGCGCCGTTCGCGCTGCCCCGTTTTGAGGAAATGCAAGAGACTGGTCGTCGGTGTTTCCTGCGGCCAACGCATGTTGCACATCAGCATAAACCGCTTGGCAGTCTTCGCACGCGGCAAGATGCGCTTGCACCTCGACGCTTTGCAAGGCGGCGTTGTCGCCGTCGAGATAAGCGGCGAGGGCTTCTTGAGTTTTATCACAAATTGAATTTTTCATGATTACACCTCTCCCGCTTCGCGGGATGTGTGAAATGCGCCCAGCTCGGCGCGCAGCTTTTCTTTGGCGCGCGCCAAGCGCGACATCACCGTGCCGATGGGAATGTGCAACTGCTCGCTGATTTCCTGATAGCTGCAGCCGTTGCGAAATTGCAGGGAGATGATGGTTTGCTGGTCGGCGGGCAAACCGGCGATGGCGCGGTTGATGGCGTTGTGCAATTCGGTATTTTCCAATTCGCGCTGCGGATCGAAAATGTCTTTTAAAAAATCATCCGGCAGATCGTCAATGGGCTGCAGCCGGCCTGCGGCGCGCAGATAGCTGATGGCAAGATTGAACGCGATGCGCCGCAGCCAGGGATACAACGGTCGCGTGACATCAAACTCGGCAAGATGTTCATACGCACGCACGAAAGTCTCTTGCAGAACATCGTCGATGTCATCATGCCGCCGGAGGAATTTTTGAATGTGAGCATAAAGCTGTTTTTGATAACGGCGCACGATGGCGGCAAAGGCGTGCTGGTTGCCTTTCAGGACTTCTCGAATACTGAGGATGTCCTCATCGTTCGCCATCGGTGGCAGCATGGGTTAGCTCGTCGTGTTTTCTATCTGGAGTACGCGCGAAATGAAAAATTATTCCAATTCCAGTTTAACTATTTATTAACAATATCAACTATCTTGATTTGGGTAGGATCAACACCTCAGGCAAAAGATATCCCATTGCTTCACTCGCCTGCATCAGTCTCCAGCTTTCATTCCACCGCGCCGTTGCTTCCGAGGCTATAGCGAGCATCGTTTCTGCAACATTGGAAGCGTTTAAAGTTTCCATGGCTACTTTCCGTTTCGGGGACTCCACTTGAAAAGAATTTTTCTTTTCATCTTTTTGAACAAATGCATCTGCGAAACCATCGCCAGTAACATCGAAAACTGCTTGTTTAAGAAGACCTGGCTTGGAGCCGTGTACGGCAACGGCAGTTGTCTTGCCTTGCTTGCCATCGAAAACATACTCAACCCAATTGCCGTCATCCGAACGGAGGTAAGCGTTGTGCATGTCAGATATCTCAAGCGCGTAATCGCTTGCCGCAACATAATCAGCGCGTGCGGCATCGTAAATCAGAGTCGCATGTGGTTTAAAAGTCGCTTTGTCAAATATTAGAACAGCCCAACGTGTGCCTTCAATCGGTGTGGCGCAATAATTTGGGCTACCGTTGTCATCGAGATCGCCTGAGATCGTCTGTTTGCCATCAGTGGTTCGAATCATAACGCGGTCAACCCGCCCGCTCTCTTGTGTCGCCCAAGCAGTGATATTTATATTACCCAAGGAGACAAGCCTACCTTTGAAGTACCGATACCGCTTGCCGTTTTGCGCTGAGGCCAACATGGACACCGGCTTGCCATCTTTCATAGCGGCAAGCAAGTTGGCCGTTTTTGCGTTGCTATCCGGCGCCGTAGCAACCACATATTTCCACAAAACAGTTTCGCTTTTCCAAACACTCCAACCCGCACCGTTGCCGAGTACATCATTTCTTGTGGGTTGAGTCATAAACGCGACGGCCTCGGAAAGCGTTTTCAGTTGATTTGAAGAATTTGCTCTGACTTGCGCAAATCCGGTGGTCAAAGCAAAGTCGTTTTCTGAAACAACAACCGTACAAACGAAGGTGGCCAGCCAAAACTTTTTCAGCGCGTGGGCATTCATCATCTCTCCTTCCGCAGATCATCAAGGAGATAATACCACACCGCTCGTTTTGTTCCTTCAAGCCATCCATATTGGCTGCGTAAGTCTTTCCACTCAAGTTGTCCTTCACGATGGTAGTCAAGCGCGCGCGTCCCAGGCTTGTCAATTTTCATTGGCTTTGCAATCCAATCAATCACCGGCGCTGAAACCATATCAGGATTGTAGTTGCTGTTAGGGTCCATGGTTGAGCCGAGGTGTTGCAGTGCGGCGTTATTCACGTCACTTATCAGATTAGGTACATCTGAAGCATATTGCTTAACAGCCGCTCCAGCGACTCCTCCGACAGCGTTTACGCCTCGGTTGTAAAGATCTTTCGCCAAGTCAAAACGACGTTCTGTACTCTCCGGATTCTCAATAACATCCCTAATTCTTGAAGCAGTCGTCAATCCATCCGAAACTTTTTTCGCGTTTTTCAAGCTTTCTTCAATGGCCCCCAAACTGGCGGAGGGTTCGGGCGGCGCAGCGACAGGATTTGATTCGTAGGAAAGGTCCGCAAGAGACTTGAGCGTGGTGGCCGCCTTGTTCGCCTCCTTCGTCATCTTTGTTAAATCTTTCAGGTTGTTCGTCGTCTCGCTGGGCAAATCTGGGTTGTTTCTTGCTTCAGATTTTGTTTCTACAGATCCAACGCTTTGGCGACTTTCCCCTCCTGCTGTAGCTGTTGGATTGATGGGAGAATAAGTTATCTCACCGTCGCGATCTTGTTCAACTCTTTTGTCTGGAATGCCATCATTGTTAGTATCGATGAGCAGCGTCGATGTGCCATCGGCATTGTCTTTGGCCAACCAATCTAAACGCCCGTCACCATCGTCGTCATAAAAGGTTGTGGCCGTGCCATCAGCGTTTTCCACTTCGACACGATCGATTTTACCATCGCGATTCTCATCGACCTGTTCCCCCCTCATTTCAGCCAAGTTCGTGTTTTCAGCAAACACACGTCGTGCTAAATCATCATCACCCATCGCGACAGCGCCTTTAGGCAGATTCTCTTTCGCTTCGGGCTTAACTTCTTTTGAGCGGTTTGGCTTTGTTACGGGTTTTTCTATGGATGAAGCCTCACCTCGATTTGCGGGCGAGGCGTCTTTAAGCGCGCCGTAAAAATCTTTGAGCCTATTGTCATCTTTGTTCATGGGTACAAAAATACCGCCGCTACCTTTTTCTGCTAATGTCAGCGCGCACTCGGCTCTTGTTATAAACCTTCCATCAATTATATCTACAAGTTCGCTACGGCAGTAGATACTAACAATATAAATATCGCAGCCTATATTACCAACTGCATTAACAATGGATTCGTATCCATCTCCTGCCTTTTCTGACTCTGCAATATCACTATCGCACAGATCACTTTTTTCTGAAGCAGAGACTTTCCCACTGCTACCAGATTTGTTCGGATCTTCATCTGTTTCCGTCCAAACCAACTCACCAGCAGAGTCCAGTCCGCCCTCATAATGATGAAGTTTGCCGTTGGCATCCATTTCAGCATAATGGGGGATCATTGTACCAGATTTTCCCTTATTCCATTCTCCTGAGCCAGAATAACATTCCTCCAGCAAATCCTTGTGACGATCTGCCCAAGCGTTATAAGCAGCTATTGCTTTTTGAAGGTTTTTCTCACTGCTAGCGCAGTCTTGCGCCTGAACAGTTTCTGCAGCCATACAGGAAAATAAAACGACGCACAGCCAGAATCGGCATAAAACTGTCCGTTGGTTCTTAGATTTACTAAAATCAGTTGAGCACTTCATAATCAAATTCTCTACTTGATATTCTGGTTCAACAGGGGAAACTCTTACGCGTAGAATTCTTTCTTGCATCAAAATCTATTTTAAAAGTTCATCTACGCGCCAATTCAACTTGACATGTCATCCTAAAAGATACACTGGTACTTTGCTGAAACGCCTCTCCGTAACCATATAGTCTATGCCCATCTCTGTCAATATTAAGAACTAATTTACCGACTGAAGACACATCAGGAACATATGGAGTCGTCGAGATGAGAGTCAACGTTGCGGTGGGGCCTTGGATGTTTCCAGAAAACGTAGAAGTACCGACGATCCTACCTTGATATCGGCTTTTAGATACAAGAGTAACCTGGGTACCGCTCTGTTGAATAGAAGCTTCGCCATAAGATTCAGGAATTCCAGGAAAAGCCGGGGGTGAAGAACGACAAGAATATGCATGCACGGTCCATTCGCCACTAAGATTCGGCACATCCCACTTTTCCACAATCGTGAGATCATTAGATACTTCAAAAGTACGCCCTTCTTGCGGTTGCTGTGTGCGAAATTCTTCTTCTGCACCACCAGCATAGCCGCCTTCAGGTATATCTTCCACTTTTCCAGATTGTCCGGAAGGAAGAGACATTTCACCAAGTTTTAGCCCCAACTTTTTTTCGGCAATGGTGGTGGCAATCGAGCTGATCATTCCTGCGAGAAAACGATTGCGCACTTCCACTTTTTGTTCCTGCGGCGCTTGGCTCCAGTCGTACAACAATCCTAACGCCACTTGAATCTGGCTGCCTTCTGTTTTCAAGGCTGCCATTCCACCCGCAACCGCCACCGAAGCAACAAACTCTTTCAAAAAGCCCCAGCCCGCACGTTCTTTAATAGAAGCATCAGAGAGATCAAGGCGCTCGGCATCTACACTTCCATTTGCCTGCACAGCATTGGCGTTCGTTGGGCGCTTGGCATTTTTCAACACAAACTTGCACGTAATCAAATGCGCGCGAGCATCGCCGATGCGTTTTTCTTCAATGCCCTTGCCTTTTCCTTGCTCAACGATCCACTGATAATGCGGTATGGCCAGTTCATATTCACCTGCGTATTCCAACAACGAGGCCAATCCCCACCGCGCCGTACCCGTGTAAGTAGAAGGCAAATCCACCGCAGTTTGATAATGCTTTATGGCAATCCGCAACCAGTCGGGGTCTGCTTCCTTGCCCATTTCAGCATACAGTTTTGCAGCCGCAATCAATGTAAAATGGTGTTCCGGGCACTTTTTGACTCGCTTGTTTAATTCTTTCAGCTTCTCTTGATTAGATTCTTTATTAAGGGCATTAACCAGCTCCTTATTGCAATCATCGGGATTTGCATTCGCCGCTGTAGTCCACGAATGGAGTACCAGCAGGGACATAATGGTTATGAGAGTGTTCTGCATGACTTACCTCCGCGTCATAGTGGCGAGTTGAAGCGTTATTCGAGTTGCTTGAAGAATACAGACGCCGAAGCTTGAATGCGCAACCGTTGAAGAATTGCTCAAGGACAAATTCTTTGCCGTGAGATTTTTGCAGTGAGGTAGATGAATACATAAAGCTCGTACAGGCCAATATATTTCAAAGATGCACGGCCTATAGATTGAATTCATCCTTTCGACTTCTCCCCCTGCGCTATAACCTGCTCCAACTCATTAATCTTTTCCTTCGCAAACCTCCCAAAATTACTCTCCGCGCCCTGCTCGCGCACGATGCGGCGAAACAGCTCTCGCGCTTTTTCATAATCCTTCAAGCGCATGAAGCAAATACCGGCTTCGTAAAGAGCAGTCACGTCCCACGGCAGCTTGGTGGGCTTGGAAAAATATTTCACGCGCAAAAATTCCGGAATCGCCAACTCGAAACGTCCGGCGTTCATGTAGCTCTTGCCAATGTAGTATTGAATCTCCGGTTCGGTTTGCGCGTCGGCAAAGGGCTTGAGCTTGCGTAGGTGGGCTATGGCGTCGTCGTACTGCATGAGGTTTATCAAAAAAGAGCCAATCTGCATTTTGATGGGAAACGCATACTCGTCGTCGGGAAATTTTGCAAGATAGGCGCGCATGTATCCAAGCGCGCGATCCCATAAGCCCAGGCGATCATAACAATTGATCAACGAGCGCACCGCGAGACGATAATTGCTGTCGAACGCCGAGTCGGCGATGACTTTGTTGAAGCTCGGGATCGCATTGTCCCATTGCTGCTGCGATTGATAAAAATCTCCGAGGCCGAGATAGACGGTTGAGAGAAACGGATGATTCGGGTAGCGGCGCGGAATGTCGGTCAAAATTTCCAGCGCATCTTTTGCTTTGTTTTGCATCAACAAAGATTTTCCCAAACCATAATCACCGAGAATGCCCGAGGGTGTGTCTTTGTAATCTTTGCGCAATGTGTTAAAAAACCGTCCGGCGGTTTCGTAGTCTTTGTTCATGAGCGCCTGCTCACCTGCCGCATACTGAAGCTCGGCCATGGCTTCTTTGTCATTCGGATAAGACTTCAGAAACGTCTTCAAGTCTGCTTCGCTGACCGCTCCCCTTGGCGTTTTATAAATGCAAAGTAGCGCCTGCTTGGCGGCGCGCTGTTTTTTTTGATTGTCGGCAAATTCTCGAGCCACGTCTTGATAAAGCAAACGCGCTTCATCAAACTTCCCATCACCAAAATGCAAGTCCGCCAAAAAGTATTTCGCATCGACTGCCTCAGCGCTGCCGGAGAATCTGCGAATGCACTCTTCGGCATAATTCTTCGCCAGCACTCGCGCGCCGACTTTCGCGGTTAATTGCGCAGCAGCGAGCAATGCCTTCGCAGTTTCCGGCGCTTGCGGCTGCTCGTGAAGAAATTGCAAATAAGCGCGGATGGCGAGCGGATAATTTTCCGTAGCCGCATAAGCACGGGCGCGTTCGAGTGTGAAGCCGTTACTTCCTTCGGAAAAATACAAACCGGCTCGCGACGCTTCCATCGCCTCGATGGCCGCTTGATAGCGTCCGGCGAGCATGAGCAGGCGCACGTGACGCAGTCTTATCGAATCGACCGTTGCACTATAAAAATATTTCTGTTCGAATGCTTTGAGCGCCTCAGCGGCATCATCATAACGCCTCAAACCTGCGAGCATGTCGGCACGCAATAAGATTGCGCGAGGAACAAAAAGGTCCTGGCGGGAAGAAGCAACGAGCTGGGCGCTGGTCTGCATAGCCGCGGTCGTATCACGTGATTGCAATTGCCAACGCGCCAATGGGAACACTGCTTCATTGCGCAAAGGTGATTTTTCCGAAGCCGCGAGCTTCTGCAATGTCAAGATGATTCGCGACGATTGCAGTGAATCGCCGTTGGCAAAAGACATGCGAGCCTGCGCCGCCCACAGACGCAGATCGTCAAGCTTCTGGTTCTCGGGGTGTTGCGCGAGCGCCGAGTCGAGTTGCGCCAAATGTTCCGGAGTGGTGATTTTTTCGCGCGAGTGAAAACGAACTCGCGCGAGCAAGACGCCAGCATCTTCTGCGCTATCGCCGCTGAGTGCGTCGGATAAAGCAATCGCGGCACTGTCGCGAAATGCGTATGCTTCATTTTCTTGGCGCAAGGCTGCTCGCTCCGCCATCAGAGCGTAGGTTTTGCCGAGATGAAACAGCGTCGCGCGCATCGTTTCTGCATCCGGCTGTTGCGCGAGCGCTTCTCTGAAAAAAAAAATCGCTTCTTCGAAACTGCGACGCTGCAACGCCAGCTTGCCAAGCTCGAGCTTGACGTTGCCGCTAAATTCTCCCGCGGCGATCTTCGCCATGAGCGCCGCCATCGCATTGAACGAATCGTCGCCGGCGCGCGGCGAGAATTCTTCGAGCAGACGCAGATGATTTTCCGCAGCCCGATAATGGTTGCTGGCGGGATAAACTTCCAGCAGCCGCCGGTATTCGCGGATAGCGCGCTGCTTTTCTCCCATCGTCTCATACGTCGCTGCGAGCTGGAACTGGGCGTCGTCAACCATCGGGCTGGTAGGGATGTCGTCGATGATCTGCTGATAGAGTCTGGCAGCAGAAGAAAAATCTTGATGCGCTTGCCGGCGAATCTCTGCCTCCTGCCATAACGCGAGATCAGCTAATTGCCCGCTTGCGCCGCGGTATTCTTTTCGATATGAAGCGCAAAAAGCGAGCGCGCGATCGGGATTATCCAAACTCAACTCGCACGCCGCAGCGTGCAAAAAGCTGCGTTGCCTCGGCCATCGCCATGAGAAGTTTTTTTGATTAAAACTATTTTCGATTTCAATGCGAAGTGCGATAGCTTGCTCGAAAGCTTGCGTCGCTTTTTGAAAATCATGGTGCTGCTCGTAAATCACTCCCTGAGCAAAAAAATACTGCAGAAGCTGCGCGCTATCAGCGACGGCGGTGACAAATTCCGCAAGCACTGGTTGGGCCGCGTCATATCGCCGGAAATCGATGAGAATTTCCGTGTGGCGCAATAGTGTTGAATTTTTTTCTGCACCTACGGGCAAACGGTTCGAAGCATTTTTGAATAATTCCGAAGCCTTCTCAATTTCACCGCGCATACAGGCAAACTCAGCGAGCCGCGCCTGTGCACGCGGATACCAAACGCTGTCAGATGAAGCCTGCACGAGTTTCGTGTAGGTTTCTTCGGCAAGCTGAAACTGGCCAACTTCTTCCTGCAAGCGGCCTTTTACAAAGTAGGCTTCGGGTGTAAGTTCGCCGGAGGGAAAACTTCTAAACAATCTTTCTGCTTCTTCCAAAGCGCGTTGGGTGTCGCCGCCGGCGCGAAAACTTTCCACGAGCAGCAGATGCGCAGACAAGCGCCGCTCACTCGCTGGAAAATTTTCCATGAATTTGTAAAGCAGCTCCCGGCCTTTTTGGTGATCGCCGGATTCAATCCACAACCCCGCAGCGCGATAGTGCGCTGTAGGCGCGAACGATGAAGTGGGATTGAAAAACGCCAAACGTTGAAACGTGCCGGCCGCCGATTTGTAATCTTTCAGAGAAAAGAAACTCTCGGCAAGTTGTTGTCGGGCTTGATCGACGAGTGCATGGGTGGGATAGCGCGCTTCAAATTGAGCGAAGGTTTCTGCCGCGGCGCGAAAATCTTTTAGGGCGAGGTGCGCCTGGCCAATAGCAAAAAGCGCATCAGGCGCTTGCGGCGATTCAGGATACTTTGCAAGATAGCTGCGAAATTGTCCGATCGCTACTTCGTGATAACCTTCGGTCAAAAGTCTTTTTGCATAGAGAAAGTCATCGCTGCCGGATTGAGCAACCGCTGGCGTTTCTTGCGCAAAAATGTTTGCAGCGAAAACGATGATTACACAAAGCAGATTATAAAAATTGCAGGTTCGCATATTTGAGCACCAACTTTTTTGTTCCAGCTTCGATAAAGCGCACCGTGACTTTGAGGTTTTCGCCGTGGCCGTCGGCGGAAATGATTTTGCCTACTCCAAAAAGCTCGTGGCGGACGTTGCGGCCAACTTCAACGCCGGGAATTTCCTGCGACTCATCTTCATACTTCGGCATCGGCGAGGGGGGAGCGTAATGATGCGCCGCGTTTGGCAGGCCGACGATGCGCGGACGCCTGCCGTCGCGCACGATCCATTTCTCATCAAGCTCATCGAGAAATCTCGAAGGCTGAGAGAACTGGCGCTGCCCCAGGCGAACGCGCTGCGCCGCCCAACTGAGATAAAGTTTGTCTTTCGCGCGCGTGGCGCCGACATAAAAAAGCCGGCGCTCTTCTTCAAGACTGGCCGGCTCTTCAAACGAGCGCGAGAGCGGGAAAAGCCCGTCTTCCAAGCCGACCATAAAGACCACCGGAAATTCCAAACCCTTGGCGCTGTGCAAGGTCATCAGGCTGACCGCGTTCGATTTGTCATTCCATCCGTCGATGTCGCTCACCAACGCCACTTGCTCAAGAAAGCCTTCGATGGTCGCGCCGGGCGTGTTCGTTGCGTAGTCGGCGACGGCTCTTTGCAGCTCGCGGATGTTCTCGATGCGGTTTATCGAATCCGGCGAGCTTTCGCTTTTTAGAAGCGGGATGATTCCGGTTTCATCAACCAAAGCATTCGCCCATTCGAGCAGTGAGATCGAATTCTTCAAGTTGATATATTTGCTAATGAGATTGTAGAATTCGATGACGCGCTCTTTGGCGCGGCCGGAGAGTGTCGTCGAACCATCTTTGAGCGCGTCGAACAACGTGATGCCGCGCTCACGCGCGTGGGCTTCGAGACGGCGTACCGTCACATCGCCGATGCCGCGTAAAGGATAATTTATCGCCCGCCGCAAGCTGATCGAATCAGCCGGATTGGCGGCAAGCCGCATGTACGCAAGGATGTCCTTCACTTCTTTGCGCTCGTAAAAACGCAAGCCGCCGACGATGATATACGGCATACCGGCGCGCAACAGCGCTTCTTCCAACACGCGCGATTGCGCATTGGTTCGATAAAGAATCGCGAAATCGCGGAAGCTGCGGCCGGCGCCGCGCTGCGAAGAAGAAATATGACGGCGCGACTGGCTGAACTCTTCGTTGATTTTATCAACGATCGCCTGCGCTTCGTAGAGATCGTTTTCCAATTCAAGCAACGAAACCTTCTCGCCGTCTTCGCGATCAGTCCACAGCTCTTTGGCCATGCGACCGGAGTTGTTCACGACGACGGAATGCGCCGCTGCTAAAATGCTTTTGGTGGAGCGATAATTCTGTTGCAAGCGAAAAGTTTTGCAGTTCGGAAAATCCTTTTCAAAAGCAAGAATGTTTTTGATGTCCGCGCCGCGCCAACTGTAAATCGACTGATCATCGTCGCCGACGACGCAGAGGTTCTGATGCGCGGAGAGCTGCTTGAGGAAAATGTATTGCGCGCGATTGGTGTCCTGGTATTCATCAACCAGAATATTTTGAAAACGGTTTTGGTAGTGTTGAAGGATGTCGGGGCGGCTCTCAAAAAGCCGAATGGGATGGATCAGCAGATCGTCAAAATCCATGGCATTGTTTTCTTTCAACGCCCTTTGATAACCGGCATAGACCTTCGCGACAAAGTCGTCGAGAAAATTTCCGCCACTGTTTCGCGAAAACTCATCCGGCGATAAAAGAGAATTCTTGGCGTGGCTGATGCGCCGCTGAATATTGCCCGGCGTGATCTTGTCAGTGGGAACTTGCAGGTCCGACGCTACTTGTTTGATCAAAGAGTGCTGGTCGCTATCGTCGTAAATTGTAAACTGCCTGGCAAATCCAAGATGTTCGGCTTGCTGCCGCAGGATACGCGCACAGATCGAATGAAAGGTGCCGATCCACGCGCCGGAGAGATCACTCCGCACTTGGCGGCGCACGCGCTCGCGCATCTCGCCGGCCGCCTTGTTGGTGAACGTGACGGCGAGAATATTTGATGGCAGCACGCCGCAGCCTTCAACCAGATAGGCAATACGATGCGTCAAAACGCGGGTCTTGCCGCTACCGGCGCCGGCGAGAATGAGCAACGGGCCAAGCGGCGCAGTCACTGCTTTGCGCTGCTCTTCATTCAGCCCTTGCACGAGATGATCGTGTTGACGAACAGACAGAGTCCCTTCCTCCTGCTTCGCAAAACTTGTAACAAGCTTCAGAAACTTTTTCCAGTCGCGGCAGAGGATGCTGAGCGACGGGCCGCGGCTCTGACCTGCGCCCGATAACGATCGAACTCGCGTTTCGCCGCGTTATGCTGCTCGAGCGTGTAGCTGAATATATGCGAGCCGTCGCCGCGCGCCACGAAGTACAGATACCGATCCGATGTTGGATAAAGCGCCGCTAAAATCGATTTGATGCCGGGATTGTTCACCGGTCCCGGCGGCAGCCCGGCATAGCGGTAAGTATTGTAAGGCGAATCGATTTCCAGATCGCGATTCAATACCCGGCGCGGCGGCCCTGGAATGATGTATTGAATCGTCGGATCAGCCTGCAGGCGCATCCCCTTGCGCAGCCGATTCCAATAAACCGCCGAGATGACCGCGCGCTCGCTGTCGACGCGCGCTTCGCCTTCGATGATGGACGCAAGCGTTAAGGTTTGGTGCAGGCTCAATCCGAGAGAATCGGCGCGAGCCGCGAGACTGTCGGGAACACGCTTGTGAAATTCCGCGACCAAAAGACTAATCACATCACGCGGCGTGTCGCCCCAATAAAACTGATAAGTGTTGGGATAAAGGTAGCCTTCCAAGCTCGCGGCGTCGACGTCCACATCGTCGATGAAATCCTTATCGTCTACCAAGTTCATCACCGCGGAAGAATCTACTTCAAGCTCGCGTTGCAACAAGCCGGCGATCGCCTCGGCGGTTACACCTTCCGGAATGGTCAATCGTTGGCGGGCCGCTTTGCCGGAAACGAATAAATTGATGAGATCGAGATTCGATGAACGTGGCGGGATGATGTACTTGCCCGCCTTCACTTGTCCGGCGCGGCGGCTAATCTTTGCAGCGCTCAAAAAATTCTCGGCGCTTTTGATAATGCCGCGACCGCGCAGGCTGTCGGCTATTTGCGAAAGAACCCACCCTCTTCTGATTTTGAATTGGGTTTCATGGTCGGGTGTTACCGCCGCAAAAAAAATCTTGTAGCCAAAAACGGCGGCGGCGCCGAGCGCGACAACAAAGATGCTCAGAAGTATCCAGAATAAAGTCTTGTATCGCATATGAGCAGCATATTTTTCGAACCAATGCTCGCCGTGAATCAAGCAAAGTTTTTCTTTTCGTTGCAACCATGAAGCTCGTAGCGCCGATAGTCGAGAAGAATATCGGCATGGTCGAAAGCCATTTCCGCCGGCAACCGATCCAAAGAAAAGACCTGCACCTCGGCAGCATCATCGCCGGGTTTCGGCTCGCCTCTTCCTTCGGCGACAAACACAACGGCAACGGTGTGGCCGCGAGGGTCGCGCCCGGGGGCGGAATAAACGCCGAGCACTCCGCGCAGCTCGATTTTTAGGCCGGTCTCTTCAAACGCCTCGCGCCGCGCCGCATCTTCCACAGATTCGCCATATTCGACATAGCCGCCCGGAATAGCCCATCCAAAAGGGAAGTCTCTACGGCGAACTAAGACGATGCCGGCCTCGGGCATTGCAATGATTGCATCTACCGTCGGCTTGGATTTTTGTAGAATTCGAGATCGTGGCCGCATGCGGGGCATTTTGCTTGGTGAAGCATGTCATCTATCCGCGAAAAAGCAGCAGCAAATCATAAAAAGAATGCGTGTAAACCGATGCGCCTATTCCCCGCAAAATATAAAGCGCCCCGAGTATACAACCTGCATAGAACCGAAAGAGAAACGAATCGATCGTTAAAACTTCGATATTGTTCCAATAATGGTAAAGCGAAAAAACGACCGCAGCAAACAAGACCGCCAGCGAGTTGTGATAAATCGGTTTTGTCTTCAAGACCTTACTAAAGACAAGCGCCAAGACGCTCACGAGCACGAAGCGAAAGAGCAGCTCTTCATAAATGCCCGCGCCCAGGCCCAATGTCATCTTCATGCTCAGCGAATTTTGCGTCTGCTCATTTGCCTGGAGCTTGAGGTAAGTTGTGAGCTTACTGATGGCGAACCCAAACACCAACGCATACACCAGGCTTTCAAAAACTTGATAAGGAAAATAGATCAGCTTGAAATCAAGGTCGCCCTGTTTCTTGGCCTGCCAGAATGCCCATAGAAGTAGAGCGGCAAATACCACCCAGAGAAAAATGTTCTTCCTGATCTGCGCAAACCACAAGGCTCTTTTGATGAGAATCTCGGCGCTGTTGCGAACTTCCGGCGCCGCAACAATGCCGGGCGCTTGGCGATAAAGATACTCGCTAGCGCTTTCGTAGAGAATCAACAACGGCGTAATCGCCAACAAGCCGAAGAAACACGAACGAGTTTTCTTTATATAGATTCCAATTGCCTTCGGCTGTTTTCCCATGTTCTCCTTCTGAGTCCTATTTCCGCAACGTCCCTATCGCTGCCCATGTCATCAGCACATTCAAAAAGGGAGCGATAGTTTTCTATTCTCGCGAGGATCGTCGTGACAAAGCGCTTCATGTTTTTCTATGAAAACCTCGATAGAAAATGACGCAGAATATAGCCACGTGACCGGGCAATGTCAATATTTTTCATCTACGCCGCGGGGCATCACCCCAAACAAAAATGGGCTCTTCATGAGAGCCCACTTCGAGACCCAATCTCTATCTCAAATCAATTCCTGAAAACATTTCTTCGGCGCAAGCTTTATCTCAGCTTGAATTGGAACGGCAACGCGACCCAAACCGCGATCGGTTTGTCGCGTTGAATGGCCGGCTTGAAGACCCATTGCAGCGCCGCTGCGAGGGTTGCCTCATGGAAGATGTCCGGGCCGGTCATGATGACCGCCTTTTTCACCTTGCCTTCTTTATCAACCAATACTTTGACGAAGACTTTGCCTTCAACGCCGGCCTTTCGAGCCAGATCCGGATAGACCGGATCGACTTTCTTGATAGGAACCGGATTGACTTCGACGGCGATGAATTCATCCATACTCGGATCACCTTCGACCATGAAATCACCGACGTCGATTGACAACGAGTCTCCGCCCGTGCCTTCCCCGGCAACGGGGGCCGTCATCTGGCTCATTTCCTGTTGGCTGGCAAAAGTTTGTTCTTCGGTAATTTCCGCATCCGGAACGGGCACGGGAACGCCAATTGACGGACGCGCAACCGGCACCGACACGGCTATCGATGGCGGAGGCGGCGCGCTCGAAATGGACGGCGGTGGACCGATGTCGGCATATTTGACGATGCGCACAATTCGGTCCATTGGAGGGTCTTCCCCTTCCAAAAACTTTGCGATATAATAAGAGCTTATGAGCAGAAGATGAGCGCCTACGGCGATCATGAGCGCTTCCGAAAGATACCGGCGGAAGGCTTCTTTCAGCTCCGGCGCGCCATAGGGAAATATGTCGACGATGGATTTGTATTCTGCTGATTTCATATGGCCTTGGCCACCTCCTTTTTGTCAGTCTCGCTCATCGGCGCCAGACTGAAGCGGCTGACATTCGCAAGTTGTAGCTCATCCAGTATATCGACCATTTGATAATACTTTCCCTTGCGGTCAACTTTCACCAGTGTGACCAGCTTGGGGTTCTGCTTATTCTGCTCAATGAGCAGCTTGCGCAGTTCACTCGTTTCGACTTTTTGGGGGATTTCAACGCCGATGTTCCAATATATGGTGCCGTCGTCCATGATCCGCAGCGTCATCAAGTTGGATTCAGCAATCTCAATCTTGACGTCGCTGGGAGGCATGTTCAATTCCATGGTTTGCGGCGCGCGGAACACCGTCGTCAACATGAAGAACGTCAACAAAAGAAAAGCAATGTCCACCATCGGCGTCATATCCATCCGGATGCCAAGACGCTTGCTGGGTTTTCGCTTTTTGCCTTTCTTCGCGCGTCCTCCAGTAGGGGCAAAATCACCGCCACCGGCCATATCATTTCTCCGTTAGGATTAAGAAGTCTCAAGTTGAGTGACAAGATTGAATCTGCTGATGTTCGTTTTCAGCAGGATATCCATCACATCCATCACGACGCCATACTCGGCGTCCTTGTCACACTTTAAAACAGTTCGCAATTTAGCATTGCGCGTCCGCGCCTCGATCAGCTTGCTGGTGAGCGCGGGCATATCGACTTGTACAGCCATTCGCAATTTGTTTTCCTCGCCAAAAAGTGCGGCGCGGAGATACTGCGAATCGACGCCCATATACACTTCACCGGTCTTGCTGATCGTCAGCGTAATCACATCCGATTCCGGCAGCTTGATGACCGAGTTCGAATCTGGAAGAATGACGTCAACTTCCTCTGGTGGTTTGAATTGCGTCGTGAGCATGAAAAAAGTTAGCAAGAGGAAGGCCACGTCCACCATCGGCGTCATATCCATGCGGATGGGTACTCGTTTTTTGTGGGGCTTCTTCATAAGTTTGGATTCGTCCTTCCTTAGCGTTGAATGCGTCCGGAAAGAATCTCAATCACCGTGTAGCTGGCTTCGTCGATCATGTATGTGAAATTATCGACTTTGGTGGTGAAATAGTTATAAGCGACGATGCCGACGATGGCAGCGAACAAGCCGCCGGCAGTATTGATAAGCGCTTCGGAAATACCGATAGCAAGCTGCACGGCGTCCGGCGCGCCGCCGGCGGCGCCCATGGCCTGGAAGGCGCGAATCATGCCGATTGTCGTGCCGAGCAGGCCGACCATCGTCGCAATCGAAGCAATCGTCGAGAGCATGACCAGGTTCTGCTCGAGGAGGGGAACTTCCAGCATGGTTGCTTCTTCGATGGCGCGCTGCGTTTCTGAGGATACTTTTTCGGCGGTGAGCTTTTCACTCGTGGCGTATTGGTACCGCTCCAAACCGGCGCGAATGATATTGGCGCACGACCCCCGTTGCGCGTTGCAAGCTTCCAACGCCTCGTCAATTTTTCCGGCGGTCAAGCTCTGCTGCACCTTGCGCAGAAAGCTGGTCATTTCTCCTTTGCCACGAGCTTTTTTCAACATCAACGTTCGCTCGACGATGAAGGTAATAACCATGAGCGAAAGGGCGATTAAGATGCCGACCAGCGGCCCGCCGGTATAGATCTGCCCATAAATATTCAGAGGAACTTCCCGATGTCCGCCATCTTTGAAATTCGTAACGTTGCCGAAGATGAACTGGTACATGCCGAATCCGATCAGCAACGTCATGAGAACGACAACCATGACAAACGCGCCTTGTTTCATACTTCCTCCCTAACGGAATAGTGAGTGATTTACGAAGCAAAACTTGAAACAGCCTCTTTCTCCGTCTTGTAAATGTCAAAAACGGAGGTGAGTTTGGTGATGACAAAAACATTCTCGATGCTTTCAGCAACGTTGCAGAGCTTGATCTGCCCCTTTCGCTGCTTGTAATCATTGTAACCCGCAATCAACACGCCCAAGCCGGTGCTGTTGATGTAGGTCACCTTGGCGAGATTAATAACAGCCTTGGTATTTCCCTCCTTCCCCATTTTCTCCAGCTCGCTTCGGAGATCATCGGTCTCCTTGTTGCCGATGATGGAGCCTTTGGGGTGTAGAACGGCGATACCGCCTTCGTCAAGTTTTTCAACTTTCATAAATACTCCCTTCGAAAAATACGCACGCCATCTGGAAAAGCCTTCACTTGCTGTACTTATAACTTGACATCGCGCCGATCTTCTACTGCGTCGAATCCAGTAACTTCAAACCTTTGATCGCATCGGCATTCCTTGAATTTATTTTGAGAACCGCGTTGTACTCACGTCGAGCATCTTCAACCTTGACGATGGAGTGATAGGCCTGAGCAAGCCACAAGTGAGCATTCTCGTCATCGGGCTTCAGCTTGACAGCTTTTTCCAAGTAAGGAATTGATCCCTCGACATTTTTTTTCACCAAATAGTAAATGCCGATCATTCTGTTCGCTTCCAGGCTATTGGGATTGACCATGAGCAGACGATCATAAATTGTTTTACTTTGCTCGGTCGAATCGATTTGGCTATAGCTCTGCGCCAGCCAGAGCAAACCTCTTTCAAAATTTGGCTCGTAAGCCAAGCCGGTTCGCAGGGTCGTTGTCGCGTCTGCAAAATCTTCTTTCAACATGTAACACATGCCTTTATTGAAATAGACGCGAGCGAGCGACGTCGAGTCGGCTTTCGACTTCAGTTCAGAGGCATTGCTTGCATTAATTTTGCGATCAAAGGAGGAGATTGCCTCATCGAAGCGTTTCTCGCGCAAATACAACCCACCCAGTTCATTATATGCGTCAGCCTGTGTTGAATCCATTTTAAGTGAGGATTCAAACTTTGGAATCGCCTCCGCGAATTTTTGCAGTCGAACGAGAGCCCTTCCCCATCTCAAATAACTTTCCGAATCGAACTCGTACCCTTCCAACTGCGAAAGCTTTGTGAATGCTTCCACCGACTTTTTTTGGCTGGTCGAATCTCTACTGTTGTCGTAGTGAACTCTGGCAAGCAATTCAAGAGCATCGGCAGTGGGATCGAGACTGCACGCGCGTTCTGCACTCACAATCGCATCTGCAAGTTTTCGTGTGGCATATTGAGATTTGGCCAACATCAGTTGGCCTTTGGGTGAGTTGGGCTGAAGCTTTACGAAAGTCTCAAAATAGGGCAGCGATTCTGCTGCACGCTTGGCAAGATAATAAAGATTGCCGACCTCAAAATTCGCCTCAGGATTCGTCGGATCGATTTCTACGGTCTTTTTGTAGGCAGCAAGAGCTTCGTTCACTCGACGTTCCCGGAAAAGCAATTTCCCCATGGTGAAATGAACTTCAAGCCAACCTGGTTCAATCTCCACAGCCTTGTTGTAATTATCGATGGCCAAGGAGAGCACCTTCTGCTTTGCATAAGCATCACCAATGCTTCGATAGATTTTGGAATTATTGGGATCGGCCTCGCGCGCTTGGAGAAGAAATTCCAATCCCTTATCGACCGAGTCTTGGGCGACGTACACGAGGCCCAAGCCGTACAGAAAATTGCTTTTGTTTTTCTGTTTCAAGCCCTCCTTAAAAAGGCTCTTGGCTTCGACATAGTTTTTTTGTTCGGTATAAAAATTACCGAGCGTAAAAAGGTATTCGGGGTTTTTCGAAGCAAGTTGGCGGGCTTTTTTCACCGAGGCGATTGCTTCATCTTTGCGTCCTTCTTCCCACAGCGCCAAGCCTAGATAATAATGCGCCTCCTCCATATCCGGTACGCGTTTGATTTCTGCCTGGAGCAATTCTATAGCTTTCTTATAGTTTTTGCCCTGAATGGCATCAAGTGCCTGGCGCAAATTCGCCGGCGTTTGGGAAAAAACGCCTGACGCGAAGATGACGAACAACAGAAGGGTGTTTAATAGAATTCGTCTCATTTTCCTCGTCTCACTGAAATCGAACAATCTTCACAGGCATAGTAACCGGCACTAATCCAGAATCCCGAACGATTTTCTGTCCTTGCGCGCTCGTTAGAAAGGTGACGAAGCCATGCGCCAAGCCGGCATATCCGGTATCCGTGCTCATGATATAAATCTTTCGTCGTAGCGGATATTCACCTTGATAAATCGATGCTTGATAAGGAGCGACAAAAGCACTGGTATCATTTATCGCGACGCTCAACGGCTTGACGCCGCCGTTCACCCACGCTAATCCAACCACGCCAATTGCGCTTGGCCTTGCGCCGATGATGCCGACAAGCTGCACACTTGTTGAGCATCGTTTTGCCGTTTCGGCAAACATCGTGTCGTGAACGACGGTGTTTAAGAAAAACTCCGAGGTTCCTGAGTTTCTGCTCAGAACAAAGGGGTCAATGGCCTGTGTTGCGCCGCCGAGATGTTTCCAGTTTCGTAGTCGTCCTGAAAATACATCCCGCGCTTGGTCATAGGTTATACGCGAAACTTCGTTCTTTGCGTTTATTGCGATGACGACGGCATCCATTGCGAATGGCCAACTGCGCACCGGCAGCTTGTATTCTTCGACTGCCGTTTTCTCTTCTTCGTTCAACTCGCGAGAGACTATAATGGTGGCAACTTTCCCGGTCAACAACTGAATGATCGCCTCGCGCGATGTGGTGGGAGAAATCTCGATATTCGCTCGTTCATAGAGCCGCATAAACTCTGCGACTTCTTTTTGCACAAGCGGAAAAACAGATTCACCAACTAATATTCTAATATTACCCTTGGTCGTGGTTTGGTGTTTTTCCTGACAACCAACCACGGCGATAACCGCTGTAACAAGGCACAGTGTAAAGTGTCTTTTCATTCCGCAGGACCGCTTCTGGCGAACATTGTGACCAGTCGAAAGATGCCGTAAAGAATGAAAACGATTCCCATCATCAGCCGTACCTGAGAATATCGGTCATCTATCTTGAAATACCCGGATAGAAGCAGGATGCCAATGATGATGAAGCCCGCTCGCAGTAAAATATTTATGACGTAGAGTGGCTTTTGCATGCATCAACCTAACCTGACACAGGCGAAGCCGAATCAAGGACAGCGCTTGTGTAAGTGGGGCGCACCAAAGTCTCTTTCGACTATCGGACTATGCGGTTTTAAAAGCGCATCAATGTAATAGCACATAGAATATAATGCAAGAAAAATATTTCTGAAATTTATTCTTCAGCTCATTCAACTGTCTTCTCTACTTCACGTTCCTCATTATTGTCGTAAAGTGAAGTGACGCTCAAAGCGCAATTTTTTGCACATAAACTACAAAGCCTCGCATCCCAGAAAAGGACGCGAGGCTTTGTGCAATTTACATGTTGATGACAAAAACAAACAGCGCCGTTTAATACATCCCGCCCCCCATACCACCAGGAGGCATCGGAGGCATCTTCTTCTCATCCTCCGGCTTTTCGACGATGGTGGCTTCCGTCATCAGCAACAACGATGCGATCGATGCGGCGTTCTGCAGCGCGACGCGAGCCACCTTCGTGGGATCGATGACGCCCGATTTCACCAGGTCGCCATATTCTTCGGTGTCGGCGTTGAAGCCAAAGTTCGCTTCTTTGCTCTCTTTGACTTTCTGGACGACAATCGAGCCTTCCCAACCGGCGTTCGCGGCGATCATGCGAATCGGCTCTTCAAGCGCGCGCTTGAGAATATTCACGCCGATCTGCTCATCGCCATCGAGCTTGAGTTTATCCAAAGCTGGAAGGGCGCGCAGGTAAATCACACCACCGCCCGGCACAATCCCTTCCTCAACGGCGGCGCGGGTTGCATGCAGCGCATCCTCAACGCGGGCTTTCTTTTCCTTCATCTCGACTTCAGTCGCCGCGCCGACTTTGAGAATCGCCACACCGCCGGCGAGCTTTGCCAGGCGTTCCTGCAGCTTCTCTTTGTCATAGTCCGAGGTCGTGGTTTCAATCTGCTTTTTGATTTGTGAGATGCGACCCTTGATCTCCTCAGTCTTGCCGGCGCCCTCGACGATCGTGGTGTTGTCTTTGTCGATGGTGACTTTCTTGGCGCGACCGAGATCACTCACTGTGGCGTTCTCCAGCTTGAAGCCGGTTTCCTCGGAAATCACCCGACCAGCGGTGAGCACCGCAATGTCTTCGAGCATCGCTTTGCGACGATCGCCAAAACCCGGCGCTTTGACGGCACAGACCTTCAAGGTGCCGCGAATTTTGTTGACCACCAGCGTTGCAAGCGCCTCGCCCTCGAGGTCTTCGGCTATCACCAACAGCGGGCGACCCATTTGTGCGACCTTCTCCAAAATCGGCAGCAGGTCTTTCATCGCGCTGATCTTCTTGTCATAAATCAACACCAGCACATCTTCCAGGACCGCTTCCATGGCATCCGGGTCGGTCACAAAATAAGGCGACATATAGCCACGGTCAAACTGCATACCTTCGACAACGTCAAGAGAGGTGTCCGTGGACTTTGCTTCTTCAACGGTGATGACGCCGTCCTTGCCGACTTTCTCCATCGCATCGGAAATCAGCGCGCCGATGGATTTGTCATTATTCGCGGAGATTGAGCCGACTTGGGCGATTTCAGCCTTGCCAGGAATCGGCTTGCTGATCTTTTTGATCTCCTCAACCACTGCGGCTACGGCCTTCTCGATGCCGCGCTTCAAGTGCATCGGGTTGGCGCCGGCAGTCACATTCTTGAGACCCTCGGTCACGATCGCCTGCGCCAGTACGGTAGCAGTTGTGGTGCCATCGCCGGCGACATCGCTGGTCTTGGAAGCCACTTCCTTGACCATCTGTGCGCCCATGTTCTCGATGGGGTCTTCCAGTTCTACTTCCTTGGCGACAGTCACACCGTCTTTGGTGATGGTTGGCGCGCCAAACTTCTTATCAATGACAACGTTGCGGCCCTTGGGACCGAGCGTGACCTTCACCGCGTTCGCGAGCTGGTCGACGCCGCGCTTCATTGCCGAACGTGCATCAAAATCGAAACTAATCAATTTTGCCATTGTTCAAAAACCTCCTCTTAATCGGTGTGTCTTCTCTCCAACCCGGTTGGGAGGCACCCGATAATGTTATTAAAGGATGGCGAGAATATCACTCTCGCGCATGATCAAATATTCGGTGCCATCCACTGTCACTTCGGTGCCGGAGTATTTGCCGTACAGCACCCGGTCACCCTTCTTCACTTCCATTGCGACTTTCTGCCCGGACTCGGTCACTTTGCCCGGCCCGACAGCGATCACTTCACCCTGCATGGGTTTTTCTTTGGCGGTATCTGGAATGATGATTCCGCCTTGCACTTTTTCTTGCGTCTCGCTGGGCTTAATCACCACGCGATCAGCCAAGGGCTGAACTTTCATGAACTTCACCTCACCTTTCTGAATTCTTGAAGAATAGATTGTTACGGTCCGTTAGCACTCTATCTAAATGAGTGCTAACACAACACAAATATAACAATCAATAGAAATTTGTCAAGATTTTTTTATACCAAGCAGGCGCCGCGGCTCCCCATAAATCCTGCGTTGTGGCGACTTTAGAAAAAAACCTCTTTCTCAAAATATTCTACAAGAGAGCAAGGCTATAGCATCTTATGGCCGTTAATAATCAATGCAAACTCGCAACCAAGAAAAGTAGCCGCGCGCCTGCACGAGAGCATTCGCGTTAGAAAAATTTCAAAATACTCCACCACAGGTGAGATTTTGACATCAATAAACAAATCAAGCTCGATAAGTTGCCTTTGCTTGTCAACCCGTAGCTTGCTGCTTTCAACAGCGTAGTTGACGCGATCATGAATATCGAACTTGATCATCGCCGGATTGCGCACGCGAGAACGATGCACGTCGGCCTTGTCGGCAATAATCAGCCCGCTGGCTAAGGCGCTGACCGATTCGCACGCACCCTCATCGTGTCCGCCGATTGCAGCGACTATTTCAGTAACCTCCATCGGATCCATGCCCATCTGGCTCAACAAGGTGTGCACCAGCACCGCGCCGGTAAACGCATGATTGACCCGGTTGAACACGTTGCCAACGTCGTGTAAGTATCCGGCGATGGCGGAAAGCTCGGCGGTGCGCTCAGGTAAGCCAAGATCAATAAGCAAACCTCGCGCCCATTTGGCCACGAGACCGCAATGTCGCTTGCCGTGTTCTGTATAACCGGCAATTTCCAAATATTGGTCGGCCCGTGTGATGTAGGCGTCAACGTGAGGATTTTTTTTAACATCGTCGAGGGTGATCATGAAAACCTGCTCCGTTCCAATACCTTGAGAATTTCTTTGTCGTTCAGAAAATAATCGATGGCGTCTTGTAAAACAAATGAAGTTCCCGACGCAAGCGTCGGGGAATTCCTTCGATTAAAACTCCGGCAACGATCCGCGCCTAATATCGTCTTCGATTTGCAGAAGATGCTCGATTCTTCCGAGATCGCGCCAATAATAACCATCCGCCTGGAAGGCGAGAATGCTCTCGCCTTGCGCAGCAAGCTGCAAATAGGTATCGATAATCGAAAACACGCCATCTTCATTCATCTTTGGAAAGATGGCCGGCGAAATAATGTGAATTCCGGAAAAGGCAAGGGCTTTTTTTTCTCTAGGTCCTCGAACGATTTGGCCCTTCGCATCTTTCGACGAACGCCGGCCACAGAGACGAAGGTTTTCATCGAAAAGCAAATAACGAGAAGTCGGACGATCGTGCACGGCGAGAGTTGCTAAAGCCCGGTTTTCAAGATGATAATCCAGCATCCGCCGAAAATCCATGGCGCTGAGGACATCGACATTATGCAAGAGAAAAGGCTGACCGTCGTGTGCAAAAAAATAAGCGGCCTTCTTCAAGCCGCCGCCGGTATCGAGCAAAATTTCTTCACGAGAAATTTCAACGTGCATTCCAAAATTATCTCTCGACTTCAAAAACTCGCCAATCATATCGGGGAAGTGATGCACATTGATAATGACTTCTCGAATATCGAATTCGCGCAAACGCGTTAAAATGATTTCCAAAAGTGTTCGTCCACCGATCTCGACAAGAGCTTTCGGACGATCATTCGTCAAAGGCCGCAAGCGTGTGCCAAGACCCGCAGCCAAGATCATCGCTTTCATGTTTGAAGACTCAAGCTTTAGTTTACGTCTTAAAACGTAACACGTAATGCGTAAACAGTAATTACGAATTACGGATTACGCATCACTTCCTTCCCAATCTTCTCAATCCCAAGATGCCTCACAGCCACCTCTACCCCACTCGTGCTGCGCAGATGTTTTGCCAATTGCTCCGCAAGATAAACCGAGCGATGCTGCCCGCCGGTACAGCCAAATGATACCATCAAACTCTTAAAACCGCGACTTTGATAATTGTTAATCGCAGCGTCCACCAGCGACATGACATTGCCGAAAAACTGATGCACGCTCGGCTGTTGGTTGAGATAATCAATCACCGGCTCGTCCTTGCCGGTAAGCGGTTTGAAACGCTCCTCGCGTCCCGGGTTTGGCAGCGAGCGGCCATCAAAAACAAAGCCGCCGCCGTGTCCGGATTCATCCTTTGGCAATTCTTGATGGAAAGAAAAACTGAAAATACGCACGACTAAACTCCCTCCCGCGCTGACGATATTTTGTAACTTCTCCGAAGCCAACATGCTTTTGAATGTATCCATCAGCATGGGAAGCTCTACCGGCAGCTTGACATGATGAAGCAGCCAGCGCAAATTTTTTAGCGCAAAGGGAACGCTTTGGAGAAAATGCGTCTTGCGCTCATAAAATCCGCGAAAACCGTAAGCGCCCAGCGCCTGCATGATGCGAATGTAGACATAAGCATAATAGTAGTGCATGAAAGCTTCGTGGTCGAGCTTGATGTAACCACCCAACGCATCGAGATAATGATCGAGAAAAAGCTGTCGCACCGGTGGGGGTAAATCCGCTTTAGCGTCGTAGAGCAGCGAAGCGATATCGTATTGCAAAGCGCCCTTGCGCCCGCCTTGGTAGTCGATGAAATACGGCGAACCGTCGCGCAGCATAATGTTGCGAGATTGAAAATCACGATATAAAAAAAACTCGCGTGCGGCAGAGAGCAAAAACTTTGTCAACCGATTGAAGTCGTTCTCGAGCGCCTGCTCGTTGAAAGGAATCCCGGCAAGGCGGAGAAAGTAATACTTGAAGTAATTCAAATCCCAGTTGATGGACTGGCGGTCGAAGCTGGCGCGCGGATAACAGACTTTGTAATTCAAATCACTCGCGGCTTTCACTTGAAATCTCGGCAGCACGGCAAGAACTCTCTGATAAGTATCCATCACCTCAGGCGCAATTTCATCGCCGGAACGATGAGCGGAAAGAAACTGAAATAGCGTGGTGTTGCCGAGATCTTCTTCGAGGTATGCGCCATGCTCCAAATCCTCCGCATAAATCTCCGGAACCGGCAGGCCATGACGTCTGAAGTGTTTGGAGAATTCGATGAACGCGCGGTTTTCTTCATAAACTTTATAAAGAATACCCACCGCGGTGGATCGCTTATTTGAAAGACGGATAATATTCCGCCCCGAACCGCCAAGCTGGCCTTGGAGCGACTCGATCTTCTCGGATGGAGACTTAAAATGCCTCTCGAAAAGTTTTTGAAGGATGTCGATCACGGTTGGCTTCTTTTTCCGGTAAGCTGATTTAGCGGATTGAACCGATTATCTTTTTCAAAACTCGCGGCAAAATATTTCACTCATCTACATGGATCTTGCATGCCACACCTGTGCGGCGGCGATGCCGCGCGATGAACCGATAAATGCGCACGCCGGAATATGGCACACCGGGGATGTAAAGCAGCGGCCAGAGCAACCAACCGGCAGGAACTTGCCGGGTAATCTCACGAAATGCAAAAAAGCCAGAAAACTGGCGACCGTCCGGCATGATAACATGCATTTCCTCCAGCGTCTTTGCCTCATCGAGGTTCGGATAGTCTCGCACAATCTCTTCGCGCCGGTTCAAATCGCGAAACGCAAATCGATGAAACCAATCCAGTCGCTTCACAAGTTTGATGCTGTTCGTGCAAAGGCTGCAACGTCCGTCGTAAAGAATTGCAGGATGGAGGAAGCTGTTTGCTGGATGTTTGATCCTCGATGCTGCTCGCTCATCGTTAATTACTGGAAGCTCGTTGAGATTCAACATTTTTTGTTCCTAATCTAAGGTTGTGCATCTCTGTTTTCCGAAATCAGCATCCATCATCGAGCATCCAGCGACGATTTATCAGCGTCAAGCAATCCTCTTCGCCATATAAATATCCGGCTTTCCAAAACCATTGGCATCCGGCATGACGCCGACGATGACGAAGCCGAGCTTTTGGTAAAACTCATAAGGATGATTCCGCAGGTTTTTTATTTTGACGATGTGCTCAAAAATATTCGGATAAAGATCAATTCCTGAAAGCGAAGTTTGATTATCTTCATCGTCGGTCCCAACCCAAAGAGTCAGGCCGCCGCGTTCTTTCACGCGCTGCTCAAGGTCGGCAACCAGCGCGCGTCCCATGCCTCTACCCTGCGCCGTTGGATTTACGACTAACGGATGCAACTCCCACACCCGGCCGCCATACTGGCGAATGCCGCCGATCCATCCCAAAATATTTTCTGCATCATCAATTGCCACCCGGCTGATTCGATCTGCGGCAAACGACTCGTGCACTTCTTCCAAAGCAGCGTTCAAATCAGGCCACGCCTCCGGCCAATGTTCTTTGAAAACCTCAACCAATAGAGAGGCAACCTGATGAATGAGTTTCTCGTTGTCAGGCTTGAGGTCGATGATCCGCATTTCACACATTACGCCTTATGAATTACGTTTTAGCTTCCCGCCATCTTCATCAGCTTGTCCCATTGCTTTTGATTCACCGGCATGACCGATAAGCGCGGGATGCGCACTAAAGGAAAATCAGCAAATGATTTTTCCGCCTTGATTTCAGAAAGCGATACAACACGCTTCAAGCGCTTTCCGGCTTTTATTTCCACAACCACGAGCTTGGGATCTTTTTGCTTCGGGTCGGCGAAGGGCGCGCTGGCAATTTCAGCAAAACCGACAATCGCCTTCTCATCGCCGGAGTGATAAATGAGCGCTTGATCGCCCTTTTGCATGGCGCGAATATTTTTTAAAGCGGCGTTGCTGGAGACGCCGTCCCAGACGGTTTTGCCGTCTGCTTGTAGGTTATCGAACGAATAAACCGACGGTTCGGTTTTCAGCAGCCAATAATTTGCCATGTATCCTCCGTTATCCTGTCAGCGGATTGAGCAGATTGAACGGATTATTCCGGTTCGTGGTCAAATATGCGATGAAATTTTACACAAGGCAAGAAAGAAAATAACGGGAACAGAATACGTAGCGGCGAATTGAAATTCGAGGAACTCAACCTGCGGAGCTTTGTAAAGCTGCGGCAGCAACGCGATCGATAAGCCAAAGAAGTTTACCGTCGTTCGGTTGCACCAGTTCGGCGGGGTATTGAAAAGAGCGCTCCGTGTTCTTGAAAATTTCTTCGACAATGGCGGCCTTGCTTTCTCCGCTTACCAAGAACAAAACTTGACGGCTCGCATTAATAAGCGGCAAGGTCATCGTCAGCCGATACGATTTGAATTTCTCAACGTAATTCGCCACGACAAGTTTTTCTTTTTCATGAAGCGCAGATGTTTCGGGAAAAAGCGAAGCGGTGTGCCCATCGCTACCGAGGCCAAGCAAAATCAAATCAAAGCGCGGCCGTTCGATTCCATTTGCAGCAAAAACGCGAAAGATTTCCTGCTCATAAGCAGCCGCCGCCATATGCGGTTCTTCTTCGCCAGCCATGCGATGAACATGACTCTCTGGGATGTTGACCTTTGCAATAAAAGCTTCTCGCGCCATACGATAATTGCTGTCCGGATGATCCGGCAGCACGCAACGCTCATCGCCGAAAAAGATGTGTGTGCGCTGCCAGGGCACGCGCGCCCGCCAGTTTTCATGCGCAAGCAAAATATAAAGCTCACAAGGTGTATTGCCTCCAGCCAATGCGACAAAAAATGCGCCTTGTTTCATCACCGCATCATTGGCGATTCTGACTAATTTCTCTGCTGCGGATTGAAACAGCGCAGACGAGTCAAGATGAATTTCAAATTCAGGCAACGGTAATTTCATAAGTCATTCTATCGCAAAATTTACTTGCGGCGAGATTGTTTGCTTTGCTTGCGTGGTGTAGACTGAGTCTTCTTTTGCGTTTTGAGCAGGTCGACAAGAGCAAGGTACTTGCGTTCCACTTCTCTCCCTATTGCCAGTCGGCGTATTGTTAGCGCGCGACGGATTGGGAGAAGAATGCCGTAGGCTAAAAGCATGAGATAAGTAAGATTTGTCTCGCGCTCCATTATTGAAAATGAGCTCAAGAGAAGATCGGCAATGCACACGACCGTGATAATGTTCATCGTTGCCGGATAAGCAAAAAGTGCGTAGAGCATGCGCACCGCCGAATCTTCATTCTTGCGTCGATAAAGATTCTTCTCCTCGGAGAATTTAATCGTGGCGTAGTAGTCGTAAGATTGATCCAGCTTGGTTTCGATAAGCTGCGCGGCCTCGTGATACATCGTCGAAATATCCAGGCGCAATGAAAATAGTCCCCACAGGAATCCAGCGACGACGCTTTCAAAATGACCGAGGCGAAAATACGTGGCAATGCCCAACCCGAAATACATACTGGGGATGACCAACTCATGACCGACGGTGTCGAGATATTTTCCAGTGACGCTCACCTGCTTGCGAAAGCGCGCCACCTCGCCGTCAACATTGTCAAGCACGAAACCGAATTGAAGCA
>Ga0247727_10004353_pt1 | contig 30096 bp, 25 predicted proteins | sample WisWelCaveWW1625_FD_202498 | JGI IMG/M metagenome (GOLD analysis project Ga0247727, IMG submission 202498) | Biofilm microbial communities from Wishing Well Cave, Virginia, United States - WW16-25 | ecosystem: Environmental > Aquatic > Deep subsurface > Groundwater > Cave microbial mat | place...
CAAGTGCTGATCGCGCGCGCCAATCATCACGTGACCTACCCCGCGCGCATCTTGCTTGCCGCGGCGATGAATCCATGCCGCTGCGGAGGAGGGCCCGGCGCCGGCATGTGCAGACGCGGGCCTCGCTGCGCTATTGAGTATCAGGCGCGGCTGTCCGGGCCGCTGCTCGACCGCATCGATATCCAGCTCGACGTACCCCCGGTTACACCGGCCGATCTCGCCTTGCCGCCGCCAATCGAAGGAACGGCGCAGGCCGCCGCGCGCGTCGGTCGCGCGCGTGATGCGCAGGCCGCGCGGGGAACAGGCCTCAACGCGGTTCTAAATCTGGAGGCGCTTGAGCGGGTCGCCGCGCCTGATGCGTCCGGCGCGGCGCTTCTCTCGAAGGCCGCCGAGACGCTCGCGCTTTCGGCCCGCGCCTATCACCGGACACTGAAGGTGGCGCGCTCGATCGCCGATCTCGACGGCTCGGACGCCGTGCGCCGGATTCACGTCGCCGAGGCGCTCAGTCTCAAGCGGCAATGGGCGGGCGCAGAGAGCATCGCTAGGGTTTCTTAACCGGCGCCGCGCTTGATCGGCGCCATGGGTGAGCCCGCGCCAATCTATGGTTTCGACGCATTCGACGTGATGGCCGATCCCGCCGTCGTCCTCACCGAGGATGGCGCGGTGCTGCGTGCGAACCCCGCGTTTCGCGCTGCGTTCCGGCAATGGATCGGCCCGCGGCGCCCGCCCTGGGGCAGGGTGCAGCCGCCGCCCTTCAAGAACGAAGAGCGCCGCTTTGATGCGCCAGCACCGGACGGGCGGCGCTTTGAATGGGTCGAACGGCGCCTGCCCGACGGCGCGCGTCTGGCGGTTGCGCGCGACGTAACGCGTCACGCCGCCGCTGCCGAGGAGGCATTGCGCGCCAAGACGACGTTTTTCGCCACACTGACACATGAGCTGCGCACGCCGCTGAACGGCATTCTCGGGATGGCCGGGCTCCTGGCCATGGGAAAACTCGAACCCAACGCGCGCAGCTACACCGAAGCCATTGCGCACTCCGGCGAGCTGTTGTTGGACATCATCACGGAAATTCTCGACTATTCGCGGCTTGAAACTGGTCGCATCGCGCTCGAGTCCGCGCCGTTCGATCCGGAAGCGGCAATGCAAGATGTCGCCGAATTGCTCTCACCGAAGGCCCACGCCAAGGGGCTCGAGATCGCCGTTATTGTTCGCGGCGACGCGCCGCAGCGCGTGATTGGCGACGATGGGCGGTTGCGGCAGATCCTGTTCAACCTCGCCGGCAACGCCGTGAAGTTCACGGACGCAGGCGGGGTGGCGCTGGAAATGGCGCCGCGCCCGGGCGGCCGATTGCGCTTCAACGTGCGAGACACTGGGCCTGGCGTGCCGCCTGACAAGCAAGCGCTCATCTTCGAGGAGTTCACGCAGGCCGATGCAAGCGTGGCCCGCCGCCACGGCGGAGCGGGCCTCGGCCTGGCCATAGTTAAGCGGCTCGCCCATGCGATGGGAGGCGATGTCGGGCTCGCCAGTCGCCTCGATCAAGGCGCAAATTTCTGGGTCGAACTGCCCATGCCGCGCGCGGATGAAGGCGAACAGGGGGCCTCGCAGGAGCTGGCCGGCCTGCGGATCGCGGTTGAAAGTCCATCGGAGTTTCTCACCCAATCGTTCCGCGCCATCGTGCAATCGCTCGGGGCTGTCGTCGTCGAAAGCGGCGATAATGCCGACGCCATTCTCTACGATTGGCGAGATGGGGCCGATGGCGCCAACATTCGCAGTCTTGGCCGCGTCGCTCGCGCCATGATCGCGCTCATTCCTCAGGAACGGCGCGACGCGATCGGCCAGAGCCGCACCCTCGGCATTGACCACTATACGCTGAAACCCGTCCGCCGGCGTTCACTGGCCCAGCGCGTGAAGGCATCGCTCGGCGCCGCAAACGTTTCAAGCGCTTTGCCGCGAAACGATGAAGCAGAGCCTCAGACCTTGATGGGCCTCCGCGTGCTCGTAGCTGAGGACAATCCAGTCAATGCATTGCTTGCGCGCACATTACTGGCGCGCGCGGGCTGCACAGTGACGATCGCGCAAGACGGCGAGGAAGCCGCCGCGGCGGCGGCGCTGGGGGCATACGATCTGATCTTTCTCGATATCCGCATGCCTCGTCTCGACGGCTTTGGCGCAGCCGCGCGAATACGCGTGGGGCATGGACCTTCCGCGCGGGCGCCGATCATCGCGCTCACCGCCGATTTCGGAGAGGCCGACCGGGTTCGCGCGCTGGAGGCGGGGATGGACGACTTCCTGACCAAGCCGATCGACGGCACGCGGCTCCTCTCTATCGCCGAGCGCTTTACCGGGCGGGCGAACGAAGCCAGTCTCGCGCCCGAGTAGGAGTCCCCGGAAGGAGCCCCGCATGTCGGAAGCGACCGCCGCCGCGCCCAAGCGCACGACCTGGGACGCCATCGCCGTCTTTCTCGAGCGCCGAACCTTGGTCATGCTGGCGCTTGGATTTGCCGCTGGGCTGCCCAACCTGTTGGTGTTCGACACGCTGTCGGCTTGGTTGCGCGAAAGCGGTGTGGCCCTGCAGACGATCGGTTTCTTCAGTCTTGCGACGCTCTCCTACTCACTGAAATTCCTGTGGGCGCCGCTGATCGATCGCAATTCCGTACCGGTGCTCACGCATATGCTTGGCCACCGCCGATCGTGGATGCTCGTTTGCCAGGGCCTGATCATCTTTGGGCTTTGGCTGATCTCGGGCGCTAACCCCGCCGCCAATCTCGGACTTGTCGCGGCATTCGCGGTGTTCGTGGCGTTCGCCTCAGCGACGCAAGATATCGTCATCGATGCGTGGCGGATCGAAGCGGCGGGAGAAGAACGTCAAGGCGCGATGGCCGCGGCGTATCAATGGGGCTACCGCATCGCGATCCTCACCGCGGGCATTGCCCCGCTCATGATGGCTTCGCGGATGAATTGGGGCGTCGCGTACGCGGCGATGGCGGTGTTGATGGCGGTCGGCATTGCCGCCGTTCTGCTCGCGCCCAAGGAGAAGCCGCGCCCAGCGATGTCGCCGCTGATGCCGACAGACATGCCGGTCAAGCCGGTTCCAGAAACGCTTGAGTGGCTGGCGAGGCTTGTATTGCTGCTCATCGGCGCCCTTCTTTTTGGCGCAGGCTTCACCGCCCAGTTCGATCTGCTGAAGAACGCACTTGGTCTCTTGGGGGTCGCCGACGCGTTGGCGCCGCTTGAGGCCGCGTGGGCTGAGCGCCCGCTCGGCGTCTTCATTCAAGTGGGCTTTGCGTTTGCCGGCCTCGTACTGATCGTGTGCGCGGCCCTGCCGATGCCTGGCGCGAAGACGCGTCCAGGTGTGTATTTCACGCGCTCCTACGGCGAGCCGATCGCTGATTTTTTTCGGCGCTTTGCCGGTTCGGCGGGACTCATCCTGGCGATGATCTGTTGCTATCGGCTCAGCGACTTCGTTCTGAACATCATGAATCCGTTTTATCTCGATATAGGGTTCAATCTCGAACGCATTGCCGAAGTCCGCAAGGGCTTCGGCGTCATTATGCTGATGACGGGCGTAGGCGTGGGTGGTTGGGCGATTGCGCGCTTCGGCTTGGTGAAAAGTCTGATCGTCGGCGCATTCGCGGGGCCGGTGTCGAATCTCGTGTTCGCGTGGCTCGCCGCGCAAGGGCCGGACTGGCGCGCGTTCGCCACTGCAATTGCCGTCGATAACGTGACAGCTGGATTCGCCGGCACGGTGCTGATCGCTTACATGTCGAGCCTTACGAGCGCCGGCTTCACAGCCACGCAGTACGCGCTGTTTTCCTCGCTCTATGCGTTGCCGGGCAAGCTTATTGCGGCGCAATCAGGCGTCATCGTTGAAGGCTCGGCGCGAGCGGCGGAGGGCGGCGCCTTCGGATTGCGCGGCCTGTTCGACGCCTTACCCGAGGGCTCGTTTGCGCGGGCCGCCGATATCGGGGTGTCGCCGGCGGCGCTTGCGTCGGGCTATGTGGTGTTCTTCTTCTACTCTTGCCTGATCGGGCTTGCGGCGTTGGTGCTGGCGCTGATGATCGCGCGCAAGCGAACGGATGCGCCCGCCTAATCCTTGCGCGTGTGCGCGGCCAGAAACGCCGCGAGCGTCGCGTAGGTGACGACATCGGAGGCCGAACCACCCAAGGGGGCGATCTGGATCGGACGCGAGAGCCCCGTCAGCACAGGGCCGATCACGGTGGCGCCGCCTGCCGTCGCCAGCAAACTTGTGGCGATCGAGGCCGAATGCAGCGCTGGCATGACCAATACGTTGGCGGGTTCGGAAAGGCGCGAGAACGGATAAAGCTCGCGCATGTCGGCGTTGAGCGCGACATCGACATTCATCTCGCCTTCGTATTCGAACTCGATATCCTCGCGCCGATCCAGGATCGAAACGGCCTCTCGGATTTTCTCCGAGCGCTCCATTTGCGGATTGCCGAAGTTCGAGTGTGAAAGGAGGGCCACGCGCGGGGTGGCGCCAACCAGACGCGCCATCGCCGCCGACTGGAGCGTGATCTGGGCCAATTCTTCCGCGTCGGGAAACTCGGCCACGCCGGTGTCGCTGATGAAGAGCGTGCGCCCTTTCGTTAGCACGATGGAAATGCCCATGGCGCGTTCGCCACGGGCGGGGTCGATCGCTTTCAAGATATCGTCCAGAGCTGTGGCGTAGTTGCGCGTAACGCCGGTGACCATGCCGTCGGCATGACCGGCGGCGACCATGCAGGCGCCGAAAACGTTGCGATCCTGGTTGACGAAACGCTGCGCGTCACGGTGGAGAAAGCCGTAGCGCTGCAGACGCTGATAGAGGTAATCGGTGTAGGCGGCGTTGTTCTCCGAGACGCGTGCATTGATGATGGCGAGATCAGCGTCCTCCGGCACGCCGAGACCGGCCATGCGCGGGCGCACCAATTCTTCGCGGCCGATGAGAACAGCGCGGCCGAGCCCCAATTCTTGAAACGCAAAAGCGGCGCGAATGACGGTCGGCTCTTCGCCTTCTGCGAACACGATACGCATGGGGGCGCGGCGGACCGCGGTTTGCACGCGCTGCATCATCGCCGCAGTTGGATCGAGACGCTGGGCTAAGCGGTGCCTGTAGGCGACCATGTCGGCGATGGGCGTACGCGCAACGCCTGTATCCATCGCCGCCTGCGCAACGAATGGCGGGATCTCGGATATGAGACGCGGGTCGAACGGACTAGGAATGATGTAATCGGGCCCAAACTTGAGGCGCCGCCCCTGGTAAGCGGCGGCGACTTCGTCCGGCACGTCCTGCTTGGCAAGCTCGGCGAGCGCGCGCGCGGCCGCTACTTTCATCTCTTCGTTGATCGTGCGCGCCCGGACATCGAGCGCACCGCGAAAAATGTAGGGAAAACCCAAAACGTTGTTGACCTGGTTTGGATAGTCCGAGCGCCCGGTGGCGACGATGGCGTCCTTGCGCGCCTCGCGGACCTCCTCCGGCGTGATCTCGGGGTCTGGATTGGCCATGGCGAACACGATGGGTTTTTTCGCCATCGACTTGATCATCTCTTTCGTCACCGCGCCGGCGACGGAGAGCCCCATAAACACATCCGCGCCCTTTATCGCCTCGGCGAGCGTGCGCGCCTTGGTATCGACAGCGTGCGCGGTCTTGAATTGGTCCATGCTCTGCGCGCGGCCGCGATAAACGACGCCCTTAGAGTCGCACACAATGACGTTTTCGTGCGGCACGCCGAGCCGCTTGATCAGGCCGATGCACGAGAGGCCCGCCGCGCCGGCGCCGTTGACCACGACTTTGATATCTTCCAGGCGCCGGCCCGTGAGCTCGCAGGCATTGATGAGGCCAGCGGCCGCGATGATCGCTGTGCCATGCTGATCGTCGTGAAAGACGGGGATGTCGAGCTCATCGCGAAGGCGGCTCTCTATGACGAAACATTCCGGGCTCTTGATGTCCTCCAGATTTATGCCGCCGAAGGTCGGGCCAATATTGCGGACGGTGGTGATGAATTCCTCGACGTCTTGAGTCGTCACCTCGATATCGATCGAATCGACATCTGCGAACCGCTTAAAGAGGACGCATTTGCCTTCCATCACCGGCTTTGAGGCGATCGAACCGAGATTGCCCAAGCCCAGAATGGCGGTGCCGTTCGAGATGACGGCGACCAGATTTCCCTTCGAAGTGTAGTCGTAGGCCTTATCTGGATCGTCGGCGATCGCCTTCACGGGAACCGCGACGCCAGGAGAATAGGCGAGCGAGAGGTCGCGCTGGGTCGCCATGGGTTTGGTCGGCGTGATCGAGATTTTCCCTGCCGTGGGCAGGCGATGGAATTCGAGCGCCTCGGCGTCGGCAAAGGACTTTTTTTGGTGATCTGGCATGGGGCTCGGCGGCTGGCAGTGCGGAGCGTGCACTTTAGTGGAGCGAACTTGACATTCGCATCCCGCTTTGCGCATCGCCCAGAGCGAATGTCAAATTCATAAGCTCCACTAAGACCCAGTTTTTCTAGTGGTCCTGATGATTCTGACATTTGCAGTAGCGTGCCGCAGTTCTGGGAGGGAAATGTCAGAATCGGCCCCTAGCCAACGCCCCCTTGGCGTCAATGGAACTCACGGTCGCGACCGGCTAAAGCTCTCACGTGGCCGATTCCCCGCACTCACCGCCGCACCGGGCAACGCCGTTCATGGCGCAATACCTCGCCGCTAAGGCCGCGCACCCGGACACGCTCTTGTTTTTTCGCATGGGCGATTTCTACGAGCTGTTCTTCGAGGACGCGGAGAAGGCGGCAACCGCTCTTGGCATCGCTTTGACCAAGCGCGGCCAACATGGCGGCGAGCCGATCCCGATGGCTGGCGTGCCTTGGCATCAAGCTGAGGTCTACTTGGCCAAGCTCATCCGCGCCGGATTCAAAGTCGCGGTCTGCGAACAGCTGGAAGACCCCGCCGAGGCAAAGAAGCGCGGCGCGAAGGCCATCGTGCAACGCGGCGTCGTGCGGGTTGTCACGCCCGGAACCTTGACGGAAGAGGGATTGCTCGATGCGCGCGCGGCGAATTTCTTGGCGGCTTGCGCCTTTGCCGGAGACGCGGCGGCGATCGCCTGGGCCGATGTCTCCACCGGCGCCTTCGAAACGCGGCTCATAAAGCCAAGCGAGATCGAGGAAGAGATAGCGGCGCTGGCGCCGGCCGAGCTTCTTTGTACAGAGCGCGACGCTGTACGAGTTCAAAGCGCCGCGCGCGACGCAGGCGCGGCGTTGACCATGCGGCCTGCCACGACGGCGGACGCCAAGAGCGCCGTGCGTCGCCTCAAGGCCGCATTCGATGTGGCGACGCTCGACGCGTTTGGGGAGTTCGGGCCCGCCGAACTCTCAGCCATGGGTTTGCTCCTCGACTATATCGAGCTGACGCAAGCGGGCGCCGCCCCGCGTCTGACGCCGCCGCGGCGCAGCGTAGAAAGCGCCTTCATGGCGATTGACGCGGCCTCGCGCTCGGCGCTGGAGATCGACCGCTCCATTCGCGGCGCGCGTGAGGGATCGCTGCTTGCCTGCATCGACCGCACCGTGACCGCCGCAGGAGGACGGCTGCTGGCGGAGCGCATTGCACGACCGCTGACTGATGTCGCAGCCATCGAAGCACGGCTCGACGCGGTGTCGTTCTTCGTTGAGGCGCCCGAGCGGCGGGGGGGCGTGCGCAAGGAGCTGCGCGCGTCAGGCGATCTGGCGCGCGCCGTGACGCGCTTGGCGCTGGGCCGGGGCGGGCCGCGTGACCTGGCCCAATTGCGCGATGGGCTGATGGCGGGCGATCGCGCTGCGGCCTGGGCTGCGGGTTTGAGCGGCGCCGATGCTCCCGCCGAGATCGCCTTCGCGTGCGCTGCTTTGTCGCTTGCCGGGCATGCAGCGAGCGCGCGTTTGGCGCAGACTTTGGAGAGGGCGCTTGCTCGGGATTTGCCGCTTCTGGCCCGTGATGGCGGGTTTATCGCATCCGGTTATGACGCGGCTCTCGACGATGCGCGCGCGCTGCGCGACGACAGCCGCAAGGTGATCGCGGCGCTGCAGGCAAGGTACGCCGAAGAGACCGGCATTACGATCAAACTCAAACACAACAATGTCATTGGGTATCACATCGATGCGACGCCCAAGCAAGCTGAAGCATTGATGGCGCCCCCGCACAGCGCACGCTTCATTCACCGCCAGACCAATGCGGGTTCTGTTAAATTCACGACACCGGAGCTCGCTGAGCTTGATGCAAAGATCGCGCGCGCCGCCGATGCCGCGCTGGCGCGAGAGCAAGCGCTGTTCAGGGAGTTCGCCGCAAGCGCCGCATCGAGCCAGGCAGAGATCCGAGCCGCGGCTGACGCACTTGCCGCGCTCGATGTCGCAGCTGCCTTGGCCGAGTGGGCGCAGGAGAGTGATGCGACGCGCCCTGTTGTTGACGACAGCGTGGCGCTGCTTGCCGAGGGCGCGCGTCATCCGGTGGTGGAGGAAGGCGTGCGGCGCGAAGGTCAGGGCTTTACGCCAAATGACGTGCGCCTTGATGCGATCGCCAGAAGCGGGCCGCGTCTGCTTGTCGTCACGGGTCCGAACATGGCCGGCAAGAGCACATACCTGCGTCAGATCGCGCTGCTTGCCGTGTTGACGCAGGCGGGCTCGTATGTGCCGGCGACAAAACTTAGGCTCGGCATCGTCGATCGGGTGTTCGCGCGCGTGGGCGCGTCCGACGATCTCGCGCGCGGGCGCTCGACCTTCATGACTGAAATGGTCGAGACGGCGGCTATTTTGAACCAGGCCAGTCGGCGTGCGCTTGTCGTGCTCGACGAGATCGGCCGCGGCACAGCGACGTTCGACGGCCTAGCGATCGCTTGGGCCGTCGCCGAACATCTGCATGAAGCCAATGCGTGCCGGGTGGTGTTTGCCACGCACTATCACGAACTCACGCGTTTGGCTGAAAAGCTCGATGGCGGCGCGAACGCGCACTTGCGGGCCAGAGAATGGAAAGGCGATCTCGTGTTCTTGCACGAGGTCGCGCCGGGGCCGGCAGATCGTTCATACGGAATTCAAGTGGCGAAACTCGCGGGGCTGCCCAGAAGCGCCGTCGAGCGGGCCCGCGCCGTGCTTGCGCGGCTGGAGGCAAATGGCGGTTCGACCCGTGTCGAGATCGTGGATGATTTGCCCTTGTTCGCGCAGATGATTGCCGAAACGGCGCCAGCGCCTCTTGAAGCGGCGCTCAGCGAACTCAATCCTGATGCGTTAACGCCTAAGGAGGCGCTCGAGCAGCTCTACAAACTCAAGGCTCTTGCCGCTGATCCTGGGGATCGGTGAGCAGAGAGTCGCGATTGTTGACGCTCTGGCGCGCCTGCTCGACGGCCATCCCGCGCGTCACCGCTTCCGAGGCCAGCGGCAGCGAGGAATCCATGGCCGTGTACATCATGAAGGCGCCTAGGATGCCGCCCATTACGATGCCGGTAACGCCCCAAAGCGAGGCCGCGAACCAATAGGCGGAGGATCGCTCGCTCCTGATTCGCTGGGCAAAGAGCTTCTGATCCATGAGCGCTTCCAGGCCGGCGCGCGCTGGATGGTCGGTCACTTGATGATGATCGTCATCGACCGGGCTCAGCTTGATCGTTCTGCCGCCTTTGCTGCGCATCGAGGAGGTCTCCCGGGCGTCGCGCCCCACGTCTATTTGGCTGTGCCCGCGAAATGAGGCAAGTTTAGGTTGGGCAATTTTATGCATCAGGTCCATGAGAAGCCGCTCAGGAAGCGAGTGCCACGCCCAGTAGGTGCTCCTTGGCCGCCTATTCAAGGCATTAGCCCCCACACCCCAGGAGGAGGCAACACCATGACGATACTGCAATGACATGTCGGCTCAGGTGAATTCCGCGCTTGGCGGGAATGCCGCCGCCAACGACGATGTGCGCACGCGCGCGGCCGAAGCCTTGTTGCGGGCCAAGAACGTCGCCAAAGGGCGGCTGGAGCAGGGAAAGAACGGGCTGTCGGTGGCTCGCCAGATTGCGGTCGCCGTCGACCGTGTCGTTTGCGACCTTCTCACAGCCGCTCCGTCCCATGCGCCAGAGCGGCTGGGCGTTATGGCGGTGGGCGGTTACGGGCGTGGCGAACTGGCCCCTTCGTCCGACGTTGACCTGCTCTTCCTGCGAAGTGGCAAGCCTGGCGGGGGCGCCGCCGAGGTCGGCTCATTCATCCTCCATGTCCTGTGGGACCTTGGCTTCAAGGTCGGCCACGCCACGCGCACTATCGAAGAGTGCATCAAGCTGGCGCGCGAGGATCACACGATCCAAACCGCGCTCTTGGAGGCGCGCCTTGTCAGCGGGGATGAATCGCTGGCCGGCGAATTCGTGAGGCGCTTTCGAAAGGAAGTTACGCAGAGGGACCATGCCGGCTTCATCGCCGCGAAGTTGCGTGAACGCGATGAGCGCCATCATCGCATTGGTGCCTCGCGCTACATGGTCGAGCCAAACATCAAGGAAGGGAAGGGCGGTCTCCGAGATCTCCACACGCTTGCCTGGATGGCGCGACATCGGTACGGCCCAATGGCGCCTAAGGACTTCGTGAACGCGGGCGTCTTCTCAACGGCGGAGGTTTGGGCGTTTCACCGCGCTCTGGAATTCCTTTGGACCGTTCGGTGCCATTTGCATTTCGTCACGGGACGAGGCGAAGAGCGGTTGACGTTCGACCTGCAGCCGGAATTGGCCAAACGCATGGGATTTGCCGCGCGGGGCGGCCAATCGGCGGTCGAGCTCTTCATGCGCCGTTACTTTCTTGTCGCACGCCGCGTCGGCACGCTGACACGCGTGCTTTGCGCGCGGTTGGAAGCCGATCACGCCAAGTCGGCGCCGCGCGGGCTGGAGCGGTTCATTCCCAGCGCGCGCAAGCGCGCTACTCCGATCGAGCCTGGATTCCACAATGACGGCGGCCGTCTGAATATCGAGGCGCCGGAGGTTCTGGACACGCCGGCGAGCGTCGTGCGCATCTTCGCGATCGCCGAAAAGCACGATCTCGACATCCATCCAGCGGCGTTAGGTGCGGCTGCCAGGCGCGTGCGTCAATTCCCCGAGGAATGGCGACACGACGATGGCGCGCGCGCGGCGTTTCTGGAAGCTATGGCGGCAAAGCGTCCGGCGGCGGCTTTGCGCCTTATGAACGAAGCCGGCGTGTTGGGGCGGCTCATTCCCGAATTCGGACGCGTCATCGCGCAAATGCAGTTCAACATGTACCACCACTTCACGGTGGATGAGCACACTATGCGCGCCATCGAAGCGTTGACCGAGATCGAACAAGGCCGCCACGCCAGTCAACACCCGCTCGCGACCTCGATATTTCCCAAGATCGTCAACCGCCGCGCGCTCTACCTCGCGATGCTGCTGCACGACACGGGCAAAGGTGAGGGCGACCAACAAACGGAGGGAGAGAAAACAGCGCGTGCGGCGTGCGAGCGCTTGGGCCTGCCGGCGGAGGAGGTGGACTTGGCGGCCTGGCTCGTGCGCCATCATTTGGTGATGAACGACTTTGCGCAGAAGCGCGACATTGGCGATCCCCGAACCATCGCTCAGTTCGCGGAAATCGTTGGAACAGTCGAACGGCTGCGCCTGCTTCTCGTGTTGACGGTCGCAGATATTCGCGCCGTCGGGCCGAATGTCTGGAACGATTGGAAGGGGCAGCTCCTGCGCAATCTTTTCCGCCTGGTTGAAGTAGCGCTTCAAGGCGGCGAGGCCGACGAGGAAAGCGTGCGCGAATACCTCGCGGCTATCGCGTGGCAAGCCAAGGAGCGCCTGGTGGACGACATCGCGGTCGAAAATGCGTCGCTGGACGATTGGCTAGGCGCCTTGGACGACGGTTATTGGCTCTGTCACGACGCCGAGGCCTTGGCCTGGCATGCGCGGGAAGTGTTGGCGGCGCGGTCTGGCTCAGAACCCCATGTGGCGGCGCGCATTCGCGAGACGCAAGGGGTGACGGACTTGCTGATTCATGCGCCGGATAGGGCAGGATTGTTTGCGAGTTTGGCCGCGGCTATTTCGGCATGCGGCGCCGATATCTCCGGCGCGCGCGTACACACAACCAAAGACGGCGCCGCATTCGATGTGTTCACCGTTCAAACCGCGGACCACCGGCCGTTTGGACTGAGCGATCCTCGCACATTGAAGAAGCTGCAAGCGCGTGTGGCGCGCGCCGCGGTTTCCGATCACGCACTGCCGCCGCCGGCGGCGCCTTCGCGCCGCAACGCCGCCTTCGCCATCGAACCCTGGGTGCGCATTGACAATGACATGACGGCTAAGGCGACGGTGATCGAAGTATCCGGCCGCGACAGGCTCGGTTTGTTGGCCGACCTTGCACGCGTATGCGCCGAAGCAGGCATTTCTATCGTAAGCGCCCATGTGGATACTTACGGCGAACGCGCCTCGGACGTGTTTTATGTGCGCGAAGGGGGGGGTGGGCAGATCGCGGCCGGCCGGCGCGCGACCGCGCTGCGCGCAAAACTCGAAGCCGTGCTCGTCGCAGGCGAGCCCGAGACCCCGCCATCCTCCGCCGCAGCGCCGTTGGCGGTGGCGCCCGCCTCGACAGCGCGCTAGGCAGACGCGATACCCAACCCGAGTCGCCCCTCCACATGAGTCTTGCCCGCAAAACAGCTGTCATCGGCGGCCTGACACTGGTGTCGCGCCTGCTTGGCTTTGCGCGCGATTTGGTTTTGGCCGCCGCGCTCGGCGCGGGGCCGATAGCGGACGCCTTCTTCGCGGCGCTGCGGTTCCCGAATCTGTTTCGCCGCTTGTTCGCGGAAGGCGCCTTCAGCCAGGCGTTCGTTCCGGTCTACTCAAAGACGCTCGCTGCTGAGGGCCAAGAGGCGGCCGATCAACTCTCGGGCGAGGCGCTCTCAGTGCTCCTCACCGTGACGGGCGTCCTAAGCGCATTGGCGATCCTGGCCATGCCCTGGATCAACCGCATTCTCTTCGTCGGCTATCTCGACGACCCGCGCACGTTTGCATTGGCGACACTGCTGACGCAGGTCACCATGCCGTACCTTGTGTGCATGACCGCGGCGACCTTGTTCTCCGGCGTCCTCAATGCACGTGGGAAGTTTTTCGTCGCCGCTGCTGCGCCGATATTGTTGAACCTGTGCTTGCTCGTCGGAGTGTGGCCCTTCCGCAGTGACCCGCATGCCGCCTCCTATGCGGCGGCGGCGGCGGTGACGGTTTCGGGCGTTCTGCAGGCGCTTTTGGTTTGGTGGGGCGCGCGTCGCGCTGGCGCAGCTGGACGATTGGAGGCGCCGCGCATGACCGCTGGCGTGAGGCGCCTGGTCGCGCTGGCCGTCCCGGGCGCGATCGCAGGCGGCGCCCTGCAGGTCAACGTGCTCGTAAGCCAAGCGCTGGCGTCATTCGAGCAAGGCGCGATCACGTACTTGAACATCGCTGATCGGCTTTATCAATTGCCGCTTGGACTCATCGGGATAGCGGTTGGCGTGGCCATGCTGCCGCGGCTGTCGCGCCTTGTGCATGACGGCGATGACGCTGGTGCACGAGGCGCTCTGGATGAAGCGGTGGCGCTGTCGATGGCGTTCACTTTGCCGGCGGCGGCGGCAATCCTTGCGATCCCGTTTTTCCTAATAGACGGCCTTTATACGCGAGGCGCATTTGCACCCGAAGACGCCCGCAACGTTGCGCTGGCGCTTTTCCACTACGGGTGGGGCGTGCCAGCGTTTGTTCTCGCGAAGATCTATGCACCGGCGTTTTTTGCCCGCGAGGACACTAAGGCGCCGATGCGATACGCCGTCATTTCGATGGTGGCCAACATCGTGCTGGGCGCTGGGATCTTCTTCGCATTGCGCCAAGCCGGCGTTCCCGGCTTTCCTGGCTTGGCGGTGGCGACCTCGGCGGCGGCATGGCTCAATGTGATCTTGATGATACGCTCGCTTGTCGCTCGCGGCGCTTATGGACCCACGCCGGCCGCGATCGCGCGGCTTGCGCGCATCGTGCTGGCGTCAGCTGCGTTGTTTGTTCTGCTATGGCTCGCCGCCGCCAACCGGCCTGAACTGGAGGTGCGGTTTGGCTCGAAGGAAGGCGCGGTGCTGTTCGTCATTTTGGGCGGGGGCGCGTTCTATTTCGCTTTGGCGTTCATCGTTCGCGCCGTGACATTTGCCGAGGTGCGAGGCGCGTTTCGCCGCGAACGGAGTGCGCCCGCGGAGGGAGGCGCCTTGCCGCCTGGCTTGGACGGCTGATAGGAAGCGCCCCCATGAACATGAGAGCGGACCCCTGGCGATGGCGGGCCTGACCCGCGCGCTTTTGTCATCGCGCCAATCAGGCGTCGGCTAGGCGTCGAGGTGAATTTAGAGTCCGTTGCTTTAATCTCACGTTCCGGAGTTCTCCATGACTGACGCCCCACCGCCTGAATACAAAGGTCCGCACCGCGTATTCTCAGGAATGCAGCCCACAAATGGGCTGCATCTCGGCAATTATCTCGGTGCGTTGCAGAAGTTCGTTGCACTGCAGAACCGCTTCGAGTGCATCTATTGTGTTGTCGATCTGCATGCGATCACGGCGGGGCCGGACCCAAAAGAGCTCGCGGCGAAAACGCGGGAAGTGGCGGCCGCCTATGTCGCGGCAGGCGTCGATCCCAAGCGCTCTATCGTATTCGCGCAGTCGGCGGTGCGCGAGCATTCGGAACTGGCGTGGGTGTTCAACTGCATAGCGCGCATGGGTTGGCTGGAGCGAATGACGCAATTCAAGGATAAGGCTGGCAAGCACGCGGAGCGCATGTCGGTCGGCCTGTTCGATTATCCAGTTCTGCAGGCAGCCGACATCCTCCTCTACAAGGCGACTCACGTACCGGTTGGCGAAGACCAGAAACAGCACCTCGAACTCTCTCGCGACATCGCCCAGAAGTTCAACAACGATTATGAAGCGCCGGCGTTCTTCCCGCTGCCCGAGCCGCTGATCCAAGGACCAGGTGCGCGCATCATGAACCTGCGCGACGGGACCAAGAAAATGTCGAAGTCCGAGGCTTCGGACATGACCCGCATCAATCTCACCGACGACGCCGATGCAATCCAGCAGAAGATCAAGAAGGCCACCACCGATCCAAACCCATTGCCGGAGGCAAAGGAGGGCCTTGAAGGCAGGGCGGAAGTCGAAAACCTAGTTGGCATCTACGCCGCGGTGACCGAGCGCAGCGTAGACGATGTGCTGAGAGAATTCGGCGGCCAGGGTTTTGGCGTTTTCAAGCCCGCGCTCGCCGATGTGCTGTCTGCGAAGCTTGCGCCGATCGCGGCGGAAATGCGCCGCCTGAACGCCGATCCGACTGCCTTGGACGCCATCCTCCGCGACGGCGCCGATCGCGCCCGCGCCATCGCCGAGCCGATCATGGTCGAGGTCCGCGAACACGTCGGCTTCTGGCGCGCTTGAAGCAAATGCCCAATTGCGCGACCATATTGGCCCATGAGTGAGCCATTCGCCTGCCTCGTCGTCGCCGACGAAAGCGAGGAGTTTCCGGACGCGCTGATCTATGCCGGCCTCCTGTGCAAGAGCACGGGCTGGCGGCTCGTGATGCTGCGCGTGATTGAGCCTTCCGATCCGGCGCCCTGGGCGTCGATCACCGAGGAGATGCGCCGCCAGGCCTGGGACGCAGCAGAATCATTGACGCAGCGCTTTGCCGCCGAGGTCTGGGCAGAATGCGGCGTCACCGCCGAACCCGTGCTGCGCGAAGGGGATTTGAAGCCGGAGCTGCGGAAGCTGCTGGAGCAGGATGCATCGATCAAACTTGTGGTCCTGGCTTCGGCGGCAGGCCCCGGCGGTCCCGGCCCGCTCGTTACACAGCTCGGAAGGAGCGCCGGTCTTGGGCCCAGGCCTGTGCCGGTGCTGGTCGTACCCGGCGCACTCTCGCGCGAGGAGATACGTAACCTTGCGCTCTCGGCCGGCTTGACCGGCGCCTCGCTAGCGACCACCTGAAGCCTGATGTTTATCCAAACCGAATCCACGCCCAATCCGCGGACACTGAAATTCTTGCCTGGCCGCGATGTGTTGGGCGCCGGCAGTCGCGAGTTCGTCGATACGGATGCGGCATTAGCTTCGCCGCTGGCGTCGATCCTGTTCGAAGTGGATGGCGTCGAGCGCGTCTATCTGGGCGGCGACTTCCTCACCATCACCAAGTCAGATGCGGTCGAGTGGCCGCATCTGAAGCCGCACGTGCTGGCTGCGATCATGGATCACTTTACGTCGGGGCGGCCCGTGTTGGCTGAAGCCGGCGCGTTAGCCGATGACAATGACGCTGATGACGCGGCGTACGAAGGCGAAGCCGCTGGCATCGTCAAGGAGCTTAGGGCCATCATCGAGGCGCGCGTCAGGCCCGCCGTGGCGCGCGACGGCGGCGACATCACCTTCCACTCCTGGGATCACGAGCACGGCGTCGTGCGCCTCAATATGCGCGGCTCTTGCGCCGGCTGCCCGTCCTCCACGCTGACCTTGAAGCAGGGCATCGAAAACATGCTCAAACACTACGTGCCTGAGGTGCGGGCGGTGGAGCAGGTCGTGTGAGCGCGCAAGCGCCTGTCGTCCTTGCCATCGATACAAGTCTGGACGCCTGCTCCGTGGCGCTCGTGAGGGGCGAGGCCGTGCTGGCCGTGCGCAGCGACAGCATGCAGCGTGGCCAGGCGGAGCGTTTGGCGCCGATGGCGCGCGAAGTCGTGCAACAGGCTGGCGTCGCGTTCGCTGACATCGATCGCATCGCGGTGACGACGGGACCAGGCTCATTCACCGGCGTGCGCGTGGGGCTTTCATTCGCACGAGCCTTGGCGTTGGCGCTGGGCAAGCCCTGCCTGGGCGTGTCTTCGCTGGAGGCGCTGGCGCTGGCGGCAGAGGGGGAGGGTTTGCGCGCTGGTCTGATCGAAACGCCGGGCGCATCCTATCTCGCCCTCTACGAAGACGGCGCGCCGGTGATCGCGCCGCGCGGCATCGAGCGTGGTCAGCATGAGGCGCTGCTCCGTCACGCGGCGTCCGGGCGTGCGTTCGTCATCGTAGGCCCGGGCGCGACGGTCGACGCGGTTGCGCTGGCGCGCCGTGCGGCGACGCTCGATCCGGCGAAGCACCGCCCTAGTCCGACATATCTGCGTGCGCCGCACGTGACCTTGCCCGGTTCGGGCGCGTGATAGAGGCGGCCGACAAGCCGGCGGCGTCGCGCTTAGCCGCGCTGCACGCGGCCGCGTTCGAGCGGCCATGGAGCGCCGAGGAGATAGAAAAGCTCTTTGACAACCAGGCTCTGTTCGCCCTGGTTTGCCGCGCGCCCGAACCTGTCGGTTTTATTCTGGCATGGGCCGCTGCGGGCGAAGCCGAGGTGTTGACACTGGCCGTAGCGCCGGAGGCCAGGCGCCAAGGGCGGGGTGGGGCGCTTGTCGTTGCCGCGTGCGCGGCGGCGGTCGTGCGCGGCGCCGGGGCCATCTATCTGGAAGTGGCCGAGGACAATTTCGCAGCGCACGCGCTTTACGCCAAGCTCGGCTTTACCGAGGCCGGGCGGCGCGCCGGCTATTACGGCGATGGCGCGAGCGCTGTTGTCATGCGGCGCACCCTGCCCATGTGAATGGGTTCGAGGTGGACACTTCGCGCCTCTAGTGTGGGAAATCTGAAATTCGTCCGATCTCGATGGCGGGCGGGGAGCGAATTTCACCCCCGCGTACGCGGGGGCACAAGCCACGCTAGGACTCCTTGATTTTAGTGTCCCTTTGGGATTTGAAGTTCGTTCCACGGCCCATCCAGATGGTAGGACGAACTTTAAATCCGGGACACTAGAGAGTATTGCTCCGCCGCCGGCCGAGGATTGCATGGATCGCATCGAAAAACTCTGCGTCGAGAAGGGCATGCGTATGACTGAACAGCGTCGCGTGATCGCGCGCGTTGTCTCGACCAGCCATGATCATCCCGATGTGGAGGAGCTCCATCGCCGCGCGGCGGCAATCGATTCTCACATTTCCATCGCCACGGTTTATCGCACGGTGCGGCTCTTCGAAGAGGCAGGCATCCTGGAGCGTCACGACTTCCGCGACGGACGCTCGCGTTACGAAGAAACGCCCGACATCCACCACGATCACCTGATCGACATGAAGTCGGGACAAGTCATCGAGTTTGTCGACCCCGAGATCGAGCGGCTGCAGCATGAGATCGCTAAGCGTCTCGGCTTCAAGCTGGTGGACCATCGCCTTGAGCTTTACGGCGTGCCGCTCGACGACAAGACCAAGCCAGGCAAACGCTGACATGTCCGATCGCGGGCCGCCCAAGCAATTGTTCATCGAGACGTACGGCTGCCAGATGAACGTCTACGATTCCGAGCGCATGCGGGATGTGCTGACGCCGCTTGGCTATGTCTTGGCGGACCGGCCAGATGACGCCGATCTTGTGATCCTCAACACCTGCCACATCCGCGAGAAGGCCACGGAGAAAGTCTATTCCGAGATCGGACGGCTGCGCGCTCACAAGCAGCGCCGCGCCGGCGAAGGCAAGACGATGACCATCGCCATCGCTGGATGCGTGGCGCAGGCCGAGGGCGAAGAAATCATACGCCGGGCGCCGGCTGTGGATTTGGTCGTAGGTCCGCAGGCCTATCATAAGCTGCCGGAGCTGATCGCACGCGCGGCGCGCAAAACCGGCGAGCGGCTGGCAGCGGATTTCACCGCGCAGGAAAAATTCGACGCGCTGCCCGCGCGCGCGCCTGACGGCGTCACCGCGTTTCTTTCAATTCAAGAAGGATGCGACAAGTTCTGCACATTTTGCGTCGTGCCTTATACGCGCGGCGCCGAGTTTTCGCGCCCAGTAGCCGATGTGTTGGATGAGGCGCTTGTGCTGGTGGATCGCGGCGTACGCGAAATCACGTTGCTCGGACAGAACGTAAATGCCTATCACGGGGAGGGAGGGGCCGGGTTTGCGGATCTGCTGCAGCGGCTCGCACGCATTCGCGGTCTTACGCGCTTGCGCTATACGACCTCGCACCCCGCTGAGATGACGGACGAGTTGATTGCCTTGCACGGGTCTGAGCCGAAGCTCATGCCTTGCTTGCACTTGCCGGTACAATCGGGGTCTGATCGCGTCCTGAAGGCAATGAACCGCAAGCACGATGGCGCCTACTATCGCGACATCGCGAAACGCTTGCGCGCTGCGCGCCCAAATTTGGCGCTATCGACGGATTTCATCGTCGGATTTCCCGACGAGACCGAGGAAGACTTCGAGGCCACGCTCCAGCTCGCGCGCGATATTGTGTTCGCTGCGGCGTATTCGTTCAAGTATTCGCCGCGCCCCGGCACGCCCGCCGCCGCGATGCGCGGCCAGGTGAGCGAAGCCGTGAAGAGCGAACGCCTCACGCGGCTGCAAGTGTTGCTCGGCGCGCAACAGGGCGCGTTCAATCGGGCTCAGATCGGGTTGACATTGCCGGTCCTCGTGACGGGGCAGGGGCGCAAAACTGGCCAAAAACGCGGGCGCTCGCCATATTCGCAAGCCGTGCACTTCGACGCCGGCGGCGCCCAGCTCGGCGAAACGGTCGATGTTCGCATAATGGCGGCTTCACAGAATTCGCTGGCGGGGGCGCTCGAAGTCCAAGAAGAGGAGCGCGCGTGAGCGATCCCGGCGCTGATCCAGGGCCCGTGCGCATTTTCGCACTGGGAGCGGTTGCGCAGGCGGTGTTCGGGCCGCTGCACCGCCACGTGGCGCAAATTCAAGAGGCGTTTCGCGATCCGAACGCGCCGCGCGGTGCGCCAGCCTATCGCGTCACGCTGGACGCCCAGGGCGATCAAGTCGTTGCACGCGCGCGCGCTGGCGGATCGAGCGATCTTGAGCGAGTGGCGCGGATCGTCGAGGCGCTGAGCGAAGTTGCGCGGCGCAAGGGGCGTGTGCGCGAAGGCGAGGTGTTGGCGGCCATCTCGTTTTCCGAGGGCCTCTCAGACAGTTCAGGCTCCATCAACTTGCCTCAGCTGGGCGGGCTTACGCTGCGCACACCGCGCCAAATGCATTATGTCGAGGCTCTGCGCGACGAGGGGCTTGACCTTATTTTCGGCGTTGGGCCAGCGGGCACCGGAAAGACCTTTCTGGCGGTTGCGGCGGCTGTGGAGGCGCTCAAGCAGGAACGATTCGACCGCATCGTGGTTACACGCCCGGCCGTGGAAGCTGGAGAGAAGCTTGGTTATTTGCCGGGCGATCTGGCGGAGAAAGTTGATCCTTATCTGGCGCCAATCTGGGATGCGTTCCGCAGCCAGATGAGCGAAAACGATCTGAAGGCGCGTCGCGAGCGCCGCCAGATCGAGGTTGCGCCATTGGCGTTCATGCGCGGACGCACGCTGTCGAATGCCTTCGTGATTGTGGACGAAGCGCAGAACGCGACAGTCTTGCAAATGAAAATGGTGCTGACGCGCCTCGGCGAGGGCTCACGCATGGTTGTCACGGGCGATCCTTCCCAGGTCGATCTTGTTCGCGTCGATCAGTCCGGCCTTGCTCACTCCATTTCCATTCTCGAGACCCTGCCTGGCGTCGAAGTCATCCGTTTTGCTGCGCAAGACGTCGTCCGGCATCGCCTTGTCGCTCACATCGTTGAAGCCTATCACCGCGATGAGGGCGCGCGTGGCTGAGCAGAACCTGGAAGTGGAAGTGGTCGGCGGTTCGCCCCTGTGGCGCGGCCACGAGGATTTCCTGGCTAATGCGCTGGCCGCCGCCGCCGCACTTGAGGAGGTGTCGGGCACGGTGTCGCTTCTCCTGGGCGACGACGCCGCGGTCGCGGCCCTCAACCGGGAGTTTCGCGGCAAGGAAGGGCCCACCAACGTGCTGTCCTTTCCGCCCCCGGCGGTAGGCGGGGGGGCGGAGGGCTTTCTTGGCGATATCGCTCTTGCGGCGGAAACCATTGCCGCGGAAGCAGAATTTCAGGTGAAGCGGTTTGAAAATCATGCCGCGCACCTGGTGGTGCACGGTTTTTTGCATCTTTTGGGCTATGATCACCAGGACGCCTCCGAAGCGGAAAAGATGGAAACGCGCGAGCGCGCGATTCTGATGTCGCTTGGGATAGGAGATCCCTACGCTTGAGGGCGGGCCCAAGGAGCATATCGCACACGCATGGCCGAGACTTCTGACGCCGAACCGTCCGCCCGAAGGCGCTCGAGTTTGGTGCATCGCCTGTCGAAACTCTTCGCGCGCGAGCCGCTCGGCTCGGCCGCGGCTGTCGAGGAGGCGCTGCGCGAGCGCGAGGAAAACGGCGAGCCGATGGAGCTCGCGCACAAGGACATGATCCTTCGCGCGACGCACTTCGACCGATTGAAGGTCGCCGACGTTATGCGGCCGCGTGCGGAGATCGTAGCCATCGAGGTGTCAGCCACGCTGGGCGAGGCCGCGCGAGCATTCTCCGAGAGTCAGCACTCGCGCTTGCCTGTCTATGGAGAAACGCTCGACGATCCTCAGGGCTTTGTCCATGTGCGCGACGTGATGGCGCTGCTTGCGCCAGGTGCGGAAGGGGATTCTCGGGCCAAGTTCTCCGATCGCTTGTTGGCGCGCATCAAGCGCGACATCCTTTTCGTACCGCCGTCGATGCCGCTGTCGATTTTATTCATCCGAATGCAGTCCAGCCGCATACACCTTGCGCTCGTCGTCGATGAATATGGGGGCACTGACGGCTTGGTCTCGATGGAGGACCTGGTCGAGCAAATCCTCGGCGCCATCGAGGACGAGCACGACGTCGATGCGGCGCTGGTGGCCGAGCGGGGGGGCGGCGCTTTCGACGCTGACGGTCGCGCGCCGATCGATCAGCTCGAAGCTAAACTGGGCGCCAGTCTCGCCTTGCCGGAACACGAGGACGAGTTTGACACTGCGGCGGGCCTTGCGGTTGCGCTGGCGGGACGTTTGCCGCAGCGCGGCGAAATTCTACGTCATCCGGCCGGCTTCGACGTCGAGATCGTCGACGCCGACCCCCGCCGGGTGAAACGCATTCGTGTCAAATGGGCGGCAAATACGCTTTCGGCGGCTCAACAGAGTTGACGCAGCCGGCTTAGCGCGCTCCAACCCCGCCTTCCGATGGGGCAGATGGAGTTTAATTTTGACCGCCGTTGAGGCTGGCGCTTCGGCGTCAGGCATCCAGGTTTGGTTCGCCGGGCGCACGCCCTGGCAGCGGCGCGGAACCGCCCTGGCAGCTGGCGCAATCGCGACGCTTGGACATGCGCCATTTCAACTGTCGCTCGTCCATGCAGCCGCGATCGTTGTGTTGATTTGGCTACTCGATGCTTCGGCGCGGCGTCCGCGCCGTATTACTTCTGCTTTCAGCGATGGATGGTGGTTCGGCTTCGGACACTTGGGCACGAGCCTTCACTGGGTTTCGGCGGCGTTCCTCGTTGACTCGAGCACTTGGGGGCCGCTTTGGGGTGTCCCAGCGGCGGTCGCCTTGGCGGGCGGTCTGGCAATTTTCTGGGGCGCAGGATGTGCCGCGGCCGCGGTGCTCTGGACGCACGATCTTAGACGGTTGCCGCTGTTCGCGGCGGCCTTGTTCGCCACCGAGTGGTTGCGTGGGCACCTGTTCGGCGGGTTCCCGTGGCTCCTGTCTGCTTATGTCTGGACGCCCGGCGAGCCAATTTCGCAACTCGTCTCCATTGTGGGCGCATACGGGCTCACGCTGCTGACGCTGCTCTTCGCCGCCGCGCCCGCCTCGATAGCCGACGGCCAGTTTTCCGCCGGACGGCGCTTCGCGCCGGTCGTGATCGCGGCGCTCGCGGTTGGTCTTGCATGGGGGTGGGGCGCCCAGCGCCTCGCGCGAGCTCCGGTCGATCCTCCCGGCGCTCAACCGATCGTCCGCGTCGCCGATTCTGGGCTGAGCCAGGCGGAAAAATGGGCGCGGCGTTCCGACCAGGAATGGCGGGTCTTGCAACGCTATCTCGACGCTAGCGGTTCCCCCGAGGATAGCCGCGCCGCGATCGTCGTGTGGCCCGAGGGGGCCATTCCCGTCGTCAATTTCTTCATGTTGGAGAACCCCGACTTCATGGCGGCGATTGGCCGCGGGCTGGGGGACCGCGTGCTGATCGTGGGACTAACGCGCCGCGAACGAGGCCCAGAGGGCGTCCTCTACTTCAATTCGGCTGCCGTGATTGACGGAGTGACCGGCGCGCCGCGCCTCAGTCAAACCTACGACAAGCATCGGCTTGTCCCGTTCGGCGAGTTCATCCCGCTCTGGCCGCTGGTTAGTCGTCTCAACATTGCGCCGCTCCAGCAAATTGGCGCGGGGTTTGAAGCCGGGCCGCCGCCTTCGCGCCTCATCGTCCCAGACGCCGAGCCTGCGGTAGTGCTGATCTGCTACGAAGCCATTTTCCCGGGCATGGTTCCGCATGGGCGGGAGCGGCCGGGCTGGCTGGTGTCTGTCACCAACGACGGTTGGTTCGGTGGCGGCGTAGGCCCGGCACAGCACTATGCCATGGCGCGCTACCGCACGATCGAGGAAGGACTGCCCATGGCCAGGGCCGCCTCCGGAGGAACCTCCGCGATCATCGATGCTTTCGGGCGGGCCGTCCGCGCAACCCAAGGGCGTGGCGAGGGGGTGGAGGCCCAGCTTCCTCCCGCGCTGGTTGAAACCACTTGGTCGCGCTACGGAAGTGTCATCGTCTTTGCTCTACTTGTAATCGTGGCCGGACTGCGATTTCTTCCAGCGGGAAAGAGGCCCGCGACATGAACGACGAGCGCGCCGCCAATGCCATCGACCGGAAAATCGGCCAGCGGGTGCGTTCGCGTCGCCTTGAGATCGGCATGAGTCAGGAACGCCTCGCCGAACTCCTGGGCGTGACTTTTCAGCAGGTCCAAAAATACGAAAAGGGCGTCAATCGCATTGCCGCCAGCCGCCTGCACGACATCTCCGGCGCCTTAGCCATGCCGGTTGCGCGATTCTTTGAGGGGATGTCTGCTGGGCGAGCAGCCGGCGTTGCCGAGTCGGCGCGCGATTATATCGACGATGTCCTCGCCACGTCCGAAGGCGCCCAGCTGATGGCGCTGTTTGCTTCGATTCATAGCCTCAAGGTGCGCCGCCGGGTCGTCGAGCTCGTCAAGGCGCTGGCTGAAGAGGCTGCGGAGGCGAGCAAGGCCTGAGCCGCCGACTTAAAGTTGCGTCCTGGCGCGCCAATCCTTAGATGTGCGCCGGAAATTCCCTGACTCCCAGCAAAGTCCACCGGAGAAGCCGCGTGACCAGAAATTCCTATGTGTTCACCAGCGAAAGCGTTTCCGAGGGCCATCCCGACAAGGTCGCGGACCGCATCTCCGACACCGTTGTGGACGCCTTCATTGCCGCCGATCCCGAAGCGCGCGTGGCTTGTGAGACAATGGTCACCACCAATCGCATCATCCTCGCAGGAGAAGTGCGCGCGGGAAAACCGGGGAAGACGAAGGCGGAGAATAAGGCGTTCACGAAGGAAATCATCGCCACGCTGCAGCCGATGGTGCGCGCCGCGATCAAGGATATTGGCTACGAGCAGAAAGGCTTTCACTGGGAGAAGGCCAAGTACGTGAACTACCTGCACGGCCAGTCAGCGCATATTGCTCAAGGCGTCGATGCGAACGCCAAGAAGGATGAGGGCGCCGGCGATCAAGGCATCATGTTCGGGTACGCCTGCAGCGAAACCCCTGAGCTCATGCCCGCAACGCTGCAATATTCTCACAACATCCTGAAGCGGTTGGCCGAGGTGCGTCATTCGGGCGAGCGCCCCGAGCTGGAGCCGGACGCCAAAAGCCAGGTCACGCTGCGCTACGAAAACGGCAGGCCCGCCGAAGTCGTCGCCATCGTCATCAGCCACCAACACAAGAAGAAGCTGAACGGAAACGCCTACACGACCAAGCGCATGGAAGAGTTGGTGAAGCCATATGCGCTCTCGGTATTTCCCGATGGCTTGGTGACCAAGAAAACCAAGTGGCACGTCAATCCGACGGGAAAGTTCGAAATCGGGGGTCCCGACGGCGATTCCGGCCTTACAGGCCGCAAGATCATCGTCGACACCTATGGCGGGGCGAGCCCTCACGGCGGGGGTGCGTTTTCGGGCAAGGACCCAACCAAGGTCGATCGCTCCGCGGCTTACGCCTGTCGCTACCTCGCCAAGAATGTTGTCGCGGCCGGCCTCGCTGAACGGTGCACCATACAAATCAGCTACGCCATCGGCGTGGCCGCGCCGACGAGCTTTTATGTCGATCTCCACGGCGCCGACACCATCGATCCGGCCAGGCTGGAGAAGGCTCTCCAAGAGATGATGGACGGCTGCACGCCGCGCGCTATCCGCACGCACTTGAAGCTCAATCGGCCGATCTATGCGCGCACCGCCGCGTACGGCCACTTCGGCCGCACGCCCGACAACGAGGGCGGATTCGGTTGGGAGCGGACGGATCTGGTGGATCAGTTGCGGCGTTTGTCGTAACAGGTTTCATGTCGAGTTCGCTGGGCCTCACGTCCGAAATCGTCGCCTATCTCGCGCAAGCAAACCCGCCCGAGCATCCAGAGCTCGCGCGCTGCCGCGCAGAAACCGCCGCGTTGGGCGGGGTGTCAGTCATGCAGATCAGCGCCGAGCAAGGCGCCTTCATGGCGATGCTTGCGCGCATGATCTGCGCCAAGCGCGCGTTCGAAATCGGCGTGTTCACCGGTTATTCGACCTTGGCTACGGCGCTGGCCCTGAAGGAGATGCACGGCGCACACGCGCATCTCTTGGCCTGCGACATCTCAGAAGAATGGACCGCCAAGGCGTGCGGCTATTGGCGAGCCGCGGGCGTCGAGGATGTCATCGAGTTGGTCGTTGCGCCGGCGACCGAGACCCTTGATGCGCGACTTGCGGCCGGAGAGGGCGGTGCGTTCGATTTCGGTTTCATCGACGCTGATAAAACCGGCTACGACGGCTATTACGAACGCGGTTTGAAATTGCTGCGCGCGGGCGGCGTAATGTTGTTCGACAACGTGCTCTGGTCGGGCCGTGTCGCGGACGCGGTAGACAACACGCCCGACACAACAGCTTTGCGCGCCTTGGCTGGCAAAGCAAAGACTGACAAGCGCGTGCACGCCGCGATGACCAATATCGGCGACGGCCTGTTAATGGTCATGAAGCGCTGAGCCGCGTTGCGTCCGGCAGCGAGCGGGTCTAATCACGCGCCTTCTTTTCACTGATTCCCGGAGCACACCATGGCCCGCGCAAAGATCGCCCTTATCGGTTCCGGCATGATCGGCGGCACGCTCGCCCACATCGCCGCACGCGAAGAATTGGGCGATGTTGTGCTATTTGACGTGGTTGAGGGCGTGCCGCAGGGCAAGGGCCTCGATATCGCCGAAGCAAGCCCGGTGTTCGGCAAAGATAGCGCACTCAAGGGCGCCAATGATTATGCCGACATCGCCGGCGCCGATGTCTGTATCGTGACCGCCGGCGTGCCGCGCAAACCCGGCATGAGCCGCGACGATCTCTTGGGCATCAATCTCAAAGTGATGAAGGCGGTGGGCGAGGGGATCGCGAAACACGCACCCAACGCGTTCGTGATTGTCGTCACCAATCCGCTCGATGCGATGGTGTGGGCGTTCCGTCAATTCTCCAAACTGCCGCACAACAAGGTCGTTGGCATGGCCGGCGTGCTCGATTCAGCGCGCTTCCGCTACTTCCTGGCTGAGGAATTCAAGGTGAGTGTGGAAGATGTCACCGCCTTCGTGCTGGGCGGCCACGGCGACACGATGGTGCCCCTCATCCGCTACTCGACGGTCGCCGGCATTCCCTTGCCTGACCTTGTGAAGATGGGTTGGACGAGCCAGGAAAAGCTCGACCAGATCGTGCAGCGTACGCGCGATGGCGGCGCCGAAATCGTCGGCTTGTTGAAAACCGGCTCGGCGTTCTACGCGCCTGCTGAAAGTGCGATACAGATGGCGAAGAGCTATCTGCGCGACAAACGCCGCCTTTTGCCGTGTGCGGCGAACCTGAAGGGTGAGTACGGCCTCAACGATATCTACGTCGGCGTGCCCTGCATCATCGGCAAGGGCGGCGTGGAGAAGGTGATCGAGATAGAGCTTACCTCGAACGAACGCGCCATGTTCGACCACAGCGTCAATGCCGTGAAGGGCCTCGTCGATGCGTGCAAGGGGATTGAGCCCAGCGTGGGCTGAAGGCGCCTGACGGGTCCAATTAATCCCCCTTCGGGTACATGTCGGCCGCCAACTGTCCAAGCATTGGACAGTTTGAGTTAACACGCCCAAGAACCATTGATAATTGGACAGGTAGGCCCTTAAGAGTCCAGCCCTCCGGTCCTACTCTCACCACTGCGCACTCGCTGCGCGCCCTGCCGAGTCGTTGACCGAAGACGAGCTGCTTTGGCTGGAACTCCCGTTGGGTGCGAAAGAAGAGTTCCGTCATTCTGGACGCGCCGAGCACGATCCGGAATCCAGGGGATCGTAGCGCGGCGCGCTTGCTTCACATGCCCCGGAATGACGAAGCGGAGGTGTTCGCGTAAAAAGGCGGCCATGACCCCCGGCCCAACCCTCACCACTGCCCGCCTCATCCTGCGCCCACCGATCCACGAAGACTTTGACGGCTTTGCGCAAATGCACGCCGAAGAAGAGACCATGCGCTTCATCGGCGGTGTGGCTCCGCGCGATGCGGCTTGGCGCGGCATGGCGTCACTCGCCGGCTCGTGGGCGCTCTTGGGCTATGGCATGTTCTCGGTGCTCCGCAGCGACACCGGCGAATGGATCGGCAGGATTGGGCCGTGGCGTCCGGGCGGCAAGGAAGGCGGATGGCCCGGCGATGAGGTGGGCTGGGGCCTGAAAGCGAGCGCGATGGGGCAGGGCTACGCGCTCGAAGGCGCGGCCGCCGCCATCGACTGGGCTTTCGATGTGCTCGGCTGGGAGAGCGTCATTCACTGCATCGACAAGGAGAATGCGCCGTCGATTGCACTGGCGTTGCGCCTAGGATCGCGGCTGCAGCGGGAGAATGTCGCGCTTACACCGCCATTCGACGCGCACAAGGTCGACATTTACGGTCAAAGCCGCGCACAATGGCGCTCACGCGTGCGAAACTGACGATTATGGGGAAAATATGCGGGGACACTTGATCGCCATTGCGTTGGCGACGGCCCTGGCTGCGCCGGCCAGCGCGCAACAATCGCAGCAGCAGCCCGGCTACGTCGTCACCGTCAACCCGCCGCGGCAAGGGCCCCAAACCGCGCCGATCGCGCCGGAGATGCGGCGCGCACTGGATCGATTGATCGCGAGAGCGCTCGAAAGCGACCACGCGTACGAGATCGTGGAGAGCCTTGTGACCGAGGTCGGCCCGCGCTTGGCTGCTTCTGAAGCGGAAGCGCGCGCACGAGATTGGGCTGTGGTCATGCTGCGCGCGAATGGCTTTTCGAACGTACGCACCGAGCCGTTCACGATCCCGTTCTGGGATGCGCGGCGTGAAGAAGCGCATATCATCTCGCATCCTGGCGCGCAGCCCATGGTGGCCGCAGCGCTTGGCGGCTCACCCTCGACGCCGGCGGGCGGACTCGAGGCCGAGGTAGTGCGCTTCCCCGATATGATCGCTCTCGAAGCGGCGCCGAACGCGGCGATCGCCGGGCGCATCGTCTTCATCGATGAGCGCATGACGCGCATGCAGGATGGCGCTGGCTATGGCGCGGCGGTCGCAAAGCGCGGGCGTTGCGCTCCTGTGGCGCAAGCCAAGGGCGCTGCCGGTTGCATCATTCGTTCGGTCGGCACCGACCCCCATCGCTTTGCCCACCAAGGCGGTTCATCGCGCCAGGCCGACGGCGCGTCGCTGCCGGCGATGGCGATTTCGCCAGCGGACGCAGACGTATTGGCGCGCCTTGTCGCGCGCGGGCCTGTCCGGGTGCGCATGCTGATCGAAGCCGACATTCGCGACAATGCGCCATCCGGGAACGTGATCGCCGAAATTCGCGGTCGCGAGCGCCCGAACGAGATCGTGCTGCTCGCCGCGCACTTGGATTCCTGGGATTCAGGGCAGGGCGCTGTCGATGATGGCGCCGGCGTAGCGATCATTAGCGCGGCGGCGCGCTTGATCCGCGACCTGCCGCGCCGTCCGCGCCGCACCATTCGCATCCTGCTCGCGGGCGCGGAGGAAAACGGCGTGCATGGCGGGGCCGCGTACGCTGCCGCGCATGGCGAGGAAAATCACATCGTTGCCGCCGAGAGCGATTTCGGCGCTGGCCGAGTCTTGAGTTTGAGGACGCGGTTTGCCGAACCTGCTTTGCCCTATGCGCGGGCAATGCAGCGGGCGTTGGCGCCGCTAGGCGTGCTTGCGGGAAACAACAGCGCGTTCGGTGGGGCTGATGTCGGCGCTCTGGCGCAGGCGGGAACCCCGGTTGCTGATCTGGCGCAGGATGGCCTCGACTATTTCGACTACCACCACACGCCGGACGATACGCTCGACAAGATCGACCCCGCCGCGCTTCACCAGAACGTGGCGGCGTGGGCGGTGTTCGCTTACATGGCGGCAGAAAGCGATTGGGTGTTCGCCGCCGAATGACGGAGGGCGCAATGGGGTTGTTGAAGGCGCTTGTGGTCGCGGCGGCGCTCCTCGGCGGGGCATGCGCCGCACAAGCGCAAAGCGAAGCGCCGGTGCGCGCGGCCGTGATTGAGGATGCGGCTTGGCTTGCCGGCCGATGGGTGGGAACCGGCTTTGGCGGCCAGATGGAGGAGGCCTGGGCGCCGCCTGTTGGCGGGCAAATGGTCGGGCACTTTCGCTATTGGCGCGACGGTCAGCCGCAATTCTACGAGTTCATGATGATGGATGTCGCTGAAGGCGGCGTGCGCATGCGCGTGAAGCACTTCAATCCTGATTTCGTCGGTTGGGAGGACAAGGACGGCTGGGTCACGTTCGAGCCCGTCTCCGTTGGACCCGACGCACTCATTTTCAATGGCCTTGAAATTCGCCGGGATGGTCCCGACCGCGTCGTTATGACGATCCGGATGCGCCAAGGCGATGTTGTGGAAGAAGAGGTTCTCCAGTTCCGCCGCGCGCCGCTGTAGCTCCCCCTGAAGCGTTGAGCGCGCGTCTTCCTCCGCGCGGGGGAGGTGGCGGATCGCTTGCGATCCGACGGAGGGGGCGGAGGCGTTGCCTCCCCCTCAGTCTCGGCGCCCGCTTATCCCCCACGGCGCG
>Ga0247727_10004354_pt1 | contig 30094 bp, 25 predicted proteins | sample WisWelCaveWW1625_FD_202498 | JGI IMG/M metagenome (GOLD analysis project Ga0247727, IMG submission 202498) | Biofilm microbial communities from Wishing Well Cave, Virginia, United States - WW16-25 | ecosystem: Environmental > Aquatic > Deep subsurface > Groundwater > Cave microbial mat | place...
CATCTGTTTGCTTGTATTTAATATCCATTAGAGCACGTTCTAGCTGCTCAATAATCCTGGGGACAGTAAGAGGCTCCAATTTTTTTGGATCCTCATCATTAGACACTTGAGCCAATCCAATTTTTGTTGCTTTAGAATTGTAATAATTTCCTGTTTGTTTAAAGCGTACAGACACGCTATTTTTCTAACTTTGATTTGAGATTCTCAAGTGAGCTTTGATAAAAGCTGCCAAGAAAGGATACAAACTCATCAAACTCTTTTCTTGTCATTTTTTTGCTATTAAGATAGGATTGCCATGTCACGCGAGTTAATTTTCTAGTTTGGGGCTCTATTGAAATTGTTGCATGATACACCCTTAATGGAAGGCCGTTAACAGCAAGATATGAAAAATATTTTCTATTTTCCCACGCAACAACATGTTCTTCAATCTGATTACCATCATCAAATGTAATATTACGAATTGCTCCGATTCCTCGTTTTATTTTTGAAAGATAAACAGTTTTTTTTACATCTAGAACCCATTCAGATAAACCTGTAATGTTGCTAATTTTTTTCCAAACTTTATCGCTTGCAGCATTTATGAGAATTGATTTTTTTACTCTGCCTGAATAATTCGTCTTTTTTTGTTTTGTAGGTTTTGTCATTTTTAGTGTTGCAGTTGATTGGTTTTTAAATTTTTGAAAACTTTTACACTAGACATATTGGCATCTGTACAAAACTATTCTAACACATTTAATCCCCCTTAACCTGATTTTATTAATGGTCTTTGGATGGGGAAAAAAGAAAAATCAAGAGCCAGAAGCCTCTATTCAAGAAGAAAAGAAAATCAAACTATCTGAAATAAAATCCAAAATAGACGAGATTCAAAGCTTGCGTGCAAAAACTATAATCGCAGAGATAAAGTCATTTAGAAAAAAAATCGAAGAAAACCTAGATGCGATCTCAAAAATAATCAAGGAACTAGAACAAGACAATCATCATGTAGATGACATTGACAAACACCTGGAAATTCTAGTAGTACGTGGAAAAAAACAGGTAATTGATACAATAAAAAAAGAAAATTCCGAGAAACTTCCTGACATTAAATCATATGATGATGTTTTGGCTCTAACAGAATTACTTACGCAAAGACTCAAAAGAATCGGCGATGTACTTGGGAGGCAATCTAGAGTCATCCATATCTTTGCAAAAAAATATGCAAATAAACTAAAAGATCATCTTGCTGTATTAAACTCTGACCGAAGCGAGATGCAAACTATGATTGACAAGCACACAAAATTAAACGATGAAGCCACTCAAATTGTTCAAAAAATTACAAACTATGATGAATCAAAAAAGAAACTAAAAGAAACTGAAAAACGCGTTACAGATATGAAAAACTCTATTGAAGGATTTGAGAAGAAAATAGTCGAGACTAAAAAAAGCATTTTAAAACTAAAATCTGGAATAGAGTATTTAAAATATCAAGAGACGCAAAAAAAACTAGATTCATTATCATCAGAACAAAATCAAATTAAAAGTAACATTGATTTTCAATTTACAAAAATATCAAGACCGTTAGGTAGATACGAGTATGGTTCATCACTTGAAAAACCTCAAAAAATTTTGATGGAAAAATTAGTTGTAAACCCATTTGATGTTTTAACACCTGAAAATAAAAATGACATTATAAAAATACTTTCAGCAGTTAGAAAAGGAGTAGAAGGAGGAACCATATCTGTAAAGGATCCTGGAAAATCTGTTGCAAGTATAGATGAAACAATAGAGATGCTAGATGGGTTTGTAAAAGAAATATTAGAATTTACAGAAAAGAAAAATAATCTACAAAAAGAACTTGAACTCTTTAACATACATGAATTAAAACAAAATGAGGATTTTTTGGTAAAAATCAATATCGACAAGTCTGATGCAGAATCAAAAATTCATAGCTTAGAGCACCAAATTTCTGAAATCAAAAAAAGCCTCCCAGAAATATTAACAGATGTTGAAGTCAGACTACGTAAAGTCTCATCTACAAAATATCACGTTGTAGAGTAATTTATCCCTGGGTAAAATCCAAATCAAAAAACAACCTGAAATTCAAAAGATCGGAGAACATTATGTCGCAAAATATGTCGGAGATGAAACATCAAAGGCCAAACCATTCGAATTGAATGGTAGTTTTTGTTTTATTTGGCAAAATCCTCCAGCCTAAGATAAATTTGAATACTACTATTTGATTTAGTTAGGAATGGTGGATTTAGCCGTTTTAGAGGCAGTAGGGGTGCTTGTAGCGGCAGCAGCTAATATTGCACTTGTTTTTCTGTTATATAGAACAGTAAAGCAGCTTGAAGCCACAGTTCATCTAAGCAAAATTCAGATAGACTATCGATTTCGTCCATGGATAGGACCGCTTAATTCAATCAAAGCCCTATCATCAAGTGAGAAAACCAATCAATATGAATGTACGATAAAAAATTATGGTGAAATTCCTGCTCAATATGTCAAAGCCTACTGCAAAATTGATACTAAAATAATGGATAGAGACGTTTTCAAATCAAATCCTGGTAAAACATTCAACCTGGGACCTCTTTTGCCAAACATGGAAAAGCATTATTGGGTTTTCATTGATTCTAGTTTAATTAAAAAAGCAAAAGAGGGGTCTGAAAAAATTTTTTCGGCTTTGTACTTTGAGTATCCGTTGTCTGATGGAAAAAGTGGTTATGGCATGATTAGCGAGTATGATCCTCAAAATGATGGATTTATCCATAAAGACATGTGGGTTGATTCCCAAAATGACACTTCCAAATAAGTTATGAAAGCGGATTTGGACAAAATTAGTTTTAAGAATATTTTGTTTTCATTCATTGCACTTGGTATTATGGCGTATTCTTACTCTTTATCAGATTTTATAACAGCTTCCGCATCTAGTTCTGTTCTTGTTGATAAGCTAAAAAAAAATGAGGGTTGGGGCGTTGCTGCAGTTGATCCAGAAACCCTCAAAGTCTATGTTACAAATTTTAAATCAACTACCGTGACGGTTATTGATGGCAATACAAACAAGGCTATCTCAGAAATTGAGGTTGGCAGCTCTCCCTACGGGATAGGAATCAATGTTGAAACCAAAATATTGTATGTTGCAAGAGAGCACGCTGACATTCTTACTATAGTTAACACTACGAGTGGTAAGATAGTTAAAGAAATCCACCTCGTTGAACCATATGATATTGCAGTAAATTCCAAAACAAACAAGGTTTATGTCACAAGTGATAAAGGTCATCTTGTATTTGTACTGGATGGTTCTACAAATGAAATTGTTACAACCTTTGATGTAAATGATCCATGTGGAATTGGTGTAAACGAAGCAACAAACATAGTCTACGTTACCAGTGAAACTGCCAACAAAGTGCATGTAATTGATGGCTCTACAAATAATCTTGTAACTATTATAGATGTTGGAAAAAGCCCTCGTGGTGTTGTAGCTAATCCTTATACAAATATGGTATATGTGACCAATCAACTCTCAAACACAGTAGATGTTATTGATGGCTCTAAAAATGAGATAATTGATACTATAACTGTAGGAACAACTCCAAGACGAGTTGTATTAAACCCTGATACAAATATTCTATATGTAAGTAACCAAATCTCAAACTCTCTTTCGGTAATTGATGGTTCTACAAACGAGGTAATTGACTCTATTCCAGTAGAGCAGCCATTTGAATTGGTGATAAATCCAAAAACAAACAAGCTATATGCAACATACTTTGGATATCAATCATTGTCAATAATAAGTGATGTCTCTCGTGAACCCTCTTCTTTCGGATCAGATCAAGAACTAATTATAGGAATAGTTATTGCTATTGGTTCTGGAGTACTTATTCTAACTTTTCGAAAAAAGAAATTAAAATCTAATCAATGAATTTCTCTTTCTTTAGATAATCAAGGATCTGTTTCACACATTTCTCAATACCCTCATTTTCTGAATCTATAATGAGATCTGGGTTGTAAGGAACTTCATAGTTATCACTAATTCCGGTAAAGTTTTTGATCTTGTTTGTTCTTGCCTTTTCGTACATTCCTTTAACATCTCTTTTTTCGCACTCAGGTAAGGAACAGCGTATATAGGTTTCAATAAACCTGTCACCGGCTATGATCCTTCTTGCATTTTCCCTATTTTCTTTGAATGGGCTAATTAACGAGACGCATACTGGCACATGGTGCTCAAGTAACAGCTTTGCAAGATGTGCAACTTTTTTGTTATGCTCATTACGACCTTCTCTTGAGAAATCTTTTGGAGACAACCACTCTCTTAGCTCATCTCCATCAAGTACAGCTAGGTTCGGGATTGAACCTTGAAGATTTTTTGCAATACTGGTTTTTCCGGAACAGGGAAGCCCGGTCATCCATAAAACGAAATTCATTATTATCTACTGCATTAATACTGTTTAAGTTTTAAACTGTAACTAATTATTTTTTTCTCTAATTAATGTAGCCATAGAGAAAAGCAATATGGCGGTAGTAATCAGTATTGTTCCTGCAAGAAATGTGATTATTGCACCAAATAATGTTCCAGTATATAATACACCCTGATTAAAATATGCATCAAAAAATTGAATGCCAAGAACAGTACCTATGATGATGAGTGCAATGCCTGGAAATCCATACGACGGAATAGGGTGCTTTATTGACAGATATTTTAACACATTCATTAACACTCTGATTCCTTGCGGAAATGCGTGTTTTTTTGAATCTGTATTATCATAAGATATAACAATAGGTACTTCAATTATATTCAATCCTTTATTTGCAACTTTAGTTAAAATTTCAGTTGATGCGGCCATCCCGTATTCAGTAGGATGGATCTCATTTATAGCTCTCAACGAATACGCTCTAAATCCTGATTGTGCATCAGTTAGTTTTAATCTAGAATTAATATTGGTAGTGGCTGTAATAATTTTAATTCCCATTTTTCTATAGGCTGGAGTTTTACTTGCATCACTTAAGAATCTTGAACCGACTACAACATCAACATGAGGATAAGAAAGAGGTGCAATTAAACTTGGGATGCCATCTGGAATATGCTGACCATCTGCATCAAGTGTTATCATCACGTCAGCATTTTTTTCCCTTGCCTTATCAAACAAAGTTATCAACGCTGCACCATACCCATAATTTTTTTCATGCCTTACTACCTGAGCTCCATTTTTTTCTGCAATCTCGCCGGTTTTATCTCTGGAACCATCGTCACATACAATAACTTCATCAACATGTAAAAGACATTCCTTAACCACCTTTCCTATAGTAGTTTCTGCATTAAATGCAGGGATACACGCTATTTTCATTTATTTAGGCACCATTTTCTCTAGCGGGCTCTAATTAATCCCATATCCCTTAGATATTTGACGCTCTTGGTAAATTCATCATCTGTTATTTTATCATCTAACCACCACGTTGCTGTTTGTTTAAACCATGATGGCAATCCAATTTGGAGATCATCTTCATAAACTCTGTTTAGATCCGATTCAAAATCATAAGGTATTATTGAAAATAATTTTTCTTTATGGTTTGTTCCTTCGTATTTAATTATGTCAAACCAATTTGGGCCAGGATCATCAACTGGTCCATCTGCAAACATTATATCTCTTGATTTGAGATCAGATAATTCCTCTTCACTCACTAGATACCCAAGTGCATTACCATAATCTGCTTCATTTATTTTTCCTTCTGACCACCATTGTGTAATGAATTTATTTAATTGAATTAACTGAGGAGAAATAACACCTTCTTGTGTCTCAGATGCTAGAACTCCAATGGCTGAGTTGTATGGTGGCATTACAGAGTAAGAGTAGGCTGCATTATCAACTCGCAATTTTTTAACTACAGTACTACATTCTGACGAATATGACTCTCTACATTTATCATAAGTATTATCATATGTATGAACGAGTGTCTCAATAATTTCTGAATCATAGTTTAACGAATACAAAACAAAATGAGATAACTCATGGGATAATGTCCAAGCTGGATCTGAATAATAAAAGTTAGAGCAATCACAGACTAGGATAACGTGGTTAAGATTTTTATCAAGACCGCTATGAGCGTATAATCCTCCTAGTTTTACAGAGTTTAATTTTTCTTCACCCAAGTCATTATCAAGCATTATAATTAGTAAATCAAGGTCTTTTGGAACGTTATAATTATATGATAATTTCCCAAGAGTTGTACAAATCGAATCATAATTTGAATTTGGAAAATGATATGACTCTAGATATTTTTCTGTAATTTCAGTATATTTTGATACACTCTGAAAATCATAATTACTGCACACTGGATTATGAGTGAGAAATACTAGCTGCCATTTTGTATCATCTGAAAGATGTGTAGCATAGGATTTTTGAGAATTTAGAGGAACTATCAAAATCATTGCGACAAAAAATACAAATGTAAAGCTTAGTAATTTAGATGCCATTTATGCTGCCACCTGTATTATATTATTTGAGATCATCCATTCAATTGCTGTGATAAATTCATCCTCACTAATCATTCCATCTGCCCACCACCCTGCAGTGCTTTTAATCCAAGATGGCATTTCTGAAATAGAATTATCAGTTCCCTCTGTAAATGAGACGCTAATTATTCCTTCATTTACCAAATATTCTAGTCCTGAAATAAAATTCTCATTATCAATCTCATCATCTGACCACCACTTTGCATTGCTTTTTATCCAAACCGGAATTACTTGGTCGTCAGTCACATCGTTTAAGAATGTCTTTACTGGTTCTGATTCTTCCTCTGATATAATACCTGAAGATATTACCTCAATAGCGTTAGGAATTTTATTTATCGATGACCATTTTTTTATGTTCCATGATTCTAGTATAAGGTCAGATTTTGCCATGGGCTTTGCAAAAGTCAAATCATATTTTAAGACAAACTTTGTAACATCCATTTGTAAAAGTTCAAAGTGTGCCTCTGTGAATAATCCGTTTGGATCATGTACAGTTACTGGTGGCGATTTTAAAGGGTCATAAGAGATGGAAGCATCACTGTCTTGCCTCTTTTGTCCATCTCGAACGTTTGTGAACAGTTTAATGTGTTCAATCTTTCCGATTCCTCCCCCTTCGGTAAAGTCAAATCGTAGAATAGCCTTTTCTCCAACCTTGAATGTCTTTGTTTCCTCTAATGTGTTAGCGTCATTATCATTTATTATTCCACCAAATCCTTCCTCTCCTCCAGAAATTATTGCAAACGAGGATTGGCCAAACGATGGAGGACTATTACCACCTCCACCACCGCCAACTCCTGTGCTGAGTCTAGTAAAACCAAGAGCATTTACTATCAAGCCCGGCTTTGTTAAACCTCCCCCACCGCCTCCAACGCAGCCACCGCGGTCAATTGCTAAAGAATAGTCCCCTTGACCTTTAGGAATTGCCCCTGTAGGTGGTGGCAGTACTATATCTGGAGGTTGTATCTGATTTGTAATGGTTTTTGCTGTAGTGTCATGGGCAGCTGTGTTTGTTGATAATGATACAAAACCAGAACCTTCCGTAGGTCTATAAACCATCTTAAGATCTAGTGGGCTCTCTGTTCCAAGGTCTGCATTAGCATAAGACAAAGTTGCCGTCACTCCAGTTGCAGTGGCATCAGAAAATGTCATACTGACTGGATGAATATACAAATCAAATGGACACGTTGAAGAGAATTGTTCAGTTGATGCACCAATCACTCCATCTTTTAGAATTACGTTAGAAGCACCAGTAACTCCACTAAGAATAGAAAAAAATCTTCCAACTGATTGTGGCTCTGGTTCATAAATTAGCAAAATTGCATCTCCATTAGAAACTTGGAGCTCATTTCCAATAGTCGGAGTAGATCTTACAAATATTTTGCCTTGGAATATTCCTGTATTGAATCCAGTTTCGGTAAGTTCTGTTGTGGCAATACTTGCTCCACTGGTAGTCGAAGATGCACTTGAAAGAATTACATCAATTGCGTTAGGATCTAAATTCGCATCTGCATCAGTGACTGTAATAGTAAAATCAGGAAAAGAATCCTGGATGGCACTTACTGAGGAACTTTGTGGTTTGTTGTTAAAAGCGTCTCTAAAAGAAATAGTGTTTGTTCCAGACGAAAGATCTATTTTAACAGTATCTTTGCCAGGTGGATGTGCTGCATCAACTGATGGTAAAGATAATCCTAATACAATTAATGCAACAAAAATAGAAACTAGAAAAATAGATTTTTTTGAGGTTCCATCAAGTAAGATCATAATACTTGCTCCCACCAATAACATTGGTTTTCATTTTTAAAACTAATATTTGTAGATACTTCCTCCAATACCCCTCCAATATCCCTATACATTGCCCAATATTTTATCAAGAAACTTTGTAATAAATGATCTTATTTCTTTGGGTATAATTGTATGATATTAGTAACATGTGTGCATGATTTTATAGAGTATATTTTTTAAAATAGATCTCCAAGTCTAGATTGGAAGATATAGACATTGTAAAACAATCGTTTTCATTACATTGAAAATGTATTTTTAAATTTTAACCCGCTGCTACCATTCAAACTTGTAGGCATCAAAGGCCTTCAAGTTTGTTCCCTCCCAGGTTATGACGGTCCCTTCTTTTAGATATTTGATTTTAGGTGCAGGTTCTGCAACCCACTTGTATCCTAACTCGGTATCCACTTTGAGTATTCTATTTTTCACATCAACTCCTTTTGGAATTGTAAATTTGTAGCTCAATTTTTTACAATCAGTAGGTAGCTTGTAGAAAAAGTTTCTATCAGGTTCTTCCCAGTCATACTCTATTTTGAGAAATCGCTTTCTTTGTTTTGGTTTAATCGGTTTTTTCATTTTTACGTTAAACTCCTTGTGGGTTGGCTTGTTTTCGCTCAGTGAAATTATTTCAAGCTCATTTTCTTCCTCATCGGTTACTCTTACATTCATGTCTGGAAAATCTTTTGGCACATCTCCATCCAAATAATAAAATATTTCATCTCTAGGAACATCTGAAACATTAATCAAATTCCAGATCCACTCGTGATGGGTTAGCATTGTTTTTGGATCTTGTACATCAAGTTTGATGTCAATTGTGTTAAAGATAAAGGCAGTTTTTGATTTGACTTGCTCTTCAAATGTTTCACTTTTTCCAATAATTTTTGCTTTTCTTGGATAAAGTTTGTTTCCAAAGCCTTCTCCGTAAATATTATAAATTTTTAACTGCTCGCCATGCTTTATTGTATAATCTCCTATGGGATGCAATATCTCTTTGTATTCTGGTGACAATGCTTTTACATCATCGCCAAATCGTGAAGATGCAAAAATGTTCATATCTCCTGCCAAGTCCATGACCCGTCTAGTTAGTATAATTCCTGGACCCCAAACATTGTCTTGTCCATTAAGATCCTTGATAACATATACAGGACCAATATCAATCCCAATTCGAAGTAGTACCTTGTCTTTTTTTGAACGCAAAGAGTCATTGTATTGGTTGAGTAGCTTGTGCAGCTGAATTGAAAGACGTAGTGGATATTCTGGGCTGTCGGCAAATCCAATGGCCATGCCATCACCTGTTGGTAAAATTACGGTTGAAGCGGGGTCTCTTCTCTTAAATGTCTCTGTTCTCTCTATAAGCCCATTTAACACAACAACTTTGCGTGCTTGTTCTTTGCTTGGAATAGTAGGATTAGATCCTGCTACAATATCAGTAAAGAACCAATGATACGTCTTGGTAAACGAGTTGATGTCTCCAATATCTTCAATATCCTTTGCCTTTAGAATTTTTAGGGAGTCTGAGAGGAACCCATCTGGACAGCAGCTGAGTACCTGAAAGCTATTCATTGAACGCTTTACTGGTAACTTCAAATGCTTTTGTTTAATTTGTTGGAAAATCCATTCTTTTGTCTTCTGAGCTTCCTCAAGAAGCGAAATAATCTCTGCTACCTTTGAAATTCTATCTGGGTTAGAATTGTTTGGTTTGTTGTTTGTTTGCATTCATACATTAAGAGATTTTTTGGCTTTTCAAGATTGCGGTATGTATTATTTTCAAATAATTACCTAGTCGTAATCAGTATATAATTCTCCTAGTACTGTGTAACTTGTATTCACATTTATCAGCTCATCAAAATATCAATTGATTTTATCTTGTATTGTAAAAAATGAAATTTGAGCAGGTTATTTTATTAAATAGGTAATCCTGTGTTGATATTGATTTTGCTCTCACAATTCTTAAATGTATCATTCGGAAGCCCATAGCAAGTATCATTTCCCCCGCCGCCGTCTAATGTATCTTTGACAGTGTCTCGTCCAGCAAATAGTATATCATTGTTGTTTAAACCAAGAAGGGTATCTGCACCCGCACCACCATCTAATACATCATCATTGTTGCCACCACTAAGCTTGTCGTTACCTTTTCCTCCAAATAAAAAGTCGTTATGATTTTGTCCATTTAGAGTATCATTTCCATCATCGCCATCAAGTATATCGTTGCCGTCTCCAGCATCCAAAATATCGTTTCCTTTATCTCCAGTCATCTTGTCATTGCCATTTCCACCATTCATGGAATCGTCGCCATCTCCACCACTAAGAGAGTCATTCTCATTTCCTCCTTTCAAAACATCTTTACCTGTTCCACCTACCACATGATCATCTCCATTTCCTCCTTGCAAATCATCGTTTCCTCCCATGCCCCATATCTGGTCATCTCCATTACCAGCATCAACTTTGTCAATCCCAGGAGTCCCTACGAGATAATCATCACCATTTGTGGGGCTAGGTGAAATTTGTGCGGAAATAAATTGACTGCCTGGAACTAGCAAGACCGCAGCAACTGCACATATGATAAAGAGTTTAAAGATATTCATGGTAATGGCTCCGGAATTGTAATTATCACAGTAACTTCATCAGTGTCGGCAAATTCTAAGAATGTTCCGCCCTCGTTAAAATCAAGTAGAAAACCTTTTGGAACAGTTTGTTTATCAAATGTCAAGGCATAAGTGCCAGCAGGTCCCCCAATTGGAACAAATTGGTCTGTATTTACACTAAAGTGATAAACTCCATCAGTATCATGTTGATGGAATCCAGGTCCTGATGGTCCTGGGTCAGTAAACTCTATCCTATCTCCTGTTACTTGGGTACAAATAGCATCAGTACATCTTTGTGCAAACAGCCTAATATTTGCACCATTTATAGGGACAAGTTCAATTGGGACAAACTCAAGCGCTTTACATGCTGGACGATTGAAACCATCATCTGTAGGATCACTTGGTGTTCCATTATCTCCCGTGCATTCAGCAGGTGGAGTCTCAATTGTATTTGATGGGTTCGAATAGAATAATTCTTTCTTTACTATCCCGCCTGTGTCAATACACACATCAGTTATTAACGGATTGTCATTTGGATCACAAGATAACAATTGGAATGATAAATCCATTCTACTTCCTGAAGGACCAATGTTTGTTCCATCAGGATTTAGTGTATTAAAGTAAAGCAATCCATCATACCATTCACTCATACTTCGAACAATTGAATTTTGGTTACCGTTAGCATCATTATTGTCTCGTGTATCGTCGCCATCCCCAGTGGTTCCAGTTGCTCCTTTAAAGTTCAGATTCGCGTTCCAAATGTCCTCCCTGTCACCATACAAAACTCCTGAGCCGTCACAACCATTGACATTTTGAAAATTATTGACATTAAATGTGCCAACATCATTAGGAGTTGCGTCTGAATCGCCATTCCAATTAATTGGAACATGTGTGTGAGAGGGTGGGATTCCTGAATGACTATTACCAAAACTCAGTGTAGGAGTGCCATAGACAATTTGGGGCAAGTCTGAGTAAAAGTCGGTATTGACATGCAAACCTAAAGCCTCTGACAATCCAACTTCATTAATAGATTCAATATTTCCTCTGGAATAAGTAAGAGGGGTATTAGCAATAATTCCCTGTCCAGAATATTTCATAACACTATTGTAATTTGGTTTGCAGTTAATTGTTGCATCAGGGTTTGTGAATGCAGCAGTAGGTTTGAACCATTTTCGATTATCTGCCGATATGGGCTCTCCGGGTACATATGCATCAGGAGAGCCATTAGCTGCCGTATTAAGTACGGTTGAAAGAACTGGTGCACCACCATGCTTGAAACCAAGGTTGTGACCAAGCTCATGCATAAATGTGCCCTTCCATTCCCTTGGAAGTCCTATAGAACGTTGATTATTATTAGCATCTGTAGCTGGTGTGGAATCTCCACTAAATGTAGTAAACTCCTCCTCGTTTAAACCAAAATTACAACCAAGCGAAACGATAAAGTCATTTCCATTTTCTTCACCAGCCCCAGAAGGACCGCACGTCCCAATACTGTGATCGACAAAGGCATAGTGAGTAAATTGATAGTAAGTGTTCATTCTCGTTGAAATGACATTTGGCGTGTTAAATCCTAGCGTGGGAGAACCTACTACTACAGCACTGCCACCCATATCAAATGGAATTATTATGGTTCGTACGTTATAGGTGCCTGCAGCCCTAATTTCAAATGGAATTTTAACATCAATAACTTCAAAATCATCCCCAGTAGTACCTGGAGTCTTGTTATCATCGCTGCGGATGTTTGCTTGAATTCCGCTGGCTAGGACTACAAAACTACTTGCTGGATAGATGTCTGGATTTGTCCATGTATTTGCATACGCCGCTGTAGCTCCTCTACTAAGGTCTAGGGTTGGTGTATTTAGTGTAACTTTTACTTGAACATTGATATCTCCCTTTGTCTGGCGGAAAGTGCCAGATGGAGGTGCAATTGTAATTCCAGAAATCATAATTGCATTCTCTGGTCCTGCTACAGGAGGAGAAGTATAACTAATGGATATGCCAGAATCGGTAAGAACTGGCCTTAATTCTAGTGATGCAATGCCAATATTGCGTAGCTTTATAGAGTTAAAATCATTAGCACGATCCTGATCCCTATCTGTCCAGACATTTAGAGCATCAAGATGACCCCCAGGTGTCACATCCTCTCCTGGTAATAATCGCAGGACAATTCCTGCCTCGTCTCCTGCGTTATTGAGTGCATTTGAATTAGCGAATGCAGTTTGCAAATCACAAAGGTTTGCTGGTCCATTAAACTGTGTAGCCCCTCCTGATGGACCTACCAGCAAGGGACTATGAGCTGCTCCTGACCAGTCTATCTCAACCCAGATATCTTTCTTTATAGGAGTTGGCTGAGAAAGTGTTGGAAAACCACTACTACAATAGTCCTGACCAAAGGGAAGAGCCAGAGTAGATGTTACTGCAGTCCCACTTGATGTTGTTCCAACACTATATGTTATTGAATCGGTTGCTCCTTCCCATCCCTCACAAGCCCCATCACCATCGGAATCATTTTGGCAGCCAAGGGAGGAATAGCCTGTACCGGAATCCTGGTCGATATTAACAGAAACGCCAAATCCAAGTGCTGCCGGTTCGGTTGAATAACTTCTAGTTACTCCCTGCGAGCCACCAAACTCCGCAGTTCCAACTGGGGAACCGCCACTAATTGTTTGGAAGAATGATCTTACCTCCAAGGTACTTGAGGGAGTTGTAGATGATATTGCACTATCATAGTACAGACCTGGAGTAATGATTGCACCGTCTCCTAAGGTAAAGCCTGGAACAGTTGGAGAAGTAGAAACTTGTAAACCATCATAAGTTTGTGTAAAAAGAAGCGGTGGGTTGTTAGCAGTATTAATCAAATTGATACTAGAAACAACAATTTCTGAAACTCCTGAAACAGAAATGACTTCGATTTGAGAGATTGTTCCTCCGTTTGCATCAAACTCTGCTATGGCAAATGTTGCTGGTGTGGTACCAGGAACTTCAGTTCCTGTAACTTCTATCTCTAGTGTACCAGTATCAGTAGTGGCCCGAAGTGTAACCTCTTGGTCATTAAATATGATGTTTTGTGTGCTTAGTTGAACTTTTTCTACACCAGGCGGCAGAGTAATCTTTGCTGTAGGTGGTAAGAAAACTCCCCTGTCGGTACGTAGTACAGTGGAACTTACAGGATCAATGGTAACAAAGTCTGCAATGTTTGTTGCATCTTCAAATGTAACTCCTTGCATGTCTGAAGTTGATAAATTATCTGGAAAAACTCCAGTGCCGCCTGTTCCTCCATTATCATCGTAGGTGACAAACAAGTTTGATAGACTAGCAGCATATCTGTCATCGAAAAAGTCAAGGTCTTCAACAAAACCTGAGACCCCAAAGAACTGTCCTGCTACTGGACCAATTATTGGATTAAAGTTGTTTCTGGTTTCATGTATCATGTTGCCAAGGTCTGATCTTAAATCAGCATTTACATAATCAACTGAATTAATTACTACATTCAAATCCGCAGTTCCAATACCATCAGGTCCTTGTACTTTAAGGTCAGTAACAACTGAAGCCTTTGTTCGCTCCTCACCTGCTGCACTAATCAGAATATCAGAAGTTGGAGAAGTAAAATCTGTTTCAAGAATGGTTCCAGAGTAAAGAACTGTTTGTCCATCAAGAGTTACAGCAGTTCCAGTAGGTGATGTTGCAGGTGCATCCACAGATTCGGCAGTATAACCAACTCTCAAAGCACTGCCCCAAGTAAATGTAGTAGCTAAACTGTCTGCATTTCTGCCAAGGTCGGCAATACTATCTCTAGTCCAAGTTATTTGCTGTGGAGATATGGTGACGAGATCTGGTGCATCGTCATCTACAATTCCTCCTAGAAGAAAGTCTGCAACATTGTTTGGTGGGGGTGTGTCTGAATCGTTATCAACAACTCGCGCATTGATTGTGTTAGCACTCCCACCTTTAGAGGGAGATGCCCACACGTGGTTTATGTTCCAGGCACATGTATCTGCAGTTGAGCAAGTCCATGTACAAGAATCATCTACAAGGCAAATGGCCTTTGAAATTAAAACCTCGGGCGTTTCATCATTAAAATTAACTATAACTCCATCAGTAGAACCTTGAATTGAATTTTCAACGGTACCTGAAGTTATGGTAGTATCAACGTCCCAAATTGGAGAATCACTGTCAGTACCAGTTACAGTAACTACTGGAACAAGTTCTGTGGAATCTGGTGCAAGTGCTGAAGTTCGTCCTGAAACATCTTTAAAAACTGCAGTTACCTCTTTGTTACCTCGTTCAGCTGTAAGTGTTTGAGAACTGGATGACAGTCCATCTGATTTAGATTCTATAATTGGAAGAGATCCTCTTAGATCACTATCTAATTCAACTGATGTACAACCTGAACCAGAAGTTCCATCATTACAGTCAAGAGATAAGGAGACAGTGGGTACTGTTGTACCGTCAGGAACAGGCTGTGCTGGACCATTAATTACAATGGTTCCTGTAGGATTATTCAAATCTAGTTTTAGTGTTATATCAGCTGCTGGAGGAGATGTATTTCCAGCTAAATCGTCACATGTTTGTCCAGTAACTAATGTGCCACTTGGACCATTTTCAGTTGTAACTTCTGGTGTGTCAGGTACTGTGGATAAATCAGGTCCAGAACCACCTGGATCAGTACAAGTCCATACAATATCTATAGGTCCTGCAAGATTCCAACCGTTCGCACCATCAGGAGTTGGAGTAATTACTCCGACTAGAATTGGATCTATATCATCAATAATAGCAGTTGCAACAAGTGGACCAGCTGCATATGTTCCTGTAATAGTGTCACCATTATTAACTCGTAATGTACTACCTGACGATGAACCTGCTGTTGTCATAAAAAAATCCGCTTCGAAAACCCCCGTATTAAATCCAGTCTCTGTAAGAGTAATAGTAATTCCTACCGTGGGATCGCCAGTAGACGATATGACATTAGCAGGATTTGTATCAATACCAGTAGGATTTGCATTAAGTGTCGCATTTGTCACTCGCAAAGTACCAGCATCACTTGACTTGTAAGCTGTTTGCGTACCAGGAAATACGAATACCATTGATGGGGTACCAGCAATTGCTTCGTTTAATGTTGATGAGGAAACAAGTATAAAAACTAATAATGAATATATTGCGATGCTAATTTTTTTTTTTGGGAACAATTTAAAAAATCTCCAATTTCAATATAAGTTCTAATTTAAGCTTAGATGTATTACTATGCCCCATTCTAATAAAGAATATTACAGCGATCTATAAAAACATGATCTCAAGTAATATGTTATGAGTCTGTGAAGGCTTGAAAAAACAAAATTAGTTCAGTATATAATAAATTTGTAAATCCTGCAAATGCTTAATACAAATAATGTATCTTCCCATCTAGATGCACTAGTCTATTTTTTATTTTAAAAAGTTTCTTTGTTCAATTACGCGAACTAACAATTCCATACAAAGAAATTAGATTTTGTGTAATTTTTTGAAGCGAAAAATCAGAAACTACCCTTTGATGTCCTGCCGTTCCCATTTTCTCAGATAGGGAAGGGTTTGATATTATCTCAACTATCCTTTCTGCCCATTGAACGGAATCTAATGCGTTTACTACCCACCCATCAGAGATGGACACCAAATCCGAAAGAGGTTTTGTATCTGAAACTATGACAGGCTTGGAGCATGCAAAAGCCTCAAGAATAACCATTCCAAACCCTTCAACAAGGCTTGGATTCAACAATACACGAGATTCAAAAAGCAGTCTGATTTTTTCCTCGTCGGAAACTACTCCTTTGAAGATAACATTTTTTTCCAAACCAGCTGCGCTTGTCTTTTCTACCAAACTTTGTTTAGAAGGACCATCCCCAACAATTACCAGTTTTGCATCAGGAATTTTTTTTACAACATTAGAAAATGCATCAATTAAAATTTCTACATTTTTATAAAAAACAAGTCTTCCAATAAAAATCGCGTCGTTTTTAGTATCAATGCTTTTTCTTTCATAATAAGAAATATCGATCCCATTTGGAATTACAACAATTTTCTTATCAACTCCAAGCTTTTCTAAATCAGACTTGGTTGTTTCGCTGACAGTATGAAATAATGTGACATTAGTTTTTGCAATTTTTTTTTCTATCCACGGTCCAATTTTTTTTGTTAGTCCTGAAATGCCATGCTGCTTTGACCAGTCATTCCAGAAATTTTCTTTAGATGTCAGATACACATCATGAACGGTAGCTATATGGGGAATTCCAAAGAGTCTAGAACAAACTTGAGCAGAGATTATTGGAATGTAGGTGTTAGAGTGGATTAAATCAAATTTATTTTTTCTTGCAAGCTCAATTCCTTTAATTATAGCTGATACAAAAAAAGAAAAATTTGAAAATATTCCTACAGGTAATGTGCCAATAATTTTTGGAGGAGAACCTACACGGAAAATTCTGATTCCTTCATACTCTTCATAGGATTTTGTGTTATCTAGTCTTTGCGTGATAACATAAACCTGATGCCCTCTTTTTGTTAGCTCCTTTGCCCAACCAAAAAAAACATTTTCTCCCCCTCCAAATAGAGATGGGTAAAATAATTGTGTAAAGTAAAGGATCTTCAATAATAAGTGGCGATCTGGTGGTTATTTCAAAATTTTGTACCAAGTTTGGTCAAACCTTTTATTCTAACATAAGATCTCGTTTTAGGTCATATGAGAATTTAATACCGCACTTATCTTTTCTTTAATTCGTTTCCGACTCGAATAGTTGCTAATCGAGCCTTCCAGGCTATGTTATTTTTTGAAAAAAAGGGCGTGTTATGGATATCAATCTTATCAGTACGTCTATTGTATACTTTGGCTGGAATAATTCTAATTCTATCAAGCGCAATACCAAGTGGACGGTCGGTGGGATCAAGAGGATTCACCTCATGTGGGTTTATCGTTTTCTCAACCTCAAAGGAAAGATTCACAATTCCATTGTCCCCCTGCAAGGCTGTTTTTGGGATAAAACCTTCAAAAACGGTCTTTTCTCCCTTCTGATAAAGGACTTTGATATCAATTGTTTGGTTATTTACTCGTAGTTTCAGATTATCAAGCAAGGATGGTATTATTGTTCTTATGACTCGAAATTGAACTATAAGATCCTCCTCGTTTGAGAGGGGAAACTCTATTGTTGATATGGTATCTGGCCCAGTCCACCTAAAGGCTTCCCCTGATTCCTCAAAAATTTCTCTCCAATACCATCCAGTACCTGACAGTTTGGAACGAAAGTCATAATCGATTGACGTTAGCTGCTTTGGTTTTAATTTACTTGACCTTTGTTGGAAATGTTTTTCGAGCAATTTATACATCATTTCCCTAAAAGAAAGATTTGCAAAACTAGGTTCGTAGTATTTTTCTCTAAGTTCCTCCACCATTTTCTCATAACGTTGTTCAAAAATTTCTTGAGCAAATTTATACAGCTCTGCATCTAATCTTGTGCAGTCTATAATTTCTTTCAATGCTTCTTCTGTCAACTGATGTCCTTTGTTATGTTTTGGTGCAACATTTAGTTTCCAAGTTGCAGCCATAGGTTTCCAACCAAAGGTATAGTACAACAAAAATAATGATTCTTCAAATCTTTCGACAATTCCTACAAATGCAAACTCAGACAAGTGCTTTTTTGCATTTTCAAGTAATTTGTTTTCTGGAGTTGTTTTTATGGCTCTCCACAAAGCAGACCTGATTTCAAACCTGGCAACCCTTTCAGGATTCCAAGATTTTGTTAAAGATACTATGTCAAGATCAGGTTCAATATAGGCTGTCTGTGGGTTTACGTATGTCCATCGTGTTCTTGGATTTTTTAGAACATCTAAAATTGTTTCATTTTTTGGAACATGTTCTTTTGTATTTATATTTTCTCGACGAATGTGTTCATAATCTGAAATTGTTCTTTCTATTGGATCCCTTAACATTGTAATATAAACAGGTTTTTTTGGAAGAATTCTGTGTAAGCCGTAACCAAAATGTCCACGAACCAGCTTGTATTTTGCAAAGTCATTAGGAATGTTTGGAAGAAGCTTTCTCCAAAATTGTTCACTATAAATCGTATCTAAATCGAAATAACTATCAAGGATGTTCATCAGAGTAGTACCTGCTGTTTTTTGAATATGCAGAAAATACAAAATGTCATCTTCTTTTAAATCATATTCTAACTGACCAGAACCAATATTTGATTTTCTCATTTTTATTTTATTAACTGTTTTTAATTTAAAAATTTTGTCACAAAACTTGCTTATAAAAGAATTTTCAGATTTTATTTGCTATGAATATTAAATTCAACTTTGATCTTCCTTCTGATCTTTCATCCATGAAAATCATCGTTTATCCTTCTAACCTATCAAGACAATTAAGCAATTGTGAGGCAGCAAATTTCAAATCAAGAGCTTTTAATCTCTCTAATTGACTTTTAACGATTTTATCTCGTAGATTATGATCTTCCATTATTAAATGAATTATCTCAGCAATTTCTGCAAACTTTTTTTCTTTAACTAAAATTCCAGAATTGCCAAGTGTTTCAGGTATTGCTGCAGCTGCATACGCTAAAATCGGAACACCATGATACATGCTTTCAAGTAGCGGTAGACAAAATCCTTCATGTTCACTCATACTAAGGTAAAGGTCGGCATTTTTATAATATGACATTAGCTCTTCATTTGAAACATCAGTCAGAAAATTTACATTCTCTAGTTCTAAGAAGCTTACAATGTTTTGCAGCCACCTATAATATAGGCTGGCCGTTTCGTATTTTCCCACTATATGTAATCGAGATTTATTATTGATACACTTATTGTAGTAGGAAAAAATTTTCAGTATGTCTTCGACTTTTTTGTGCGGTACTATTCTACCAACACTCAGAATGTTAGTGTAATCATTATCTTTGTAAATTGCTGCATTATTTTTTGTTGTGTACGAATTATTCAAATTAAAAATTGGCGGCATTACTACTGTATTTTTAAAGCCGTTTCGTTTTAATTCCTCCTCGCTATATTTTGAAAATGCAATTCCCACTTCTACTCTAGTTCTAATTGTATCAAGCTGTTTTCTTCCCTGAACAGAACCTTTAATGGTTGAATCATCTAGGCCTATAAAAAAATGTGATGGAGTGATATTGTGATAAATTAAAATAATTTTGTTTTTTAATGGTAGTAAATAATCAACTAAGCTAGATTCAAAACTATGGTGGTATACTAGAATGTCTTTTGAGTTTTTTTTGTTATATTTAGTGAAATGTTTTGCCTCATCTTTCATTTCCTCATGAACTGATTCAGCAAATATCTCAGAGGTATAGCCAGCCCCCCTCAGTACATCTCTAGTTGCGATAACGATATTTCCTACAGCATCTCTTGGAGAAATCGAAGAAACGAATTGATGTACTGAATTTTTCAACCTAGTTTCCCTGTTTTACTTGAAATTGTCTTCTTTTTAAGGTAAAAAAATAGGAATCCTACTTTAACCTCTAGGTTTCTTTAATTTCCTAGTTTGGTCTTCGTTTTTTTGCTTTAGTCGGTCTCTTTTTAGACCTGGTTTTCTTAATCCTACGCTTCGTGGATTTTAGGACTTTTGATTTTAAAAGTGATTGCTGATGTTGTTCCAATAAAATTTTAATTTCGTTGGTGAGATTTTTATGTTGATTAGATTCATCAGATAAAATACCTAATTTTTTATTAAATTCCTCTAGGTATTTTTCATGCTCCAAAATTGTATTACCTAATTGACCAAATAACTCATGATTTTCTCCTCTCGAATTTCGTAATTCGTTTATTGATTCTTGGTATTTGACAGATGTACTACTTAGCGAATCCATCAGTTCTTGATGCTTTGCTGAGGTACTACTTAGCGAATCCATCAGTTCTTGATGCTTTGCTGAGGTACTACTTAGCGAATCCATCAGTTCTTGATGCTTTGCTGAGGTACTAGTAAACTCATCAATCAGTCTTCTATGCTCAGATATTGCATTGTTTAGGTGTTCAAGAAGTTCTGTATGTTTTGTAGCAGATATCGATAATTGATCAATGTTTTTTCCGAATTCGGGAGATGTGGAGGTTATTTGAAAAATGATATCCTGATGTTTGATTGAGGTAGTTATTATTTGATGTATCAATTTTCCGTATTTAGCGTTAAGGTCATTTAGCAAGTTAAGAATTTTGGAATTGAAGGAAACTTGCTTGTTCACAATGGGGTCCAGTGTAAAGCGAATTTCATTTTGAATCATACTTCTTATTTTTAGTGCAAGTGGTTTGGCAAAACCTTGTATGCCTGTTTTTATGGGATTTCTTGTTTGAATATCAAACAAATCCTTTAGTTCGTTTAACTGAGATTCAATAGAGTCTGCAGTTATTACATCTGCGCCTTTGTCAAACTCATTATTTGACCAATTTTTGAAATCTTGTAATTCATCAAGTTTTTGTTTTACCCCGTCATATTTTTTTAAATTTTCATTTTTTTCTACACGATTTTTTGCAATACTAATTATCCTTTCTAGGTCATTTTCATCCAAACCTTAGATATTACAACTTGACTATATCTTAATTTTTTGAGATAATAAAGAAGGCAAATGGGTAAAACTATATCCTCTGGCCCAAATTAGGGAACGAGGATGAGAAAGTGATGTCACTACCTTTAGTAAGAATATGGGAACTGCGTGATAAAATACTTTATTTTGCCACCTTGAATATTAAACAAAGATTCAAGGGAACTTACCTTGGGCTTTTATGGACAGCAATTGAGCCTACATTAATTTTCATTTTACTTTACACAGTATTTACAAGTATAAGATTTGGAGAAGGCCAAAACTTTGGAATTTACCTTCTGACCGGTATCATCCTGTACCATATTTTTACTAGAGGTACCATGGCAGGCCTTACCTCTATAAGCAATAATAAGCATATCATAAAATCTGTCAAAATCCAAACTGAATTTTTTCCTGTAATGGTAACTACATCTACTGCATTGTTACTTTTTGTTCAGATGGGAGTATTTTTTGGATTAATGTCATTTTTTGAGTTTATTCCACCGTGGACAGTAATTTATCTTCCACCAGTTTTGGCATTGTTGCTTATCTTAACGTTAGGTTTCTCGTATTTCCTGTCCGTAGTTCATGTATATGTAAGAGACATACAGCCCATTTGGGCTATTATTGTTCATGCATTATTTTTTGTCACACCTATATTCTGGTATTTAGAAGATGCAAATCAAATTCTTTCAGAAATACATCTATACAATCCGGTTGGCCAAATTCTTGAGCTAGGTCATAAACTAGTGGTATATGGAGAAATACCTGCTGCAAGCGATTGGTTGTATACAAGTATTTTTGTATTGGCTATTTTTTTCATAGGATTTGCAATATTTCATAGATTTGAATCAAAGTTGGCAGAGGAATTATAAAATGGAAGAAATAGCAATAGATGTAAAAAACATCTCAAAAAGATTCAAGGTTCCCAAAAAAGGATGGCTTGGAAATTTTGGTTCAGAAAAGAGAACATTTCTTGCGCTTGATAATATCTCATTTCAGCTTCCGAGAGGAAAAATGTTTTCCATCATGGGATTAAATGGAAGTGGCAAAACCACTCTTCTTAGAGTTTTAGCAGGAATTTACAAACCAGATTCTGGGATTGTTACAATGAATGGCAGACTATCTCAAATTCTTCACGTTGGTACAGGATTTAACGAGGAATTTCCAGCACGAGATAACATAATCGCCTCTGGAATTCTTCTAGGAATGGAAAAATCAGAGATAGAGCAAAAAATAGACAAGATAATTCAATTTGCAGAATTAGAAAAATTTGCAGATCAAAAGCTAAAACACTATTCTACTGGTATGAGAGGAAGACTTGCGTGTTCTACAGCACTTGAGGTTAATCCAGACATACTTTTGATGGATGAAATTTTATCAACAGGCGATATTCGATTCAGAGAGAAGAGTTACAAGGCATTTCTGTCTTTTAAAGAAAAAGGTAAAACTGTTCTTTTCACGACTCATAGCATCCCAATGACTTTGGAACTAGCAGAAAAGGTAATTTTACTTGATAAAGGTAGAGTAGTTACAATTGGAAAGCCCCCTGAGGTTATATCAAAATATAAAGAAATAGCTGGCAGCAATAAAATAAAAACTGATTTTTAAAATTATTTTCATTAAATTTAATTGTTTAAATCTATTAAAAGATTTTATTTAGAAATGTCAGAAAACGAAAAAAACAATCAATCAGATTTGAAGCAGAAAGCAAAAGAGAGAGGAAAAACAAGGAAGAAGAGCTCAAAGTATGAGAAAACAAAAAAGATCTTAAATAATCCACAAATCTCACCAGCTGAAGTAAAGTTATCTAGCCTGAAAGGATTCAAGATTTTAAATCAACTTCAAAACATAAAAATTTCTAATGCAATAGGCTCTGTAATAAAATCTAAAGTCTTCAATGAATCTGAAAATGTTCTAGTCTCTAAACTCAAAGAGTCATCTCAGAAATTTTCTATTCACCAACTAGTTCCAATTTTGGCGCCAAGAGATGCAGTGGGGAACGAAGTTCTGGCCATCAGAAATATACTTCGAGAAGAAGGGTATGACTCTGAGATCTTTGTTGAAACTGTTCATCCCGAAATGTCAAACGAATCTAAAAATTGGCTATCTCATCAGAATAATCTCAAAGCAGATCTTTTAATTTACCATCACGCCATTGGCTCAAAACTTGCTGCGCTAGTTATGAATTCATCTTCAAAATTGGTTCTAGTATATCACAATATTACTCCTGAAAAATATTTTGAAGGAGTAAATGATGCTATAATAAAATCAATTCAAGTTGGAAGAGAGCAACTTGGTAAGCTAAAAGATAAAACACTGCTTGCAATATCCCACTCTCAATTTAGTTCAGCTGAACTAAAAAATTATGGTTATTCCAAAATAATTACAATTCCTTTTTTAATTGACTATGACATTTACAAGGGACCAATAAATAATAAATTAATTAAAAAATTTAAAAAATCTGTAAATATTTTATTTGTAGGACGAATCGTCCCACATAAAAGAATTGAAAGTTTACTCAAAATTTTTGCCTATTATAATTCTTGCATAAATCCCAATTCAAACCTGTTTATTATAGGAAATCATATTGGTTCGGAAAAATATTACCAATGGCTAAGAGACATAGAAAAAAAATCAAATCTTCATAATGTACACTTTGTAACAAAATCAGATAACGTAGATCTTGCAACCTATTACAAATTAGCCAATGTATTTTTGACTATGAGTGAACATGAGGGGTTTGGCGTACCTTTAGTCGAGAGTATGTATTTTGGAGTCCCAATAATTGCCAATAAAAGTTCAGCTATCCCTGAAATCTTGGGCAAATCTGGAATTCAAATTCAAAATGAGACCCCTGAAGAGATAGCAGAAATTATTGATATCATTAATGGCAATCAACAATTAAAGGAAGAAATAATAAAAAAACAGGAATCACAACTTAAGGAATTTGATTTTGAAAAAACTAGAAGCGAACTAGTACGAAATCTTCGACGGTTGTTAGAATAATCTGATTAATACCATTATTGTATCTGGGTATTAATGAAAAAATCATGAGAAAAGAAGAAAACTCTGAATCTGGTCAACCTGTGAAAAAAAATGTTATAAAGTCATCTTTTGTCAGTTGGGTCGTTTTTCTGTTTACTGCGTCTCTTGTGGTAATTAGCATAATTTCTGTAATTTTTCCTGTCCTAATAGTTTCAAATAATTCAAACATAAGTCAGCTTCGAGAATTTGGAATTGAACCCTTTAAGGTGGATCCTTTTTTCCCTGGAGTTTGGGCAGAACCACTGATTATAATTAATTTGATAATTTTAGGAATTGGAGTTTTGTATTTTATGAAAAAATTACCACATTATCTCGCAAACCCAATTAATTTTGTTTTTAGATTTGAAGTTTCAAAAAAGGTGGCCTTTATAGTTATTGTAGTTCTTTTGGGAATTTATATAGGATTTAGTGCAAATGAATTAACTGTAGAAGAACATTGGGAAGACTATCCAGACGTTAAAAGAAAAGCAGAAGAACGTTCAATTGAGGAGGCTTTCAGAGTTTTTGACGTACCTGTAAAGTATTTCTTTCTCTCAAGCTCTGTCTATATATTTGGCAACATCCGAGTTTTGCCATTTTTTGCAAGTATCTGTCTTTTAGTCCTTACCTATTTTTTTACAACTATGATTTCCCAAAAAAGATTTGCAGGACTTGTATCCTTAGGAATTATTTTACAGAGTCATGTCTTTTTAACGTATGATACTACAGCTTCATATGACAACTTTTGGGTTTTATTTTATCTTCTTTCCTTGTATCTAGTATACAAGGTGTGGCCATTGTCGCCACTATCATACATTTTATCAATTCCTTCTAAGGCTTTGACAATTATGTTCTTTCCATTAAGTCTTTTTTTCATTTTTAGAGCAAATATTCCGAAAAGAAGAAAATTTTATACTATAGCATCATACGGTGCAATGCTTGCAATAGGAATAGCAGTGGCTCTGAATTCAAATATTAATTTCATTCAGGTTTCCCAGATGAATTCAGAATTATTTTGGCAGGGTTTTACATCCTTGTCAAATCAGCTTCGCTTTGATGGTTTGATTCTGATATTTTTACTTCCTCTTACATTTGGACTTTTTTTATATTCTCGACAAGGAATAACCCAGTCTGATTCAATTTTAATTTTAATCGCTGGCATACTTTTGACTGCTCCTCTTTTGGCAGGGTTTACAGATAATACCAATCAACCATACCGATTTGTTCCTCTTGTTGTATTTTTTTCAATGGGGGTTGGGATTTTGCTTTCAAAAAGAACATCTTGAATAGTTTGTTAATCTATTGGACGAATAAAGGTCCAAATAGTGTTTACAATATCGCCTGGCATCACAGGGTATCCATCGTGTGCAAATCGTGCAAGAATCATTGAATCTCCATTTTGTGAATGGCCTAACATCGTGCTAGCAATTACGTTTTCAGATTGATAAATTACAGAATATTCTCTTGTAATGATTTCAAACTTTTGTTCATTTATGGTAAGTATTCTATCGGTCTGTAATCTCTCGTTATCAAGAAGTATATTAAGCGATTCTACATCAAGAAATGTAAATTTGTCTGATGCTAAATAGGTAACAAGTTCTCCATTTGGGTTTTGTACATAAGTCTGAACAAAAACAAATAAACCATAATCAGAAGGAAGTAGACCTCTAACTGGTTCAGATTTGGCAAAGGAAAACTCCGCACTGGATATAGTAGAAATCATAATAATTGAACCCATAACTAAAAATGAATATTTTTTTCGCATACTCTTTAAATCTAGAATAACTTGTATTTAATTGAAAATTTATATCTCTTAAATTTGAAAAACAGGGGCTGTATTTTAAAAGCCCAAATCTATACAAGAATTACTTCATCATGAATCAAAATGGATTTAAGATATTTTGTCTATTCAATGTCATGTCTAAGCTGATTTGTTGAAAACTAAGCTATTATGCTTGATCATTCTAATGAACTTGAATGCTGTATGCACAGTATGCAGAAAATCTGGGTGCTATGCACGCACTGTGGTTCTGGTGCTCTCAATGCCTACTTTGGAGCAACGTCTATTGGCTATGGCAGTGAATGTCCTAGCTGTGGTTCCGATTGGAAAGACGGCCAAATCATTGCATCTACACTTGGTAGATCCTCGTCTGAAATCTTAGGGGATATCCGATTAGCAGGTGAAAAATCAAGTGTTAAGGTGATTTGGTTAGAGACATAACGTGCTGAAAAGATAACATTGGTGTATAGGATGAGGTATGTGTCGACACTTTTCATTATTATGAGAGGTTATACATCTTTTATCATGTAGCATCCTACCCAGATTCCTGCATAATTTTTTTATTGGGATTGATTTGTGCTAGTCAAAACAAACAAGTTAGACACAAAATCTAGGAAAAATTAGTTACATTTAGTAGATACAATTAATTAATTTCCAAGTGCAAGTTAATTATTGCTCTTTAAGAAGAAAAAAATTGAACGTCTAGTTTCACTAAAAAAAGATGTCAGAGACGGGATTTTATCATATTGCAAGATGAAGCATCCTAACGAATGCATCCTGATTCTTCGTGGCACGTCCAAAAGCGGAAACATAATCATAGACTCTCTAGTTATTCCACCATTTTCAGAAACTGGACCTACGTTTGCAGGCTTTCCCAATTCGTTTTTGCCATTTGATCTTAGTTATGTAGGGGTAGTTCATTCGCATCCACGTGGCTCTGCAGAACCATCACTTCCTGATCTTAGCAACTTTTTTGGGCTAATCTCGCTGATTGTAAAGTCTCCATATGAGGATGAGGATATTTTTGCATGGGATAGCAGTGGAAATTCAGTAAAAATGGCAATAATCTAGATTTTTTTGAAGTAGGGAAAAAAGCTGACAAAACTTTATATGCATTTTTGAGAAAATGTAATTATCTTGATGAATTACAGGATGTATTTGATTTTCTTATTTGCGTCATTGGCAATAAGTATTGGATTGCAAATGGTTTTGCCGTTTCCATGGGGATTAGGTGTAGCATTAGCAATTTTTATTGCATTTCCTCTAGTGCTTCGCCGAAAAATGATGGGCAGAATGCGTGGCTCTGGAGATTTCGGGGGTGGCGGATTCTTTGGAGGAAGTTCTTCTACTACTGTAAAGTATGTCTGTCTTACTTGCAGTAATAAATTCAAAGGCCGTGAATGTCCCCGATGTGGCTCCACGATGAAGCGTGCAGACTTTTAGTATTAAAACCACAAAATGTCACTAGAACAATTAAGAAAAAAGGCAATTTATCAAAATACGATTGATACCTGGATTGCTGCATGTGAGGAAAAAAAAATTGACTGGTATGAGACTGAAAATTATAAAAAGTTCATTACATTTCTAAACAAAAATAATCTAAAGATGAAAAAGTTCCCACTATGCATAAAAGAAGTAGGTAGTGAGTATGAGCGAGGCCGTGATAAAACAAAGTTTGCAGAAACTCTTGCAACCTCTGAAGACCCTAATGCTGCAGCATATACAGTCAAACTAAATGATGCTACGATGGAAATTATTCGCAAGTTTGAGCTGTAACTAGATTTTTATTATAACTTCTAGTCCATAAATTATGAAAACATTCCCAGCTATATGCACATGTAAAAGTTGCGAATGTGCCATTTACACGTATGAAGACTCGGGTGTTTGCAAAGCATGCAACGAAGGCAAGCATCTGTCTGGTGCAATAAAAAAAGACTATACTAAAAGTGAAGAATCTGCCCAATCAACTGCATAAATTTTATCGCCTTAGCTTTGGGTTTACTATAACATCTAGTGCACTTCCTAAAAACACAAAAGCCAAGCCAGTTATTGCAATCATTAATCCTGGAGGAACAATCCACCACCATAGTCCTCGTGCAGCAGCACCATATGTGTTAGCGTCATGAAGAATCTGCCCCCATGTAGGAAATGAAGGGTCACCTAGTCCAAGAAAGCTTAATCCAGCTTCTGTAGTTATAGCTGCTGGCACAGATATTGCAATACTTGCAAAGGCATAAGGCAAAAGCTGAGGCAATATGTGCTTGAAAATAATTTTAGAGTTTTTTTGACCCATCATTTTTGATGCCTCCACATATCCTCTAGTTTTGATTTGTAATGCCATACTACGAGAGACCTTGGCAATGCCTACCCAACCAAAGATTGTAAGAAAACCAATCATGAGAAAAATGCTATTACTAATTGTCACTGCCAAAATAATTAGAAAAGGAAGAACTGGCAGTGCATAAATTACATCATTGAATCGCATCATTGATTCATCAGTTAATTTTCCTTTAAATCCTGCATAGACTCCATAAACTAAACCCATGACAACTGAACCAATTGCTACTGCAATTCCAATGAATAATGCAAGGGGTGTCCCCCATAGAATCCCAACTGCAAGGTCACGTCGTAGCTCATCTGTACCCATTATGCCAAATGCTTTGCCTCCAACAATAAGAGTAGAGTCTACAATAGAGTTTTCCTTTTGAACTCCGTACAAATTAACTAAAAACACATAATCACCCTTTAAAACATCATTATCTATAGATTTTGAAAATACAATGTCTTCTGCAGAAAATCCCTCTATTGGAAAATCAAACTTGTCAGATTGCAGAAATAGATTTTTTTTAATAGTTCCATCTGTTGAAAATATTTTTTCATTGTGCAATACTATATCTTCAGCGTTAGGAAGTGATGCTGAAAATAATTTTATATTGCTGCCATCAGGCCGAATCACTGAAATCTGTAAGAGTGGTGAGCCCGAGTACTTGGCAGTAAACTCGTAAATAAAATCACTTGGAAAGTCGTCATACCCATAATTTACATGAAATTGGTGTGAAACAACTGATATTTCATCTAGTGATATAGTGTTAACATTAGGCTCACCAAGTATTTTGTGTTCAGGAATTTTTTCAAACATAAACAGGTTAACCCATGCTGGTACAGCAGTTTTTGGATAGAAAATCCAATTTTGTGGATTGTTCCACTGCTGAAACGTCTCAACAGGAATAATTATTACCGCACCAATTGATATTGCAACAAGAATGACTAGTATTCCAATTCCTGCAATCCCCATCTTACTTTTAAGAAACTCTTGTTTTATCTCACTAGCTGATACACTGCTCAACTTCCAGTCTTCACCCGTGGATCAAAGTAACCATAAAGCAAGTCTGCAACAAGGATACTGATTAAGAAAAATAGCGTAAGGACATATGTTGCACCAATTATTACAGGCAAATCCATGACTGTGATTGCTTCAAAGTATAGACGGCCCATGCCTGGCCAATCAAATACTGCCTCTGTGATGATTGCACCACCAAGTGAGCCTGACAAACTAAGAGCTAATATGGTAATGATGGGCGGTGCGGCATTTTTTATTGCATGACCATAAATTATTTTCTTTTGACTAATTCCCATTGCTCGCTTTGCGGAAATAAAATCCTCTTGCATTATTCCAATCATAAAGTTACGAACAAGGTATGCCCATGCCCCAAACCCAATCATGACGATTGTAATTACGGGTAAGGCCATGTGGTATAGTAAGGCCGCGATGTAGCCAGGATCTGTCGGAGGTATGGAGGGAGTAGCACGCGCAGGAAAAATCTGATAAACAAAGGAAAACAAAAATATCATTAGCATTCCTATCCACCAAACAGGAAAGCTGCTG
>Ga0247727_10004355_pt1 | contig 30093 bp, 26 predicted proteins | sample WisWelCaveWW1625_FD_202498 | JGI IMG/M metagenome (GOLD analysis project Ga0247727, IMG submission 202498) | Biofilm microbial communities from Wishing Well Cave, Virginia, United States - WW16-25 | ecosystem: Environmental > Aquatic > Deep subsurface > Groundwater > Cave microbial mat | place...
GAATGGCTTGGCGATGCTTCTGAACTTCTCGTTCGAAACGCCAAATGATAAAACCGGAAAAGAAAAAGTTGGATTAGAATTTATCGCTGATCGCTGATTGCTGATCGCTGATCGCTTAAATAGTGGGTTTCAAAAAAGTTCATTATGGGGATGAATATTTTGCACAGCGAAGGTAGGAAAAGAATTTGATATTAGATATTCGATAATAGATATTGGGAAGAAATTTTCGAGTTCTTTTTTCCTAATATCCAACATCTAATATCCAACATCGAAAACCAATGATTTATTTTTACCCGCAGACAGCAATTAAATTGAACTTAATTTTCAAATTCTCTCTTTCCAAAACCACAAACCAAAATTTATTTATGAACTACAACAAAAAAATATTTAGAGGAGCTGCGATACTGATGTTAAGTATGATGATCAGCATCAATTTAAGAGCGCAGGTGATGATCAACGAATATTCCTGTTCTAACATCGCGCAGTTTATTGATAACCACAGCGACTATGGCGATTGGTTTGAGTTGTTCAATCAGGGAGCATCATCGTTTGATCTTGGCGGATATTACCTGAGTGATGATTCGGTCAACAATCAGAAATGGCAGTTTCCCGCGGGTTCATCAATCAGTTCGGGCGGATTTTTGCGCGTTTGGGCTTCAGGCAGAGATGAGGTGACCGGTTCACATTATCACACCAATTTCAAACTCACTCAAACAAAAAACACGGAAGAGTATATTGTGCTCTCCAACGCATCAGGAGTGATCATTGACATCATCCGACTGACTCATAAAACACAGGACACACATTCGATCGGTCACACCACGGATGGTGCAACTACATGGAGCATCTTTACCACACCCACACCCAATGCATCCAATTCTACATCAACCCCTTATCTTGATTACGCGGACAGACCTGATTTTGACTTAGCAGCCGGATTTTATACTTCCACACAAGCTGTTACTATCACCAACACCAGCCCGGGCACAGTGATCCGTTTTACGATTGATGGGAAATTACCCACAGGAGCTTCGCCAACTTATACCGCACCGGTGCAGATTAATGAAACGCAGATTGTAAAAGCCATCACCATCAGCAGCGATCCTGAAATCCTGCCCAGCTTTATTGAGTTTGCCACTTATTTTATTAATGAAGTGCATACCGTAGCGGTGGTTTCCATCTCTGGAACACAACTCGATGTGCTGGCAAACGGAAGTCAAAATCTGAAACCGAAGGGCACTTTTGAATATTTCAATATCAACAAAGAGCGCTCGGCAACCACTTACGGTTCGTTCAACAGTCATGGACAGGATTCATGGGCAAACTCTCAACGCAGTCTGGATTTTATTTCGCGTGATGAGATGGGATATAATCACTCGATTGAAGAACAATTGTTTGCATCTGATATTACCACACGCTCAAATTTTCAACGCATCATTATGAGAGCATCAGGCGATGATAATTATCCGGCTGATCATAATAATGCAAACGAAGGAAGCGCTCATGTTCGCGATGCATATATTCACATGCTTGCGAAAAAAGACAGCCTTCATCTTGATATGCGTGTTTCTTCAAAATGTGTGATTTATCTCAACGGTGATTATTGGGGCGTGTATGATCTGCGCGAAAATCCCGATGAGCACGACTACACCAAATATTATTACGGACAGGATCAGTTTCATCTTCAGTATATCGAAACATGGGGAAACACATGGGCAGAATATGGCGGTCAGCAGGCGCTGGACGACTGGTATGCTTTTTACGATACTATCATGGCATCAGACATGACCGACCCTGTACAATATCAATATGTGATCGACAGGTTTGACGGAGCAAGTTTGATTGACTATGTGGCGGTCAACATGTTTACGGTTTGTTCTGATTGGCTCAACTGGAACACGGGTTGGTGGCGCGGAACAGATCCAACAGGAACACATAAGAAATGGGGATATATTCTTTGGGATAACGATGCAACATTTGATCATTATATCAACTACACCGGAGTGCCGAGTACAGAAACCGATGCACTGCCATGCGATCCTGAAGGATTGGACGGATGGTCTGATCCTGAAGATCATATCGGTGTGCTGAACAAGCTGCGCGAGAATCCTGATTTTGAAAATTATTATATCAACCGCATGCTCGATTTGTGGAACACCACTTTCAGTTGCGAGAACATGTTGCCATGGTTGGATAGTATTGTTTCGATCATTGATCCTGAAATGGATCGCCATGCGCAGCGTTGGTTCGGAACTTATACAGAGTGGCAGAGCAATGTAGGAGAGTTGCGCGATTTTATTGAACAGCGTTGCGTTGATCTCACTCAAGGATTCATGGATTGTTATTCGCTTACAGGTCCGTATGATTTAACCGTTACAGCTGATCCGATAGACGCAGGCTCGGTTCAACTCAATTCTTTAGTGATTGATGAATTTCCGTGGACAGGAACTTATTTCGAAGGCATTGATACCAAACTCGAAGCACAGCCTGATGGAAATAATACATTCGTAAACTGGACTTCCGGCAGTCAGACTTTTTCACCCGATGCCAACGCAGATTCAGTTTCCATTAATCTTTCATCAACAGATGTGGTGACAGCGCATTTCAGTTATGCATCATCGGTGGAAGAGATTCGCCCCTATATTTCTGTGAATGTTTACCCAACTGTTTTCAACAACGAAATCAAAATTGAATATTCATTATCTGAAAACGCAGGAGTAAAAATGACATTGCTGGATCTGGCAGGAAAAGAAGTGTTCCGGATTTCACCAACACAAAATCAATCGGGAAATTATTCGGTGATGCTTAATCTTTCAAAAGCAAATTTGGCTTCAGGCGTTTATCTCCTTGATTTCAAAGCAGGAGACTACAGCAGAACGGTGCGGTTGGTTTGTCAGAGATAAAACAGATCAGAAACATTCTGATGGAATATAAAGAGAGGCGCTGTCCTCTCTTTTTTTTAACTCTATTTTTGAATTCGTGAATCAGCTTCTTGCTCTTCTCCGCAAAGAATTCATCCTTGAATGGCGTAATAAATATGCGATCAGCGGTATTGTGCTTTATCTTGTTTCAACAGTAAGCATTGTCTATTTCTCCAAATCACAGGATAAACAACTGGATGTGCTCGCGCCTGCTGTCTGGAATATCCTGTTTTGGATCGTCATCCTTTTCACTTCGGTAAATGCGATTGCGAAAAGTTTTTTTCATGAAAATGAAGAGCGGCAATTCTATTATTACACGATCACCTCCGGAGAAAATATTATCCTCTCTAAAATCATTTACAATTTTATTCTGATGGTTGTTTTGTCAACTATCGCATGGATTGTTTTCCGTTTGATGATTGGTGAAGTGAAAGCCAATCAGACTTTATTTTTCTTTTCGATCATTCTTGGCGCTACGGGGTTTTCGCTCGTGTTCACCATGATTTCTGCTATTGCGTCCAAAGCCGCTAATCAGGCAACGCTGATGGCCATACTCGGATTCCCCGTTATCATTCCGATTTTCATGATTGTGCTCAGTCTCACCAAAGCGGCATTGCTGCAAAAAACTGTTTCTGATGTCTCACAGCAATTGCTTGTTTTATCGGGAATTGATGTCATTCTTGCGGGACTATCGCTTGTGCTGTTTCCCTATCTTTGGCGCGATTGATCCAGTGAGCAATGAGCAGTGGACAGTTGACAGAAAAACATCAAATCGTTTCTCGAACGCTGAATAATCAATGATCTCTCTTTTCAAAGCCGGATGGTGGAAATTTGTTTGTGTAACGCTGTTGCTTTACACCATCATCATGGGTTTAATCATCCCACTCGGACCGGGCATAACTTCCATCTCTCCTGAATCTGAAAAGTATTTGCGTGTTGAAAATATTTTGGCTCCGAATGATACCCAGGTTGAATTCAAAATCAAAAATGAAACGGTAATCAATCTTACCGGATACAACACCCGTTTTAAACAAGCAGAAAATTCTGTTCAGGTTTGGATGGAAGTGGGAATGACCGGCATGCTGGTTTGTAGTAAAAAGGTTCAGGTGATTGACGACACACATCTGAAAGCAACTTTCGATTTCAATACTGTTGCAGATCAGATTTATAATACAACGCTGTTTCATGTTCTCGTCAATGATGATTTAGACGGAACGTTTATTCTTCGAAGCGGCTTCACGCTTTATCATGATGAGATCAAACAGAAACTCAGCCACCCGGAAAATATTTGTTCGGTTGAAGTAAACTCGAACGAATCCGAATCAATGACTTATCCCAATCGCGATATTTTAATTGAAACGATTCGCAATGTTTATTTCCATGTACCGATGTGGTTTGCGATGACACTGATATTGATTTTCGCAGTTGTTTATAATATCATCTATCTGCGCAACGGAAATATGATGAATGATCTGATCGCATCTCAGGCAATTTTGACAGCCATTGTTTTCGGTGTGGCGGGAATGATTACGGGTATGGTATGGGCAAAATTTACATGGGGCGCTTTCTGGACCAATGATCCGAGATTGACAGGTGCATTGATCGGCATGTTGATTTATCTCGCCTATTTTATTCTTCGGGGTTCATTCAACGATGAAATCCGGAGAGCACGGGTTTCTTCCGTATACAGCATCTTCGCTTTTGTAATGTTCATCGTTTTTGTTGGTGTGCTCCCAAGAATGAGCGAGGGAACATTGCACCCCGGAGTAGGCGGTAATCCTGCCTTCAGCCAATATGATCTGGATGACCGGATGAAGCTGGTTTTTTATCCGGCAGTCATCGGATGGACCATGCTCGGCTTCTGGATTATTTCTTTACACGTTCGATATAAAATCAAAAAAAATGAAACCGATGAAATGGAATAAAACAAAGTATTACAAGTTCGGAATAATCCTATTTTTGGGCGCTGCAAATTTGAACGCTATCGCGCAGGGAAAATCCGGCATCGTTGAAAGCATGCACAGTTCTGGAAAAATTTATGTGGTTGTTGCCGTCATTACCCTCATCTTTCTCGTCATCACTGCGTTTCTGTTTTCTCTGGAACGAAAAATTTCTAAACTCGAAAAACAAATCAAAAACAAACCCTGATCTTTTATGGCTAAAAAATCGAATGTGGTAGCAAACCACGAAGAGAATTACAGTTTTTTTAAATGCGTGGAAGAATATTTTGACAAAGCCGCATCGCTTTTAAAAGAAAAATATGATGATGGACTCCTTGCTCAAATCAAAGCCTGCAACAGCACTCTCAAAATTAATTTTCCATTGCAAGTGGGAAATAAGGTGGAAGTAATCGAAGCGTATCGAATACAACATAGTCATCACCGTTTACCAACCAAAGGTGGAATACGTTATAGCGAATTGGTGAATGAGGATGAAGTAAAGGCACTTGCCGCTTTGATGACTTATAAATGTGCAGTAGTGGATGTTCCTTTTGGCGGTGCCAAAGGTGGAATTAAGATCGATCCGAAAAAATATACGGAAGCACAACTTGAAAAAATTACCAGACGTTATACAGCGGAATTGATTAAGAAGAATTTCATCGGTCCCGGAATTGATGTTCCTGCACCGGATTATGGAACAGGTCCGCGCGAAATGTCATGGATTGTTGATACATATGTTTCTTTTAATCCCGGTAACGTGGACGCTTATGGCAGTGTGACCGGAAAACCGATCACGCAAAATGGAATTCGCGGAAGAACAGAAGCAACCGGTCGGGGGCTTGCGTATGGCTTGAACGAAGCCTGCAGCTATCCTGATGATATGAAAAAATTAGGATTAAGTGCAGGACTAAAAAATAAAACCATTGTTGTTCAGGGCTTCGGAAATGTAGGATATTATTCTGCACTGTTTCTGGAAGACTACGGATCGAAGATTATTGCTGTTTCAGAATGGAATGGAGCCATCCATAATCCACAAGGATTGGATGTAAAAAAATTGAGTGCTTACAGACTCAAAAAAGGAACGTTTGAAGGTTTCCCGGATGGAAAATTTATCAGAAACGGGAATAGTGCACTCGAGCTAGAATGTGATATTCTGGTTCCTGCTGCTTTGGAAAATCAAATCAACCTTTCGAATGCAGATAGAATCAAAACAAAAATTATCGCTGAAGGTGCAAATGGTCCGTTGACTCCGGCTGCGGAAGAAATTCTGTTGAAGAAAGGAGTTATGATCATTCCTGATATGTACATTAATGCCGGTGGTGTTACGGTTTCTTATTTTGAGTGGTTAAAGAATTTATCACATGTTCGCTTTGGGCGAATGCAGAAACGTTTCGACATGTCATCAAACCAGAATCTTCTGAATGCGATGGAGCATTTGACAAAAAGAAGTGTATCCAACGATATGAGGGATTCAGTGGGGCGCGGTGCGGATGAAATTGATCTCGTGAATTCCGGGTTGGAAGAAACCATGATCACTGCATATCAGGATATCCGCAGAGTTTGGAAAGAAAATCCGAAGGTGAAGGATCTTAGAACGGCAGCTTTTGTTGTTGCAATCACGAAGATTGCGGAGTCCTATAAATCACTTGGAATTTTTCCATAATGATTTGCTGAACCATTCAGCCAAGAAAAAAATCCCGTCCCGATCAATATCGAGACGGGATTTTTCATAATCCATAAGTCAAATCTTTTGTAAAAGAAGTAGGATTTTCTCCCCTCCTCCGGAGAGGGGTCGGGGGTGTGGTTCAAACCATTCCCTGGGCGAGCATGGCATCAGCAACTTTCACAAAACCACCGATGTTGGCACCTTTCACATAGTTGATTCTATCCCCTTCTTTTCCGTACTTCACGCAAGTGTCGTGGATGCTTTTCATAATCCCATGCAAACGCTGGTTAACTTCTTCGCGTGACCATGAAAGGCGCAGAGAGTTTTGTGACATCTCCAATCCTGAGGTTGCCACACCACCAGCATTGGAGGCTTTGCCCGGTGCATATAAAATATTGTTTTCAAGAAATACGTTTACCGCTTCAGGTGTGCTTGGCATATTAGCGCCTTCACCCACTGCCATGCATCCGTTTTTCACGAGCATTTCCGCATCAGCCGCGTTCAGCTCGTTCTGCGTTGCAGAAGGAAGAGCCACATCGCATTTTACTCCCCACGGAGTTTTGCCTGCAACAAACACTGCTGATTTATATTCTTTCGCATATTCTTTAATGCGTCCGCGCTTTTCATTTTTCAATTCCATGATGAACGCCAGCTTTTCCGCATTGATCCCGTTCTTATCGTAGATGTATCCTTCCGAATCAGAAGCAGTAACGCATTTTCCACCAAGTTGATTTACTTTTTCTATCGTGTACTGAGCCACATTTCCGGAGCCTGAAACCACCACGCGTTTACCTTTAAAAGATTCTCTGCATGTTGCGAGCATTTCCTGAACGAAGTAAACACATCCGTAACCGGTTGCTTCAGGGCGAATCAAACTTCCGCCATACTGCAAGCCTTTTCCGGTAAGGATACCGGTGAACTCATTTCGTATTCTTTTATACTGTCCGAACATGAAACCGATCTCGCGCCCACCCACGCCAATGTCCCCTGCCGGAACGTCTGTATCAGCATCAATGTGTTTGCAAAGTTCTGTCATGAAAGATTGTGTGAACTTCATCACTTCATTATCTGATTTTCCTTTCGGGTCAAAATCAGAACCTCCTTTACCGCCACCCATGGGAAGCGTAGTCAAAGAGTTTTTGAATACCTGTTCGAACGCAAGGAATTTTAGAATTGAAAGATTCACAGACGGATGAAAACGCAGTCCGCCTTTGTAAGGACCGATGGCGCTGTTCATTTGGATGCGGAACCCTCTGTTGATCTGGAAACGTCCTTTGTCATCTAACCAGGGCACACGGAACTGAATCACACGCTCCGGCTCTGCAATGCGCTCAAGAATTTTCGCATTCTGATATTTCGGATTTTCCATTGCGTAAGGAATAACAGTTTCAGCAACTTCCAACACCGCCTGAAGAAATTCGGGCTGGTCAGGATCTTTTGCCGCCACCTTCGCCATAAACTTGTGGATTTCATTCTCCACTTTGCTGCTTCCGTTCGTAGTTCTTGATTTACTCATTGTAGCTGCCATATATGCTTTTTTTGTGGTATCAATATTAAATATTTTTTGGTGCAGGGAAGTTGATTGCAATCGGTGTTGTAAATTCCGATTTTGATTATTTCATTTTACTTCTGCATTGTAACCAATCGATGAGATGTAAGAAAAGGAATGTGCTGTGGGAAATAAGGAAGGCGATGTGAGAAATAGAGAGGGTGGTGACGGGCAAGTGAGCCAAATCTGCTCTACTTCCTAACGAGTTATTGGCGAACAACTCCAACAATGGTATGAGCGATAACTGATTTCACGGTTTGAGGATTTAGTGATATAAAAACTCAAACGGGATTGGTTTTATTGTGCGTCCATTTAAAGGTTGCGATTATTGTATGTTAACTCGCTTTTGTAATTCTTGAGTTGTGTCAGGTTGAAAAACCGGACACCATATAAAGTTGAGGCAAGTTTCTACTGGTGGTCACTACATTAGTTCAATTCTTCTGGTAAAACTCCATGACTACTGCTTTCCTCTATCGTAATTTCTTTTTCTTCACTTTATTTTTCCCTGAGATGCTGTCAAAAAATTCCTTAAACGTGTCGAATTCTTCGCGATAGAATAATCCTACTCCTGTTTTGGTTTTATTACCACGAGATAAGACATCATACTCAGTACCGCTGAATGCCTTTATACGCACACGCCCATCCTCAGTCAACAAATATTCTATCACCACATCGCCTGCATAATTATTCGCATTCTGTGAAGTGCCCGGAGCAGTTTCCTCGTTTCCGAACCCGAAAGTTCCGCCCACGCTCACCACAATTTTTTCTTTCATAAATGCTTTTTCCACTTCCACATTGATTTGTCGTCTCAGTTCAATCTGCTCCGGATCGTTGCCTTGCACCTGCCCGGTTGAATATTGAAAACGCAATTCGACCATCGTAATGTTTTTGCTGATCCAGTCGGTTAGATAAAGTGAAATTTGAGTGGACAAAAATTCAGTCAACGAATTACCGGCATTTGAAAATGGATTCACATTCACCGCTGCTGTTGACGAACCATAAGAAGGTAAAAACTGACTGCTTACCATCAGTCCAAAAACTTGTTTGTTCAATTCATTTTGATTTTCACGTAAAAGAGCCAGTTTGCTTTCCACTTTGTTCTTGATCAGCGGGTCAACTTCAGGAAGTTCGATGTCAAAATTGATTTCCGGTTGCATCAATTGTCCGGTCAGGATCATATATAATTTGTAACGTGTAGATTTTTTTGCTGCCGCTTTTTCCTGCTCGTTATCACCAATCAATTCTTCAATAAGATAATAAGCAGTGGTGGTGCCGGTATAAACGGCACTCAGATTAAGATCAGCGTCATAGGCATCTCCTGTCCATGAAATGGTGCCGCCTTTTTCAATCGTAAAATCTTTGTTGATGATGCCCTGATAATTGAAATAATATTTTCCCTCGTTCACTTCAAAAGTTCCCGCCATTTCGAAATCGCTGTTGGTATTGGCAGAAACTTTCAGATTTGCATTTCCGCGCGCGGTTAACCGTTCACCTGTTTCCGGTTCAACGATGATGGTGATTTCAGCATCGGGAGTGACAACAATATCAAAATTAACGGTTACCAATTTTGATTTCACCCTATCATGATGTTGAACCGTGTCCTGCATATTTACAAAACGAAAGAATTCATGCTTGCCAATGTCTTTGGAATCAGTAAGCGGAATAAAAAACGAAGTCCCTTTCAAAGTCCTGGCTGCGGAATAAATTTCAATATTGTCAATGGGTCCGCGGATGGAAAGTGAATCAATATCAGCATAAACTTTTCCATAGAATTGTGAATTGTCCAATTCCGTGGTGTTGAGTGCGAGAAATTTATTTGCTTTCAAATGAAAATCGAGGAAAAAATGATCGAGGTGACGGTGTCGAATCACACCCGCACCATAACCCATATTTCCTTCATCATCTACTATCGTAACGTTTGAAAGATCAATAAAACGTTTAGTAAAAGTGATGTCAGATTCCTGCAGATAAATTTTCGTATTCAGATAATTCACCCTGGCGCTTCCATAAACAAGAAAAACTTTTCCCGTCAAATCAGGTCGTGTTGCGACACCTGATAAATTCAGTTTTCCGGTTGCCATACCATCCAAGTCTGAAACCAATCCTTCTGTGAACATCGAAAGAGAATTGAGACTGAGTTTACGGATGTTGATGTCGATGTTGAGATTCTTTTCACCGCTGACATTATAGTAACCGGAGATGTCAATATCATTCAACTTGCTGATCAGATTTGAGCTGATGACAACACGCCCGAATTTTGAATTATATACCGCATTTGCAGTGAGATCACCCAGCACTTTGTCTTTGTAGGTGAATTCTGAAATGATGAGATTGGAGGTGAAGAAAGCTTTCTTACCAAAATCATTCAGCGTGACACTTCCGTTAATCTCGCCATCAAAATCCAATCCGTCAATATTTACGGCTTGCAAAATATCGCGGAGTACAAAATGATTAAAATCAAGTGACACATTATTGGTGTATTCCTGCGTGTCAGCTGTTTTGATCATCGCACCGATCAATTCAATCTTTTTATCACCACTTGTCATGTCGAAATATTTTGTGATTACATGACCATCGTGAATGGAAAGTAAATTGGCCGGGTTAAAAACCCACTGCTCACGATTCAACAGAATATTTGCTTTTATGACATGCACACGCACCGAATCATTTTTGGAAACAATCAAGGTTTTTAAATTGAGGTCATTCACCATGCTATCTCCTTCCACATCAATAGAAAACATAACGGAATCCTGGCGGAAATTCAAATCAAGTTTGGTTGATTTTGTCATCAGGCTATCCTGATAATAGACATTGTTCATGTTGGTTTTTAAAAAAAATGATTTACTCTCTGTGCTAGCATTTACAGTAAGTTGCTCAACGGTAAAATCGGCAAAAGTGATTTTATCAAAAGCGGCATCAACCGTGAATTTCTGTTTGCTGCTTTCAAAGGAGCCGCTTATTACTGCATTTTTGATTCTGCCAATTGAAGAAGAAATAAATCCGGTAAAATTTTCACTGTCTTTAATTTTTATACTAAAAGTGAATGACTGTGTACTTACGGTATCCATCTGTTTTGCGCGGCTTGCATCAAAATATGTTTTCAGAAAATTGCTGAATGCAGGATAAATTTCGCTGAAACGGAATTTTCCTTCAATGTCGGCATCCACCAGATCACTTCTTAGTTTCACTGTTCTGTTTCCTGCTGATTCTTCTGAGCTTAATGTCAACTCGTTGAAATCATAAACATTTAATTCATCACGAAGCGTAAAATCAGTTATGGTAACGGAGCCATCCATGGTATCCAGATTCTGAATGCTCATCTCCAGATCAATATTTGCAGAAAGGATGAGCGGTTCTTTAGAAAAATTTAACGCAAAAAGATTCGCATGTTTAATCTTGGTTTTGAAATCATAGAACGGAATGATTTGATTAAAATCCACGGTGCCTATAAAATTGAATATCAGATTAGAATCTTCACAGGAAGCGAAGCCTGAGAAAAGTTTTTTGTCTAAAGAACCGTTTACATCAATATCGTGGTAGACATAATCATTCAATTCCAAATAGTTCACATCAGCGATGATGCCGGTGTGAATCTTATCCAGCACCAATCCTTCTCCATCAATGCGTGAATCAAAAGAAACTTTTCCGAGCCATGCTTTGGAGAACCATTGCCCGATATCGAACTGGTTGGATGAAAGATTACCTGAGTATTTTGCACCGCCATTCTCATCTAATTTCATATTGATATCGGTGGTTAAACTTCCTATTGAAGTGGACAAAGTTCCCTTTGCCACAAAGTCATTTTTAAATCCGGTAAATCTTCCCGTAAAGAATACAATGCCCAGTTTGTTTAAATTTTTTATTTCCGAAATCTGTGGGTAAATATCGCGCAGGTCATTTTCAGTAGTGATGAGTTCACTCACTTCCATGTCAATAAAAGTTTCATTGAAATCGGGTAAGCCTCTCAAATTGATATTGCCTTTGAAGCGGGTGTATTCTCCGGTAGCAAGTTCTATATTTTTCCCCCGCAGGTTTGAAACTGTACCTTTTAGTGTTCCGCTCAATCTTATTTGCCTGGGATTCAGTTCAAGTAAATAATCTAAAGGCGCGAAAAACGCCACATCCCGCGAATCAATTAACGATCCTTCCAGATCTGCATCAAGGGTTACTTCATTTACAAAATCATAAAATGCGTGAAAGGAATCGAATTTCATTTTCACGGCATTCCGGATTACACTGTAATCCGTCTTCAGAAATAGCTCACGGCAATCCGCGTATTTCGGTGTCAGTTTCACCAGCGTTTTCATCTGATTGAGGCTGAACCCGCTTTTTTCATTGAAAGAAAGATTTCGAATATCTGCAAAAATGGTGTCTTTAATAAACGCGCCATCTGAGATCGAGAGATTAAGATCAGTTAAGTCAAGATGAAACATATCAATGCCAATCAGACTTTTTTCTTTTCTGTCATCATCTATGCTCAGTCTTATATTTTTAAGATCCAGTTGATTAACCAGCAGTTGAAATTCTTTGGTGTTGAGATGAGGGTAAATGGTGTCAATTTCCCCGATACCCGGAACCACCTCAAGAGAATCCAATGATCTATTCAACTGATGAATTGAAACATATGCGCCATCAAGTAAAACTTTGGATGCAATAAAGTGCTGATGATCCAAATCTGACAGGTAAAAAGTAGAGCGAAGTTTTTCCGCATGAATCACCAGATCAAGATGGGTTTTTTGATCCAGATAGCGAAACTCGGCATTGTTAACTTTAAGAAACTTGAAAGAAACCTGCCAACTGCCTTTTGTTGTGTCTTTGATCGTAGTATCACCTTTCAGATAATCAGCAAGAAACTGATAATTGAAATTCTCTTCGTTCGCTCCGCGGTAAAAATTTACGATTGCACCGTTCAATTGAATCTCGCGCAGGTGAATTTTATTTCCGAAAAGTTTGAATAAACCAATATCAAGTTTCAGCTCGTTAGCATATATCAGTGTATCGCCTTGCTGATCCTCGATATAAATTCCTTCAAGCACAGCGGTTTTGAAAAAATCAATATCCACTCCGCGCACTTCCACTTTGGTATTCAGATCTTCTGAAAGTTTATCTGCGATTTTATGAGTTAACCAGGTTTGTACTGCCGGAATGCGGATGAGGATATAAACGGAAACGAACAGAAATACGATCACACCAAGGGTGATGAAGAGTATTTTGAAGAGTTTTCGTTTCATTAAAGAATGGAAATTGTAAAGTTAGACCCTGTCTGTTTACGATTTGGTTTTTCTGTTTCGCGTTTGCCCACCTGAATCTTGTGAATTGCTAATTTCATTTTTCAGGTTAGTTTCATTTCTAATTTGTTTATTCACACCAAATTCCGAATCGTTGAAGTACATTCTTGCTATTGAATCTTCTTGTGATGACACGAGCGCTGCGGTGCTCGCGGATGGCAAAATTCTGTCCAATCTCACTGCTAATCAAACCATTCATCAACGGTTTGGAGGTGTAGTTCCTGAACTTGCTTCGCGCGATCACGAAAAAAATATTGTTCCCGTTGTTCATGAAGCATTGAAAGCAGCCGGAGTAGATAAACGTCAATTAAATGCAATTGCTTTTACGCGGGGACCGGGATTGATCGGTTCACTTTTGGTTGGAACTTCCTTTGCAAAATCAATGGCGCTTACCTTGAATGTTCCGATTATCGAAGTCAATCACATGCAGGCGCATGTGTTGGCACATTTTATTGATGATCCAAAACCCGCGATGCCCTTTATCTGTCTGACTGTTTCGGGTGGTCATACTCAGCTTGTTCTTACCTCACTTGCAGATGCAGATACGAACGTAGCCACAACTGAAACGGATAGAAAAATTCAAATGAAAATTATCGGAGAAACATTTGATGATGCGGCAGGAGAGGCATTTGATAAAACCGCAAAAATTCTGGGTCTGCCATATCCCGGTGGCCCGTTGATTGATCAATATGCGAGGGAAGGAAATCCACTTGCGTTCAATTTTCCTCACCCTAAAATTGATGGCTTAAATTTCAGTTTTAGTGGATTGAAAACTGCGATTCTATATTTTGTACGAGATCATATAAAGCACGATCCGGATTTTGTGAAGAAAAATCTCAACGATATCTGCGCATCAGTTCAACATACGATAGTAACTATATTATTGACCAAACTTAAAAAAGCAGCTGAGGAATTTCAGATTAATGAAATCGCGATTGCCGGTGGGGTATCAGCCAATTCGGGTTTGCGCAAAGCATTTGTAGAAATGGGTAAAAAAGAAAATTGGAATACTTACATCCCCGACTTTCAATACTGCACGGATAATGCTGCAATGATTGCTATTGCTGCATGGTTTAAATATCTTAACAAGGATTTTGCAACTCAGGATATTACTCCGTTGGCGAGATATTCATTGTAAAAGAAGGGAGATGCGAAGCGTATACTTCATTACAAACTCTTGAAATCATCCCACCTCACTATAAATAAATTGCATCACCTCTTCTCTGCCGGTTACTTTTTCAGCAGAGGTGATAAAAGTTTGGGGAAGAAACTTCCAGCTTCTCAGAAGTTCTTTTTCAAATGCCTTGATGCTTTTTTCTGTTTTCAGTTTGCTCTGCCGGTCAGCTTTTGTGAAGATGAGAGAAAAAGGAATTTGGTTTTCGCCAAGCCAGTTGACGAATTCAACATCATTTTTCTGCGGAGGTACGTTGGCATCAATCAATACAAAAACATTCCATAATTGTTTTCTTTCGGCCAGAAATTTTTTGATCAAAATGTTCCAGTCTTTTTTTAATTGTTGTGATTTTTTTGCAAACCCATATCCGGGGCAATCCACCAAATACCAGCGATCATTGATCAGGTAATAATTGAGTGATTGCGTTTTGCCCGGCTGTTTGGATACGCGCGCAAGATCTTTACGGTTCAGGAGCATATTGATGAGTGAGGATTTGCCCACGTTTGATCTGCCGATGAAAGCAAATTCTTTCAAATCAAGTTTAGGGAGTTGTTCAAGTTTGTTGAAACTGCCGATGTATTTGGCGCTTATTATTTGCATAACTACTTTTGGTGTTTAATAAAAATTCATATTTCATCCTGCTTGGGCGGGACAAAACTCGCAAAGAATTAACCGCATCTGCTTGATTGCGGTAAATAAATCAGACTCCATTTTGTCAAAACAGGTTCTTCCTTACAACGATACTTCGCAGAGCAAGAAACAGCAAGTCGAATCCATGTTCGACAATATTGCACCAAGCTATGATTTTCTGAATCATTTTTTGTCAATGGGAATTGACAAAATCTGGCGCAGAAAAACCGTCAAAAGTATCAGTACGATAAATCCGAAAATAATTCTCGATGTTGCAACCGGAACGGGCGATCTCGCGATTGCTTTGCTGAAATTAAATCCTGAAAAAATAACAGGACTTGATCTTTCAGAACAAATGTTGGCAGTTGCAAAAAAAAAGGTAACAGAAAAAAATCTTCAACATAAAATTGAATTTCTTAAGGGCGACTCAGAAAAACTTCCTTTCGGGAACAATAAATTCGATGCTTTGACCGTTGGGTTTGGTGTGCGCAACTTTGAAAACCTGGAAATTGGAATAGGCGAGATGTATCGTGTAATTCGTAAAGGTGGAATGGTGGCTGTGTTGGAATTTTCCAAACCGAAAGCATTTCCTGTCAAACAGTTGTTCGGTTTTTATTTCAGCAGAATGTTACCATTTATCGGCAAAATGATTTCGAAAGATAAAAGAGCTTACACTTATCTTCCTGAATCTGTACAAGCGTTTCCTGAAGGTGACGGTTTTTTAAATATTTTGGCGAAAGCCGGTTTTAAATCAGTAAAGTGCAGAAATTTATTTTTTGGTGTAGCATCAATTTATACGGGGGTTAAATAAAATATGAGGCCAGCGTTCAACATTTCAGAAATAACAAGTAAGAAGTCTGCAATCAGAAGATGGCTGCATAACACAACTTTGATCTTTATTTTATTCCTCTCTCTTAACGCTTATTCTCAAATTAACTATCAGGGCTTTGCGGATAAGAGTGTGTATTTCGGGATTTCACTCGCCTATAATTCTTCTGATTTTAAATACACACCATCCAATGAATTTTTGAATGATGACAGTGTATTGGTAATTGAATCTTCCAAAGGTCCCGGGTTTAATCTAGGTATCATTTCCAATTTTCGCATGGGTGAATATTTTGATCTGCGTTTTATTCCGGCATTGGTTTTTGGAGAAAAACAATTGAATTATGAATTGAGCAGCGATTCCTTCCACAATCAAACCATTGAAAGCATTTATCTTGATTTTCCCATTGCCCTGCGTTTCAAATCGCAGCCTATCAAGGATATGAAGATTTATGTGACAGGCGGATTCAAATATGCGTACGATCTGGCTTCTAACTCAACCGCACGTAAAGCGGAAGATCTTGTGAAAGTTTTTCGTCATGATATTGACATTGAATATGGTTTGGGATTTCAGTTTTTTTTCCCGCTGTTTATATTATCACCGGAGATTAAATTTTCGCACGGCCTGTTTAACATCCATTCCCGCGATCCGAATTTGATTTATTCGCGGGTGATTGATAAATTGCTTTCGAGAACAATTACGATTTCTATTCATATTGAGGGATAATGAATGCACTGAAAATATTTTCGTTTCTGTTTTTTCTCTGCTGGTTTAATCAATCCATCGTTGCACAGGAAACAACTACCAAAGAGAAAGTTTTGGTTTTCAAACACAAAGAGAAAGACCGTTATCGGTATATTAAACAGGATAAGCGAATCAAGTTTTGGGTTTACGGACAGGATGAAAAAATTAAGGGTCGGCTTGACGAAGTAAGAGACAACACGATAGTGGTGAATGGCGAAGAATTTAATTGACGGAGATCAAGAAAGTGAGAATGAATCCGATTGGTTTGAAACTGGCAAAAATTTCAGGGGGAATTTTGACCGGTGCCGGTGGGTTGCTTACTGCTTTCGGAATCTATATGATCATCAGCGGATTGAGTTCCAATGAATGCGGAGCTTTCTTCGCTGTAGTGATTGGTGCTGCTGTTGGGATTACAGGATTGGCTGTTGTGATCATTGGAGGAATTCCATTAATAATCAGCGGAAAGAAATTTGATTTGGAAAAGAAATGGAATTTGGGAACTGCTTATCTAGTGAGAGAAGGAAGAAAGAAAACTTTAGAACCCATTTTGCTCAAGGAGTGAACTCATTTGCCTCTGAATGGCAAGGGCTTTATCCCGCGCTTTCTCCGCAAAATCTTTTCCATTGCCGGCATAAATAATATCGCGCGAAGAATTTACAATCAATCCGCATTCACGATTCAATCCGTATTTGCAAACCTCCTCCAGCGAACCGCCCTGCGCGCCAATTCCGGGAACAAGAAAAAAATGATCAGGAACAATAGCTCTTACTCTTTCCATCATTCGAGGATGAGTGGCACCTACCACAAACATCATCTTTTGGTTATCACTCCATGATGAAGCAGTTTCCAAAACATGAGAGAAAAAATATTCTTCCTGATCAGACATCAGCATTTGAAAATCTTTGCTGCCGGAATTTGAAGTGAGCGCAAGTAAGATCACCCATTTATTTTCAAACTGAAGAAACGGTTTTACGGAATCTTCACCCATATACGGTGCAACTGTGATTGCATCAAAATTTAATGTTTTGAAAAACGCTTCCGCATACATCGTTGAAGTGTTTCCAATATCTCCGCGCTTGGCATCCGCAATTTTGAAAATATTTTCAGGAATGATCTTCAAAGTTTTTTCCAAACTCATCCATCCTGTAGATCCGTTGATTTCATAAAATGCCATGTTCGGTTTGAAAGCGATGCAGAGATCGTGAGTGGCTTCAACAATTTGCCTGTTGAATTCAAAAACCGGGTCTTCTTGATCAAGCAGATGAGAGGGTATTTTTTTCAGATCTGTATCCAGTCCGATGCATAGAAAACTTTTTTTTCTGTGGATTTCAGAAATTAGTTGTTGTCTGTTCATCGGTCAGTTTTATTAAGAAACAAAACAAAGAAATGTAAAAAGGATTTTGAGGAGAGGGGGTTGAAAGTTTAATATGCAACTGTTTCAACTGCTTTTATTTGAGGGATACTTCTTTTAATAGCGTCTTCAATTCCTGCTTTCATGGTCATAAAACTCTGTGGACAGGTTTTGCAATTGCCAAGTAATTTGACTCTTACAACTCCTTCGCTGGTAATCTCTACCACTTCCACATCACCGCCATCATAACGAAGATATGGGCGGAGCGTGTCCAGTGATTCTTCTACCAAAAGGCGGATTTGAGAATTTGAATATTCGTGATTCGCAATCATTGGTTCAAAATTAAGTCACGATCTCAACTTTTTTGGTTGCGTCTTTCGATGCGTTACGAACAGCAATATAGCGCGCTGTATTCTGCGCAAGATCATAAAACGCTTTACCGGTAATCGAATCCTTATCGGTGGAAACCGGTTTACCGCGGTCACCCCCTTCCCGAATACTCTGAACCAGCGGAACCTGACCGAGAAATGGCACATCAAATTCCTCAGCTAAATTTTTACCTCCGTCCTTTCCAAATATGAAATATTTATTATCCGGCAATTCTTCCGGAATGAAAAAAGCCATATTCTCAGCAATTCCAATTATCGGAACATTAATATTCGGCATCATATACATACTGATTGCTTTTTTCGCATCAGCAACAGCCACATCTTGCGGAGTCGTAACGATGATGGCACCGGTAACCGGTACGGTTTGGACAAGAGTGAGATGAATATCTCCTGTTCCGGGAGGCATGTCAATGATGAGATAATCCAATTCTCCCCAAATGCAGTCTGTTACAAATTGACGAAGTGCAGAGGAAACCATCGGTCCTCGCCAAACAACGGCTTGTCGTTCATCAACCAAAAATCCGATAGACAAAACTTTTACACCAAATTTTTCGATCGGCACTATAAAATGTTTGCCGTTTACTTCCTTCACCTCGGGACGGGCACCTTTCAATCCAAACATGATAGGAACTGAAGGCCCATGAATATCGGCATCTATCAATCCCACTTTTGCTCCTTGTGCCGCTAATTGAATGGCAAGATTTACCGCTACCGTTGACTTGCCAACTCCGCCTTTTCCTGATGAAACGGAGATAATATTTTTTACTCCGGGTAAAAGATTCAAATCAGTTCTTCTTGTAGTTACTCGCGAAGTAAAATGAATTTTTATTTCACCTTCAAAGCCGATTTCGCGGATTGCTTTTTCGCTTTCAGATTTCAAATAGTCTTTTAAAGGACATGCCGGAGTGGTTAGTTCGATGGTGAATCGTAGTTCCTTTTCAGTCAGCTCGACATTCTTTACCATCTTTAAAGTCACCAAATCCTTCTTGAAATCGGGGTCAATTACTCTACTGAGTGCTTCAAAAATATTTTCATTACTGGTCATGCGACAAAGTTACTTGAAGAATGAGGGCTGAGTCATTTTCATAAAACCTCCGTTTTTTAAAATCAGGATGCAATAAGTGGAAAACTATTTCATCAAAATGTGATTAATTCATGATCAGAACATTTTGTTTTTTCGGATTTACACTTAAATTTGAGTAAGCCATTTTTCCTCACCACGTAAAATTTTACAACCATGATAATCACATTTGAAGAACTCCGGAAGATGAAAGACGCTCTTCCTACAGGTAGTATGCAAAAGATTGCTGACAAACTTGGGATTGATGTAGAGAAAGTTCGCAACTTTTTCGGATCAGATCATTATGACCACGGTCAAACTGCAGGCATCCATATGGAAAAAGGAATTCATGGTGGATACGTTCATATTGATGAACCGGACATTTATGAAGCTGCAAAAGAACTGATCGAGGCAAGTCATTCGCACGTTTAAGCACTAATCAAATAAAATTATTAAGTCATTCCGGATTTTCGGGGATGGCTTTTTTTATTTCACGCAGTTAGCCTCTGAATTATTTAAATAAAAAAAGCGGGAAGTGATTTTTCAATCCAGCATCCCGCTTAAAATTTACAGTCTTTCTCCCGCCATCAGATGGGAAAAAACCTGCTTACATAAGTTCGTTACATCAACAATCCAACGATGCCGATAATAATCAATGATAATACTGCCAATTTGTTTACGACTCTCTCCATGGTAAAAAGATTTAATTAGTTAAGGAATACAATGACCGGAGCAATTTGCTCAGGGATTTTTTGCTTCAATAAATCAATGGAGGGTGAAAATGTGTGGGATGAAGACGGTTTACTGAATTGACTTGTAAAAGTTTCATGGAGCATTCACTTTTTCTACAATGCACATCCACTTGTGTTCACTTTAAGAAACTTGAGACAGAAATATTATTAACCTTGAGATGATGAAACTTGTCAGAAAAATTTTCAAATGGACTTTGATAATCGGGACCATTTTTACAATTATGATTTTGACACTTGTCATTGTCTGCAACGTAATCACCAATTCTTGTGCAAAGGATAAAGTGTTTGACGAAATTTCCGATATACCCAAAAACAAAGTCGGTCTGGTACTTGGCACGAGCAGTAAAACAGTAAACGGAAATGCGAACCAATATTTCAAATATCGCATGCAGGCGGCAGCTGAATTGTACAAAGCCGGCAAAGTAGAATACCTGATCGTTAGTGGCGATAATCATCTTGCATATTACAATGAACCCAGAGAAATGAAAAAAGCATTGATCGCCCTCGGTGTGCCTGATTCGGTGATCTATCTTGATTATGCAGGCTTCAGAACTTTTGATTCAGTTATTCGTGCGAAAGAAATTTTCGGTCAGTCATCGGCCACTATTATTTCTCAGCGCTTTCATAATGAGCGCGCAATTTTTATTGCGGAGCATTTCGGAATTAATGCTATCGGTTACAATGCCAATGATGTTTCTGTAAAAGTTGGTTTCAAAACAAGACTGCGCGAATATCTCGCGCGTGTGAAAATGATGCTTGATATTTATGTGCTTCGCACCAAGCCAAAATTCCTGGGTGAGAAAATTGAAATCGGGGAGCCGCAGGTCATTGTGCGATGATAAATAATTCAAAGTTGGAAACAACTTGCACCAATCGAAAACATTAAAGTTTCCCTTGCCGTATGAATGCGTGATTTTACTGATAAAAAAACGCGAGGCAAAAAAAAATTGCTTTTCATGCAACATTTTTCGAACCTTGACGTATTGGTATAGGTTAACCACATAAATCCGCTGAGCCATGAGTATGCGTCAACTGAAAATTACCACACAAATCACCAATCGCGACAGCTATTCTCTCGAAAAATATTTGACAGAGATTGCCCGTGTAGGATTGATTGAGCCTGATGAAGAGGTTCGACTTGCCGGCAGGATTAAAGAGGGCGATTTGGAGGCGATGGAGATATTAGTCAAAGCCAATCTGCGTTTCGTAGTTTCTGTAGCTAAACAATATCAAAATCAAGGTTTAAGTTTGAGTGATCTGATCAATGAAGGAAATCTCGGATTGATTAAAGCGGCAGCAAAGTTTGATGAAACCAAGGGCTTCAAGTTTATATCATATGCAGTTTGGTGGATACGGCAGTCAATCATGCAATGTTTGGTTGAACAATCGCGCATTGTACGTTTACCACTTAATAAAGTAGGTTCGTTTAAGAAAATTAATAGTGCCTTTGCTCGTTTTGAACAAGAATTTGAACGCGAACCGTCCTCGCAGGAATTAGCGGATATTCTGGATATCACTTCGCTTGAAGTTTCATCATTGATGGCTTCTGCATCAAAACATGTTTCAATGGATGCTTCGATTAATGGCGATGAAGAAGATTCAATTACTTTACTGGATACAACTTTGGGCTCAACCGTAGCGGAGGCTGACGATATACTTCACCGCGAATCATTGAAAAAGGAAATTGGTGATGCGCTTGGCATTTTAGGCGAGCGTGAATGCAAAATCGTGTCTATGTATTATGGATTGGAAACCGGCAGAAGTATGACGCTGGAAGAAATCGGGACAAAACTGAAACTCACTCGTGAACGGGTTCGCCAAATTAAGGAAAGAGCGCTTAGAAGACTTCGTAAGATATCAGGCTCTCAGGAACTAAAGACTTATTTGGGCTATGATGCCTGATCAATTTTCTCTGAATTTCATCTTTTACTTTCTTGCTGTTTGATCATCTTGCTTTAACTGCCTTTCAGTTTTCCTTGCGTAGTTTTGACCGAAACGACAGCAATCGTGAAATTTATTTACCAATTCCTATTCGCAACATTAGTTTTGATCGTTGCAGAAAAGACGTATGCACAGATACCCTGTCCCTCTGCCGATCATTTTGAAACAGTCTTCTTTGGTAATGATCAATTTAAATATGAATTGGGCAGTTCTTCCATTCCTGCTTCGTGGAATACCCTTGGGTTCAACGATGCCAGCTGGCTGACAGGTCAAGGTGGATTGGGTTATGGTGACAGTGATGACAGCACAGTAGTAACAACTACCATATCTCTTTTTGTCTGCAAAACTTTTTCAATAACCACTTTAAGTAATATTCAATCTGCATTGCTTCATATTGATTATGATGATTCATTTGTTGCTTACTTGAATGGAGTAGAAATTGCCCGCAACAATATCGGCACCATCGGAATTCCACCTGCATGGGATGATGCCGCCAGTGGTGATCATGAAGCAATCATGTATCAGGGTTACGATCCTGAAATGTTTGTTATTGATCCTACAGTACTTCAACAGAACTTGATTCAGGGAAATAATGTGATTGCCATTGAAATTCATAACACATCCACTCAATCATCTGATATGAGTTGTATTCCTTTTTTTACACTCGGCATCAGTGACGGTTCGTTTACTTATAACCTGCCACCCGCTTTTGTCCCTGCAACTTTCGGTTCATCAAACCTTCCTCTTGTTTATATCAACACAAACGGACAGAATATTCCATATGCAGGAAGCGATATTGTGGCTGAGATGGGAATAATCTCGAACGCTACAGGACAACGTAATTATTTCACAGATGCATTTAATAATTATGAGGACAACATAAACCTCCACATCCGCGGTCAGTCCTCATCGGGTTTTCCGAAAAAAAGTTTTGCAATAGAAACTATTGATTCAGTTGGAAATCCCAATCACGTTGGGCTGCTCGGTATGCCTGATGAAGATGATTGGGTTCTGCACGGCCCATACAGCGACAAGGCGCTTATGCGCAATTTGTTCATCTACACTTTGATGCGCGAAATGGGATGGTGGGCTCCGCGAACTGTTTATTGTGAGGTGATTATTAATTGTCAGTATCAAGGTGTTTATGTTTTGATGGAGCATATCAACAGAAAAAAAACGCGCGTGAATGTTTCCTCGATGGATGTAAATGACAATGTGGGTGATTCGGTAACCGGTGGCTATATCGTGAAAATTGACAAATACAATGCTGGACAATCTACGGCTTGGGTTTCGCCAATCGGTAATTTTCAGGGTTAGGCAAAGAATATCGGATTTCAGTTTGATTACCCAAGTCCTTCGGTGATTACACCATGGCAGAAGAATTATGTCGAGAGCGCATTTAATCAGATGGAGTATCAACTGATGGATGCAGATTTTGCAAATCCTGACAGCGGATATCGTCAGCACATGGATGTCAATTCATTTATTGATTATTTCATTGCCGAAGAAATAACGGATAATGTAGATGGTTACCGGTTAAGTAATTACATCAACAAACAAAGAGATTCCAGAGGTGGAAAAGTTGCTGCCGGTCCGCTTTGGGATTTTGATATTGCATGGGGCAACGCAGATTACTGCGGGGGCGATTCATATACTGATTGGGCGGTTGATTTTCCATGCGATTTGAGCGTCATTCCTTTTTGGTGGCATCGCTTGTGGCAGGATTCCACTTATACCAATCAGTTGCGATGCCGCTGGGATGATCTTCGAACGAATGTTTTATCTACTCCCAAACTGATGGCGCAGATAGACTCAATCGCATTGTTGATTGATGAAGGACAAACACGCAATTTCAACACCTGGCAGATACATGGAATTTATGTCTGGCCAAATCCGTATTTCGGTGCAACTTTTCAAGAGGACATTGACTATTTCAAACAATGGATTACAAATCGCATGGTATGGATTGATGCCAATCTTCCCGGTAGTTCCGGGCAATGTCAGTCAGTCAACGCAAATGATATTTCGATCACCGAAATCAATTACAACAGCGCCACAAATTTTGATGGAGGAGATTGGTTTGAATTATTCAACCGATCAAATCAGGCGATTGATCTTTCCAATTGGGTGATCAAAGATGCAGGCGATAATAACTCTTACACGATTCCTGCAGGAACTATCATCGAAGCAGATTCATTTTTTGTGATTGCAAAACAAACTGTCAAGTTCTTAGATAAATTTCCTGCTGTTACAAATTTTGCGGGAGGTTTCGGGTGGAACTTCAGCAACAAAGGAGATGAGATCAACATTTGGGATGATTGGAATTATCCTGTTTTAAGTATGACTTACAGCGATTCAACTCCATGGGTTCAGGGTGCTGACGGAACAGGATACACACTGGTTTTACAATACGAGAATGCCGATATAAACGATCCGTTGAGCTGGGACATTTGCAATCTGCATGGCTCCCCAGGTGCTATGCGTCCAAATCCTTGCGTTCCCGATACGAACTCTTCAGTTGCAGAAATTGAATTGCAACTCAACATCTATCCGAATCCTGCAAATGATTTTTTTACGATTGAAATTCCTTCACCTGAAATCAAACAAATCAAAATCTTTGATGTGCAGGGAAGAATTCTCTTCACGCAATCAGATATTTCAAACTCACGGATGATCATTGATTGCAGCGCCTTTGATGCCGGAATATATTTTGTAGAAATGAAAATGGGAGAAAAAATTCTGCGCGAAAAGATTTTGAAATTGAAGACCGAATAATCACCACATTTTTCTTATGTCAAGCGACCAAATCTGTAATCCGTATTTTATTTTCTTTTTCAGGACATTCATTTTACGAAAAAAATTTGGTTTTTTTTCGAGTTGATATGCTGATTTGTTAGCGTGAGGGAATGGAACAGTTGGAATTGATTTCCCTAAAAACACACACAACTTTTCCCATCCGTCATTTTTGGTGAAATCGAGAATCAATAAATCTCTCTGCCGGTATTTGAAATATTCAATCACTTCATCATTATGTTTTTTATAAACCCGAATTGAATTTTCCTTGTCATCTTTTGGTAAACCTTTTCCTCGCCCGTAAATCCATTCGTGCATGGGCACCCGCAAATCACCGATATGTCTGGAAGCACTTTTATACCAACTCTCTTCATCGCGAATGGTCAGAATAAACTTGCAGCCCGGCACAAGTTGATCAATCTCTTTGTAAATCATGCACCAGGGATTGTCCTCCACCGCATCATACCGGTTCAATTCTTTTAAAACCCGATAATAATTTCCTTTGAGTATCGGAAACAACAATTTGAATTTTGTGTCGCCCACCTTATAACCGAGAATCGTCAAAGCATCGCGAAGGGTGGATGTTCCTGTTTTTTGAAATCCCACTCCGATAATTTTCATCGCTTTTAATTTGGGATCGGGAAGTTACGAATCGCTCCGATTTTTTTCTCTGTAGATATATCGAATCTCTGTTTCCTGTTTTGGTTTCCAGTCATCAGGGGGAATAAAATCATCTTCACCCGTTTCTCTTTCCTCTTCCAAAACAATTTGCGGAGGACGGTCAATATGCTTGAACATGAATGCCGAAACAAATCCTGCTACCGCGCCAATCAAATGCGATTCCCACGAAATTCCTTCATCTGTTGGAAAAACTCCCCACACCATGCCACCATAAAAAAAAGTGACAAACAATGCTAATGCAATTGAACTGCGATCTCTGCGAAACAAGCCACTGAAAAAAAGAAAAGTAACTACCGAATAAATAATCCCGCTCGCTCCGATATGAAACGATGGTCGCGCAAATGACCAAACCCCGATTCCCGTCACTACAATGCTGATGAACAAAACGCGAAATGCCAGACTTGGATAGGAATACAACATCATCGCGCCCAGAACAAACAGCGGGATGGAATTCGAAACAAGATGATTCCAGGTTGCATGAATAAACGGAGAAGTGATAATACCCTTTAATCCCGAAAACTCTCTAGGATAAATTCCGAACTCATGAAGATCAAGATGAAAAATAATTTTTGACACGTGAACCACCCATAAAAACGCGACAAATAGAAACGAGAACAAAATACTCGATCGCAGTTTCAGTTTTTCGGCAGTTTCCATTTCTCAATTTATATGAATAGACGTTTCAAAAGAATCTCATAATTTTGAACCACACTAATTATCTCAACATAAAATCAATCAATTATGAAGAAATTATTTTTTATTCTCTCCATTCTTTTCTGTGCTGCATTGGTAAACGCACAATCTTTTGAAGGCACTATCGAATATGATTTTAACTTCAAAGGCGATGGCGTTGCCGACATCGCGCCCTATCTTCCTACCGGTTATACCGTGATGACCAAAGGAAACTCCACCCGTGTCCACACCTCAGGTGGCATGATGGCCGCCATGATGGGCGATATTCTTACTCTCAGCGAAGATGAAGTTTACATGATCAAGGATGCTGAAAAACAGCTTACAAAATGCCTGAAAACGATAAATCCGCAAGTGCAGCAGATGCGGATGATTTTAAAATTGAAGTCATCAAAACAGGAAAAACCGAAACTATTTATGGCTATTCCTGTGCTGAACACAAGATAACCATTTTTACAAAAGAAGGTCCGATTAACGCCATTGTTTGGGCATCCAAAGATGTAGAGATCGGCAAACCCATCACCGCAAAAAATGCGGGCGGCATGGCTGGCGGAATGAGCGCTGGAACATTTATGTATGACGGACAAATTGAAGGCTATCCCCTCAAAACGGAAATGATCATGAACCAGATGGGAATGAACATGACCATCATTATGACCGTTGTAAATATTGATGAAGGAACCATCGACAGCGAAAAAATGCGTGTTCCATCCACCTATGATATTAAACCCTTCGATGCAAAATCAATGATGGGTCAATAACGGGCGGATTCGGTAATTGATTTTTTAGCAGAAGAAAGTAGACAGAAAACAGGAGTCAGAAGAAGAAAGAAAAAGAAAATAAAATCATCCAAAATCAAAAACGCCATTCTCTCTGAGTGGCGTTTTTTTTTATTTCCAAAAACGATGTGAACCTCTGAAACAAATTTCTACATCTTCTTCTATCTTCTGTCTCCTGTCTTCTTTCTTCTTTCTTCTTTCTCCCCAAATTTCTTCCCCATTTCTGTAACCCATCCGTTTTTTCCTCGTTATAGTGTTCAGATAGTTTGCCAAAACTACTTCTCTAAAATGTAGTGCCATGAAAACAAAATTTACCAAGACAAAGACTGCCCATCACTCAGTAAAATCTACTGAAGAAGAGGCTATGCGCATGAAAAAACTGCGCCATCGCAAAGAGCGTTTTGAAGATGATTTCTTCAATCTCAGCGACATCAACATCACTCACATCCGAAACATTGATGTCAACTCGCTCTTCAATAGCGATGACAAATTGTTTCTCTAAGAACTCCCTTTACATCCCAGAATAAGGCTGGATTAGTAAAGCCCCGGCAGGAAAGGTAGTTAATCTCTTCCCTTTACTCCCAACAACAAACTGCTTCAAATGCCGGGAAATTTTTGGCAAGTGGGCGCTCCTCCGAACTCGATTCGTGAGGAGCGCATTTTTTTAACAGGCGCTCGCGCCTGACTTTTTTAGAATTTTGGCGGCTAAGGCACAGCCAACTCGCAGGGCTTGGCGAGGCTCTGCCCGGTGTTCCGCTTGTATCTTTTTTACCTCCGCGCAAACAAGCCATTCAAAAAAGGATACCGCTTCACCCCGTGTCGCGAATTCCATCTACGTTTTTTTACCTACCGTTTTTTCATCTTTAGTTTTTTCCAAAAAAAAATAAATCACAAAAACATTTTCGTTGCGGAATAATCGCTTTACCTTGCATAATCAAGTTCGCAATTATTTTTCTCCCACCAATTAAAATCTTGCACCGTGAAAAACCTACTCGTCATTTTACTTCTTTCTTTCTCGAAATTTTCATTCGCACAGCAAACCATTGTTTCAGAAGATTGGCAAACTTCAGCGGGTACTCAAAACCTATTTCACAAAAGTTTTACAAAAACCGATGCCAGTCATAATGTTTATGTAACTGGGGCAACTTTAAACGGTGACGGCAATTATGATCTCATCATTTCCAAATACAATTCATCCGGTGTACACCAATGGACCAATCAGGTGGATGGAGCAGGACACGGTGATGATGTGGCAACCGGAATTTATATTGACGGCAGCAGCAATGTCCACATCACCGGAACCGTTTATACCGGAACAACCGACAGCAACGATGTGGTAACTATCAAATACAATTCCTCCGGCACGCAGCAATGGCAAAAAATTTATGCAGGCAGCGCACACAGAAACGATTATGGAACTGCGATAACAGGCGATGCATCCGGAAATATTTACATCACCGGAATGAAAACAACTACTTCAAATAAAACTGATTTCATCACCGTCAAATACAATTCCTCAGGCACTCAAAAATGGGCGAGTTCGTATGACGGCTCCGCACATCTATATGATGGTGGTGCAAAAATTTCTTACAATGCAACATCAGCGGGTGTTTCGGTTGCTGGCGGTTCACAAACCAACGCAACCAATGTAGAATACCGCACGATAAATTACAATGCGTCCACGGGAGCACAAACTGCAACCAGTGGTTCTGGCGGTTCATCTTCGGGTATTGATAAAATCAATGACCTCACGGTTGATGCATCAGGAAACATTTATGTAACAGGCGGAATCGTAAACACCGGAACAGGCTATGATATTTATACGATCAAATTAAATTCTTCACTTGCCACACAGTGGTCAGCGACATATAACGGAAGCAGTTTACACGACATGGGAAAATCCGTTACCGTTGACGGTTCAGGAAATGTATATGTCGGAGGATTTACTCAAACAACTTCCAACGGAACCGATTACGCATTCATCAAATACAATTCTTCTGGCACTCAGCAATGGGTGAAAACTTTTGACGGAACAGGAAACGGTGCGGATACGGCAAACGCAATTATTCTTGACGGAACTGATATTGTTGTAACAGGAACTTCATTCAACGGTTCCAATCAGGATTACATGACAATGAAGTACAAAAGCAACGGAGATAAAATCTGGGAAATTCCTTTCAACAATATCACCAACCAGAATGATTATGCAACTGATATTGCCATTGACACATTGGGGGACATTATCGTAAGCGGACAAATTGAAAACGACACACTAAAAGAATTCCTTACTTTAAAATATCATCAGCGCGCAGTTGACATTCCGAATGATAGTGAAGCAGTCAGCAATTCATTTGTCTTTATCGAAAACCGAGGACAAATTCTCGGCACCGATACAGCCGCACATCCAGAAGTGAAATACTACACCAACTCTTCATCTCCTTCTTTGTATTTTTCAGATAATACTTTATCTCATGTGTTCTCAAGAATTGATACCAACGCGATAACGGAAGACACCCTTCACAGAATTGATATGAACTTCAGCGGCAAAGCAGACAGAAAAATTTATCAGCTCACCAACACACTGCGCAGAGATTATTACAATTTCTTTCTCGGTCATATCCCAACAGGCAGAGGTCGTGTACCGCTTTACAACCAATTGATAATTCCTGATGTGTTTGAAGATATTGATGTCATCTATTCATCCAACAACGCTGGTCTCAAAATATTTTTCATCATCCACCCCGGTGCTGACCCCAGCGATATTCAATTGGACTTCGAAGGGCAGGACACCATTACAGGCGATGCTGATTCATTAAATCTTGTATCCAGCATCGGCACACTCACTTATGGCGAACCCGATGCATATTATGTTGATGCTACCGGAGAAATTGATACCCTCGCCTGGAATCCCGAATACAA
>Ga0247727_10004356_pt1 | contig 30090 bp, 14 predicted proteins | sample WisWelCaveWW1625_FD_202498 | JGI IMG/M metagenome (GOLD analysis project Ga0247727, IMG submission 202498) | Biofilm microbial communities from Wishing Well Cave, Virginia, United States - WW16-25 | ecosystem: Environmental > Aquatic > Deep subsurface > Groundwater > Cave microbial mat | place...
AATAACTTTCCCATATCTAAACCGCGAATAGACGCAAATAAACGCGAATTAAAAAGAATTAGCGTTCATTCGCGTTGATTAGCGGTTTGGAGAAATGGGTAGTTTATCTAAATGGTGCTCCTAAGGTACGCCGGAACACCGGCCAACGGATTTATCGCATCAAAATAAGCTTCCGCGTTTGCACCAAATTGCCAAATTGCAGCCGGTAAAAATAAACGCCGCTGTCGACGCCGCCGGCATTCCATTCGACTTGATGGCGGCCGGCGCCGAATTCACGATCCGCCAACACCGCGACTTCTTTTCCTAAAACCGTGTACGCTTTGAGCGTGACCCGGCCGGCGCGCGGCAAGACAAATGTAATCTGCGTCGAAGGATTGAACGGATTCGGATAATTTTGTTCCAACGCCAAGACCAGCGGCGCCTCAGGCCCGGGTGATTTAACTGAGACGGTTGTTATCGTCACCGTGCCCGATAAATAATTGGCCGCGAGAAGGTTGGCATTGGCATCGACGATTTCGCGCGCGATGGGCTGATCGCCGAATGTAATCGCAGTTGATGGAGCCGCCGTGCCGGCATTGACCGTAAAAGTCACGACCGCGATTTCGCGCAACCCGGCGCTAAACTTCTGCCCGGCCGGCAAAGCCAGGGCAATCCCATAGCGCCCTTGATTCTGCTGCAGCCCATTTGAGTTGAATGCAGCGCCGGCCGCATCTTTTCCCAGGCTGCCGAGCGGATTGCTGAGAATCGAGGTGTCGAAATTCAAGCTGAATCCCAGCGCATTTTCGTCGCCCTGCGAAAATAAAACGAGGGGAATGCTCACGCTTTTGCCCGGCGCGGCCGTAACGTTGCTCACGCTCACAACGCGGGTTGGCGAATTGACCGCCACCATGAAATTAGCCGAAGCCGTTCCGCCTTTCCCATCATTGGCGGCAATCGTCACCGTCGTGCTTCCAAGCGCCGAAGCGGTAATCGTCAACATGCTGCCGGAAAGACTGGCCCCGACGATTCCACCCGGATTCGAGCTGGCGGTATAACTCAGAACATCTCCATCCGGATCGCTAAACACCGTCGTGAGATCGCGCATAAACGCGCTGCCGCCCAACGTGAGAGTTTGGTTGGAAATCGTGCCAATCACGCTCGGCGGTTGATTCACCGCGATGGTAAAAATTTGATTACCCGAAGTTCCGCCGCCGGGAGCGCCATTGGTCACCGAAAAATTGCGGCTGCCGGAAGTGGCCGTCGAAGTAATCGTCAAATTGGCCGTCAAGCTCGTCGGGCTGGTGACCGTCATAGAGTTCACCGTGATATCCAGACCGACGTTGACCTGGGTGACACCCGCAATAAAATTCGTTCCGGTAAAAATCACCTCGAGCGTTTGTCCGATCATGGCTGCTGCCGGTGCGATATTCGCCAGCGTCGGCGCCGGATTATTGACCGTGAAAAATTGATTTCCGGAGATTCCTCCGCCGGGCGGAGCGTTGCTTACGGAAAAATTGCGCGGCCCGGTGGCGGCATTTGCGCTAATCGCCAAATTAGCGGTCAACGTCATGGCGCTCATGATTGTCGTCGAATTGACTGTAATATCGGAGCCGACGTTGACGGTCGTCACGCCGTTAATAAAATTTGTGCCGGTAAAAACCACGTTCAGCGTCTGCAAGCGGTTGCCACTGTTTGGCGCCAGGTTCGTCAAAGTCGGCGCCGGATTGGCCGCCGGCGGCGTGGTCACGGCACTGGAAGTCGCAAAATTCGAGAGGAAGTTGCCGGCGGCATTTTCAGCGCGAACGCGGTAGGTGTAATTCGTGTTGGGACTGACGGTGTTGTCGGAGAAACTTTGCACGTTCGCACCGACATTGGCCAAAAAAACGAAAGCGCCCGTGCCGACCTTGCGCTCGATCCGGAAACGCGCCTCGCCGTTGGATTTATCCGTCCAGGTGAGATCGATGCGATTGGACGAGATGACATTTGCTGCCGCTGGAGTTGGCGCTAAAAATCTGAACGCGCCTTCCTGAATCCATTGCAAAGTGATATTATAAGAAGATGAATCAACTTTCCAGCTCGTAATCGTGCCGCCGCCATGTGAATTTTGGCCGGGCGGCGTCAGGCCGGCTGGCAGCAGCAGAACCAGGCTGTTCGCCGCACTGTTCGGCAAATTACTGAGATCCACCCGCCGCGATCCTCTAATGCCGATTTCCAGCGCCACTTCTTTGTAGGTCGTATCTTCCGTGACATTCAATAACAATCCGCCGCTGCTAAAATTGCCGTGACAAATATTCGTCGTACATCCGGACGGGCCGAATAACGTATGAACCTGCGTGGCATAATCCACCGGCGTTTGTCCGAAACCGCTGCCGAGAAACGCGCCGGCAATGATAACAAAGCTCAACCAACCGGCGATCTGAGAGCTGCGGCAGTTGGAACGAAAAATTTGTTTGCGCTTCATGATTAAATTTTTTTACTCCGTGTTTCTCAGTTTGCTCCGCGTCTCGTGCAAAAGCTTTTTCGGCGCGTTGTGAGCTATTGCATCAAAACCAATTTCATCGTCCGCACCTCGGCGCCGCTGCTCAGGCGGTAAAAATAAACGCCGCTTTGCATGCCGCTCGCATTCCATTCGACTTCGTAACGGCCGGCGCTGAACTCGCCATTAACCAATGTCGCGGCTTCTTTGCCCAATAACGTGTAAACTTTGAGCGTCACGCGGCCAGAACCTGGCACTGAAAATTTAATCTGCGTCGAAGGATTAAACGGGTTCGGATAATTTTGTCCCAACTCAAAAACGAGCGGTCCTTCTGCTGCCGTCGATTTGACGCCGGTCACATTTTGCAGCGTGATCGTCGCCGGTGTCCAGGCCGCCGCTACCGGCAGTGCGGCGGTATTCACCACTTCTCGTGCAATCGACTGATCGCTGAACTCAATCAGTGTTGAGCTTGCGGCCGCATTCGGCAGCACGGAGAAAATCACCAGCACGAGCTGGCGCGCGCCGGCGGCGAAGGCTTGTCCGGCCGGCAAGGCCATCGCGATGCCGACTCGGCCGCTGCCTTTTTGATTGGAATTGACATGCAACGTTGCGCCGGTGGCGCCGCTGCCCAATGCGACGCGATCCAATATGAGCAAATTTTCATCGAAAGTCAAACCAAAGCCGGCGGCATTTTCATCGCCTTGCGCTTCGAATTCCACCGCCAGCGTATCGAGGCGGCCGCGCGCGAAACTCGTATTCATGGCGCGAATCGCGCGAGTTGAGCCATTCGCCGCCAGCACGGGAGAGCTTTCATTATTGGAACTGAGCGGACCGCAAGCCGCCACCACCGGCTCCAAAGCGGCGGCGTACAATCCGGCTTGCACCCAATCGGAAACTGTGACGCGGCCATCGCCGCAAGAACGCGGCGCGCAATCGGCGCGTTGGAATTCATTCACATCGGTACGCGGAATTTCCAGGCCGGCGGCAAAACGCCCGGCCTGCACCCAGTCCGCAATCGTGACCGTTCCATTATTATTGCCGGTCGGACGCGGCGAGACATCGGCCTCAAATCCGCGCGTAAAAGTAATCGTGCCGGGGGTCCAGTTGACCGGCAAGGAATTGGCGTTGCTATCCGACACCTCGCGCGCCACCGGCTGATCGCCAAAATCGATCGGCGTCGAAATCGCGGCGGTATTGGAGGTGATGGCAAAGTTCACCACCACGATTTCGCGCGTGCCGGCGCTAAATTTCTGTCCGCTTGACAGGGAAAGCACGATGCCAAGACGGCCCTGATTTTGTTGGCTGGAATTGATATTCAAGCTGGCGGTCGCTGCATCCTTTCCGAGCCGCGCCTGCGGATTGCTGAGAATCGACGCGTCAAAATTCAAGCTGAATCCCAGCGCATTTTCATCGCCCTGCGCCACCAACTCCACGCTCACATTGACGGTGCCGCCGGGCGAGGCCGTCGTATTGACCGCGCGGACGACGCGGTCGGTTTGGACCGCCGTCACCGTAAAAATTTGCGGCCCGGAAGTCCCGCCGCCGGGGCCGCTGTTGATGACGGAAAAATTACGCGGCCCGGTGGCGGCATTCGCCCCGATGCTCAAATTCGCGGTCAAGCTCGCCGCGCTCGTCACCATGGTTGAATTCACAGTAATGCCGGCGCCGGCATTGACGGTGGTGACGCCGCTGATAAAATTCGTGCCGGTAAAAACCACGTTCAAAGTTTGTCCAACATTGCCGCTGTTTGGAGCGAGGTTGGTCAATGTCGGCGCCGGATTATTTACCGTGAAAGTTTGAGCCGCCGAGGTGCCGCCGCCGGGGCCGCTATTCGTGACGGAAAAATTGCGCGGCCCGGTGGCGGCATTTGCGCTAATCGTCAAATTAGCGGTCAACGTCATGGTGCTCGTGACGGTCGTCGAATTGACCGTAATATCGGAACCGGCATTGACAGTGGTGACGCCGCTGATAAATTTCGTGCCGGTGAAAACCACGTCGAGAGTTTGCAAGCGATTGCCGCTGGCAGGAACGAGACTCGATAAAGTGGGCGCCGGATTATTCACCGTGAAAGTTTGAGCCGTCGAGGTTCCGCCGCCGGGGCCGCTATTCGTGACGGAAAAATTGCGCGGTCCGGTGGCGGCATTTGCGCTAATCGTCAAATTAGCGGTCAACGTCGTGGCGCTCGTAATTATTGTTGAATTGACCGTAATATCGGAACCGACGTTGACAGTGGTGACGCCGTTAATAAAATTCGTGCCGGTGAAAACCACGTCGAGAGTTTGCAAGCGATTGCCGCTGGCAGGAACAAGACTCGATAAAGTGGGCACTGGATTCATCGCCACGATGGAAAAACTTTGTTCGGCGGCGAACGCGGAGCCGGCAAAGGCATGATCGAGAGCTTGCACGCTCCAAAAATACGTTCCATTCGACAGATTCTTGATCGTCCAACTATTGCGATGATTCGTATTTCCCAATCGGATAACCCGGCGATAGCCGGTTGATACGTTCGCCATCGGCGCCACGATCTCGCTGCCGCCCGGTTTCGTTCCCACCCGGAGATTGTAAGTCAAAGCGTTCTGCGCGGTCTGGCCGTCGGTGGATTTGTTCCAACTGAAAGTCACTGTGTTGCCGGCCACGGTTGCGATCAAGTTGGCGGGCGCCGAGGGAGCCGTATTCTTCGTCCCAACGAGGTTGCGATAAATTTCGGTTAGAGCGGCGCCGGATTTCGTCAAACCCGTCAAAAGAATATCCAACGCGCCGTCGTTGTCATAATCACCCCAAACGCTGGAGCCTAGCCTGACGTCCGACAAGCCCGCATTGATATCGGTAAAATTGCCGCCAGTATTCCGATAGATTTTCGAGATGGGGGTATTGGAATTGTCTTCGCCGTTGAGCAGAATATCCAAATCGCCATCGTTGTCATAATCACCCCAGGCGACGGAACCTCTTTCAAAGCCAACGAGAGACGCATTAATATCCACAAAACTGCCGTTTTCATTCCGATAAATTTTGGCGAGGCGCGTGGAGTTGCGATCGATGCCGGCCAGCAAAATATCGAGATCACCATCATTGTCATAATCACCCCAGGCTACCGCGCTTGACCCGACTTGCGCCAGCGCGGTGGGGATCTCCACAAAATTTCCATTGTCGTTGCGAAAAATTTTAGACAGGCCGAGCAACGATCCACCGGATGATTGCAAACCGGTTAACAAGATATCCAAATCGCCGTCATTATCATAATCGCCCCACGCCACGGCGCTCGATCCCACCCGCGGCAAAGCCGCAATACGAATGAACCGCCCGCGATCATTGCGATAAACAATAGAATCAGAGGAGGCGGATGAAGCGCTAAAACCGCTCAACAAAACGTCCAGATCGCCGTCATTATCGTAATCGCCCCACGCCACAGAGCTATTGCGCGTGCCCGATAATCCGGCTGCAATCGGAGCAAACTTTCCGCTATCATTACGATAGATTTCCGCAAATCTGGCGGCACCCGCCTGCGTGGCGTCACCACTAAGTAAAATATCCAGATCACCATCATTATCATAATCGCCCCAGGCCACGGAACCATCGCGAACCCCGCGCAGTCCGGCGATAATATCGACGAAGCTTCCTTGATCATTGCGATAGACGCGGGCGATTTCGTTCTGGCTGCCGTCGCGGCCGATCAACAAAATATCCAGGTCATTATCATTATCATAGTCACCCCAGGCGGCGGCGCTCATTGAAACATGCGCGAGGGTCGTGGCGATTACGGCGAACGACGCCGGCGTGCCCACCGTCAACGTTACCGCCGTAGTTTGCGGCGTGTTAGTGGCGCCCGAAGCCGAGATGGTGATCGTGGCGTTATAAGTGCCAACCGCCAGTCCGGCGATATTCACGCTCACGGAGACATTATCCGTTTCGCCGGTGGAACTGCCGTTGCCGGGAGAGAAGCTCAACCAGGGTTGATTCGCGCTCACACTCCAGTTGAGCGTGCTGCCGCCGACATTGCTGATCTGCAAAGTTTGATTGGCGGGATTTGAACCGCCGGCCGTTGCAGAAAAAGTCATGGAAGGGGGAGTGCGAGAAATGGTTGAGGCTTGATCGCTTTCGGCAAACGTCGTGTAAGTATCATCCCCTGTAGCACCACCGGCATTATTCGAGGCCAGCCCGGCGGCATAAAATCTGACCTTGCCGACCCCAGGATTGGGAGCCACCCATTGCACTAAATAAGTTCGTATGCTTGTTCCTCCAGAGGTTTGTGTCACATAAGTAATGCCGTTTTGGGTGGAGGGGTTCGTATACTGAGTATTTGGATTGGTAATGTTAAGTGTTCCCGCCTGTGTGAAGTCGCTCAATTTTTTTGCAGCCAATTCAAAACCCCATTCGCTTCTTCCAGATTGGCTGACTTCAACTGTTAATGTGTATACTTGCCCGGGATTGTATGAAGACGGCCTTGTAATTGTAACAGAGCCCGGCATTCCGCCTGGATTAGTATGGCAACTGGTGCATGTGCTTTCATTGCCACCTCCCGCCAACGGCGCCCCGGTGGTAGCCGGTGGCGCACCTCCAGTAAATTGAACTCCGTTAATGATACTGTTTTTATCGCAGACATTGGCCTTTTGCGTCGCTTGCGGCGGATAGACGAACTGCGGCGTCGCCAATGGCTGAGATTGTCCGTACAACTGAACGGGAAGCGCCAGTATGATGAGCGAAATCTTCGCCCAACGAGCGAGCATAATTTGAAACAAACTATACGAGCGAAAAAAACGATGCGGATTAAACATTTTACCCCTCTTCGTTAAAAGTTCAAAGCTTACTTCACATTCACCAAAACTCTAATCACTCCGGTGCCGGCGCCGCTGCCATCGAAATTCTCCAGCGCTTTGCCGATGATCGCGCCGAGCATTTTGTCGCGCGCCGTGCCTTTCATCGCGTGGCCCGGCAGGCTCGACGACACCAGCAAATCGCCGCGCCGAATCGGACCGTTCTCGCCGCAAACTTTCGTCGGAATAACGCCGACGACGCCGACCGGAATGGTGTCGTCATGCTCGGCCTCGATATCGCGTTCGCTCAACAACACGCCGGGTTTGGCGGCATAAACGCCCGCAACCAACGTCGAATATGGCTCGCGGCATTTTTCCACACGGCGATCGCTTTGCGTGGAAATCACCAGCACGTCACCGGGGCTGTAACTGGTGATGGCGTCTTCGACTTCAAAAGCTTCGGCGATATCGGCGCCGCCGGTCTGCGTGCCGCCGTTGAAAAAACCTTTCCCGGTTTTATCGATACGCGCCTGATTAATATATTGACTCTGAAAAACGGCGATATTCCCGGAAGAGCCGATATGGTTGGCAAGAAAAGCGCCGCCGGTGCCATCGGTTCTCGTCGACAGCGCATAGACGCTGTTAGTTGAATTGCTAATTTCGAAGAACCCGCCCAGGCCGCTGCCGATATTGAATCCTGAGACTGCCGCTGTGCCGGCGCCTCGACTATTTGTTTTGCCGCGAAGCGCCGAACCAAAATTATCGATGGCGTTGTCGACTTCAAAATTCCCGGCGCGGCCGCTGCCGGTGTTGATGACCATAAACGCATCGCCGCTGCTGGAAGTGGTTCCTGAAAAAGGCAAAGTCAAACCGCCGCTCGTTGCGGCTGTGGTTTGCAGAGAACCGTCCGGAAAGCGAATGCCATCCACACCGGCCGTTCCGCCGAGATGAAGTTTAGCCGTTGGCGAGGTCGTGCCGGCGCCGATTCTGCCGGTGGTGATAATATCTTGCGATCCAAAATTAGGGCTGATTTTCGTGCCGGAAATTGCCGCTGACGAGCTCACGTCCGCATTTGTCACCACCGCATCTTGAATCTTCAACGAGGTGATTGCGTTATCCGCAAGCTGCGCGGTGCCGACGCCGAGATTGGCGATGGAAAGCGTCACATCGCCGGAAATGCCGCCGCCGGTCAAGCCAGTGCCTGCAGTAACCGAGGTAATATCACCGCCGCCAGCGACGGCCGCTGTGGTTTGCAAAGTGCCATCAGGAAAGCGAATGCCGGCCGTGCCGGCGACATGCAACCTAGCGGTCGGCAAAGTGGTGCCGATGCCGACATTGCCGGTCGTGGTTTGAATGCGGATGCCGCGGTTAAAAGATCCGTCAACGAATAGATGGAAATCCCGTCCGCTGGTATGAGCGCCAATGCCGCCGGTCATGCCTTCGAATGCCACTTTCGCATAGGAACTGACGGTGGAGTTGCCGAAGTAAGCGACATCGTCGGTGCCAGAGACACTGCGTTTGCTGGCATGTATTGTCAGAGGCCCGTCGGCGATCGGCGTCGTCGTCCCGATGCCGACGCTGCCCGTGTTGTCGATCACAAGTCTCGGAGTTCCTGAAAACTCCCCCACAGTTGAATTGGTGGGCGATTGGAAGAATGCGAATTTGTCAAAATATTCAATTCCACCTCCGGAAAGACCCGCCTCGGTCTTACCCACTCCAATGGCGGCCGCAACGGAATTTGTCGAATCACGGTACACCGTCCCGCCGCCTTCATTTTCGTAGCCCATAACCAGGAGACCTCCACCCCTGATGACGGCCGGGCCGTCCGCGGGAAAAATATTCGAGCGGGAAGACATGCCGACGACCTGTTGAGCGTTCAAGCTATACAAGCTATACGCCACACTGACCAACCGAAATCGCGGCGTCATCTCCGGGTCGGTTCCAACTTTGATGCCCAAATAGCGCTCGCCGGTTCCAGCGAAAAAGTTGCTCGGAAACGGCGTGACACTTCCCAACAGCACATTGAACACGCCATTGGCGACGGCCACAGTTCGCGTCTCCGTCCACAACGGCGTTAAACCCGCGTCTGAGGCGTAGATCGAAAAGCTCATTACAAATGAACCGGAGGCCGCCGCGCCGCCGGTAGTCAAGCGGCCTTGATAGTTAATGAGATTCGGCGTTTGAGCCTGAGCAGAAACCGCGGCCAAACACCAGCTCGCTGCAATGACAGCAGTAATAAAGAATTTCTTTTTCATGATTTTGTTCCCAAATTATTCAAATCATTCTTTTGACTTCGGACTTTCGATGTCGGACTTCGGACTTGCTTTCATGGTTAGATCTCCAAATATTCAAATGCCATCTGCTTCGCCGTCATTTTTGCTTCAATCTTTGGCCATCGTTCTTCAAACGCCGCATACCATCCGGATTGCGCGCCCATTGCAGGTTCTTTTCTTCGGGTTGACCGTAGAGTTCCGGGTGCAAATAAAAGCCGCGCTCAATTGCGGGTTTTTCTTCTTCCACCGGAATGCGATGCGCGTTGGCGTATTGATCTTGCCGGATGCCGGTGACCTGCCAGGAGATTTTAAGTCCGGGTTTGCCGCCGGCAATTTTAAAACGGTTGTTTTGAATCTCTTCTGCAACATACACCGGCGCAAAGCCGCCGATACAGGTGAGCTGATACCGAAAATCTTTGTTGAGCGCTTCAAACCATTGGGGCAGCGCAACAACCGCTTCGCCGTTGGCATCCAGCGTCACATTGCCGTTGTAGAGGTTCATCATGTCCGGACTTTCCACAAAGGAATGTGAGAGATATTTGTTGGCCGGATCAAGCGGGTGGTCGATTTTAAACGAGCCGGCGGATTTGCTCAACGTGCCCACAACCTGCACGCGGCCCTCAAAATATCCGGCATAGCCCGAATTGCTGTTTGTTGTCGCTTTCAACGCTGCGGCGTAGTTGCTGAGATTATCCACTTCAAAATTGGCGGCATCGCTACCGGCGCCGTTGGTGGAGGCGCGCAGCGCCGCCAAAACATTGTCCCCATTGTCGACATTGAAAAGCCCAGCGTAACCATTAGTGGCTTCCGTTAAGCCAAACACCGCAGCGCCGACGTTGTTGGGATTGGTCACAAAAAACCCGCCGGCATCGCCGGTAATGCCGGTGTTCGTAATTTTCCAAACCGCATCGGCGCTTGAGGGAGCGGCTGCCGCGCCGGAGAAAGGCAATGGCACAGTGCCATTACCGCCGATGACATCAAACGTAATCGAGTTGGCGGCGTCATTCGGAGTGATCGTAATATTCGCGCCGGCCACCAAATCAATATTGCCGCCATCATTAGAAACCCCATCGATACTGGAAACCAGATTCGGCGAAACTTTCTGAGCGGTCACCGCGTTATCCGCAAGCTGGGCCGTGCCGACGCCGAGATTGGCGATGGAAAGCGTCACATCGCCGGAAGGCCCGCCGCCGGTTAAACCCGTTCCAGCCGTCACCGAAGTAATATCCCCATTGCCGCCGCCACCGCCATTACTTGCGGCAATCGTAATCGTGTTGGCAGCATCATCCGATGTGAGGGTAATATTCGCGCCGGCCACCAGATCGATATCCCCGCCATCATTCACCACGCCATCGATACTGGAAACCAGATTCGGCAAAATTTTCTGAACGATCACCGCGTTGTCCGTAAGCTGGGCCGTGCCGACGCCGAGGTTGGCGATGGAAAGCGTCACCTCGCCGGATTCGCCGCCACCGGCCAAACCAGCACCCGCTCTCACCGCCGTAATATCGCCGCGACGGTCGCCCGTTGTTAGCAAGGTTCCATCCGGAAAGAGAATGCCATCCGTACCGGCGATACCGCCGATATGAAGCTTGGCCGATGGCGAAGTCGTTCCAATGCCGACATTGCCGGTGGTGACAATATTTTGCGAACCGAAATTTGGAGTGATTTTCGTGCCGGCAATCGTTGCCGAGGCGCTGACATCTGTATTCGTCAATGTGCCGTCGGTAATATCGCCACTGTTCACGGCGCCATCGGCAATTTTTGCGCTGTTGATCGCCTCGTCCGCAATATCGGCGCTGCCGATTGCACCGTCGGCAACATCAGCGCTGCCGACACTTCCATCGGCGATCTTGACGGAGGTCACGGCATTATTGGCGAGATCGAATGTCGTGATGGCGCCATCGGTCACGCCATCGGCTTCACCGGCACGAAGCGCAAACATCACGCTTGCCAACCGAAAGCGCGGCGCCATCTCCGGATCGGATCCGACTTTGATTCCCAAGTAGCGCTCCCCCGCGGCGGCGATCACACTGCTTGGAATGCCGCCGGTGGTTTCTTTTCCCAACAGCACTTCAAAATTGCCGTTGGTAACCGGCACATTTTGCGTCTCAATCCATAACGCTGAACCGCCTGTTAACGTCGCATAAATAGAAAACGTCATGGGGAAAGTGGCAGAAACTGCCGTTCCGCCCATCGTCAGCCGGCCTTGATAATTGATCAGATTCGGCGCCTGAGCTTGCGCAGAAACCGCAGCCAAACACCAGCTTGCAGCCATGATGGCAAATGAGATACTCTTCATTATTTTTCTCCCAATCATTAAATTCAAACCATCAGAAATCCATTTCCTGTTAATTATTCCGTTATTATGTCATTCCGTTAGGAATCTTTTTACTTTTTAGCGCGATACTTGTAAATTGTAAAAAAGATTCTTCCGAATGACATCCACATTCGACTTAGGACATCCCGACCTCGGACTTCGGACTTTCCGACCTCGAACTTCGGACTTCCCGACCTCGGACTTCTCGACCTCGGACTTTATTTCAACAACGTCAATTTCATCGTCTTCTTCACGACGCTGCCAACTTGCATTTGATAGAAATAAATTCCGCTCACCACCGCCCGGCCTTGATCATCGCGGCCGTTCCACGTGCGTTGATGGCGTCCGGCCGGCAATTCGACGCGATCCAACACCGTCGCCACGGCGCGGCCGGAGAGATCGAGAATCTTGATCGTGACCTCGCTCTTTTCCGGCAGGCCGAAACGAATGGCCGTTTCCGGATTAAATGGATTGGGGAAATTCTGCTCCAACACAAAATCCGCCGGCACGCCTTGCGCCGGCGCCGTTTGCTCAACAACGAAATCATTCTTGCCGACGATCAACGTGAATTCTTTGGCGCGGTCGAGCCGGCGCGGCTGATATTGATAAACCGCATGCTGGCGCAAATCTTGTTTATAGTTCAATTCCTCATCCACCAAAAACACCGACAATTCCGCCGCAACTTTTTGCAGGCCGTCAAATTTCAACGCCGCCGTTTCGTTGGGAATGTTGGTTTCGACGGAAAAATTCCAGCGGTGATTCGCGCTCGCCGCGGCGTGCATGTCATCGGTATAACGTTCAAACAATTTTTGCCATTCGGGATGCGAGAAATACACCGACACAAAATCTCCAATCGGCGGCGGCTCGACAAGGTCATTATCGTCATAATTGTCATTGCTCGCGGACGCGATGCCGGCAAAATTGTAGGTGTCACGCGCCTCGCCGCAAGCCGCGCTGATTTGCAGCCGCCAGTTTCCCGTCTCGTCAGTTTCAGCAACTCGCGGCTGGCTGCTTGCCGAAAGATTCGGATTCACCAACAGAACGTCATTGCTGGTGTCATTGTTGGGCAAATAGTAACCTTCCCACGGCGAAATTGCATTAGTCACCGGCGTCCAGGTGCCGGTGAAAGTTTGCAATGAAATGGGCCGGCCGCTGCTCAACCGCAGCTTGCTGATCGGAATGTCGAAATTGAACGGCGAGGCGACAAAGTTATGTCCCGGCAGCAACGTGATGGAATATTCTTGATCGGTTTTAATGGACTGGCCCGGCCCGGCATCAACCGTTTTGCTCTCTTTCACAATCAAGAAAAAACTCTTTCCCGGCGTAAACGTGCCGCTTTGGGAAACCTCGACGTAGGGCCTTTTGTTGCTGATCGGCTGTCCGGCATCGAGACCGATCAGACGCCAGGCCGTATTGACATAACTGCCGAGATCATCTTGCAACACCGTCAACGCCGAAGCATCGGCCAACTGAAATGGCACGGAAATGAGGCGATACGAGGTTTCATTGACGGCGGCCGGCTGCGCGTTCGGCTTGGCTTCGGAAGTGATTAAAATGGAAATGGAAAAAAATTGGGGAGCAGCCGGCATTCGCGTCTCCGCATTATCTTCGTCCTTTGCCGTAATGAAATATTCGACGCCGCGCGAATCGCTGGTTGGAATGATGGCTTGATAGGTGTTGCCGCTGACGACTGTCATCGGCAAAGAAGAAAAGCTCGACACTCCTCCGGCGCGATAACTCAGCGTCACGGCGGCAACGCCGCGGTCATCGGTGACGTCGGCGCGGATATTGATCGGGCCAATGGGTTGCGGCGTGGTAATAGCTGTGGGCAAGATGACCGGCGATTGGTTAGCTGAAGGATTCACGGTTACGGCAAATGTTGTTGCGGCCGTTCCGCCTCTGTTGTCGTTCGCCGTGACCGTAATCGTGGCCGACCCGGCCGATACGGGCGCCACCGTTAAAGTGCTGATGGAAATGCTGGCGGTGGCAACTGAACCGGCGCTGGTGCTGGCGGTATAACTCAGCGGATCGCCATCAGGATCATTGAACACGGCCAGAGCGGCATTCAGATCTCGGACGAACGAAGCGCCGCCGGCGGTTAGCGTCACATTCGAAATGGCATTCGCAACGGTTGGCGCTCGGTTGACAGCAGTCCCCACCGTGACGGTGAAAGTGGATGAAACTGTTCCGCCTCTGTTGTCATTGGCCGTCATCGTGATCGTCGCGTTGCCAACTGCGACCGAGGCAACGGTCAGCGTGCTGCCCGAAATGCTCGCGGTTGCGATATTGGCAGCGCTCGAAGTTGCCGAATAAGTTAACGCATCGCCATCCGGATCAAAGAACACGGCCGGGGAGATACTGAGATCGCGTGTAAACGGCGCTCCGCCTAAGGTCAGCGTTCGGTTAGGAATCGCGTTGGCGACAACCGGCGGGCGATTGGCGGCAGGATTGACGGTCACCGTGAATGTTGTTGAGACGGTTCCGCCTTTGTTGTCATTTGCTGTCACCGTAATTGTAGCCGTCCCGGCCGACACAGGCGCCACCGTTAAAGTGCTGACGGAAATGCTGGCGGTGGCAACTGAACCGGCGCTCGTGCTCGCGATATAACTCAGCGAATCGCCATCCGGATCATTGAACACGACCGGCGCGGCATTGAGATTGCGCGTGAACGAAGCGCCGCCAACGGTCAGCGCCACATTCGAAATAATATTCGCCACCGCCGGCGAGCGATTCATCGTCGTTGTTACCGTGACCGAAAATGAAGTCGAAGCGGTGCCGCCGTTTTTGTCATCGGCGTTAACGGTAATCGTCGCGGTGCCAACGGCGACGGCCGCGACCGTCAGCGTGCTGCCTGAAATATTCGCCGTCGCAATATTCGTCGCGCTCGAGCTCGCCGCATAAGTTAACGCATTGCCGTCGGGATCACTGAACACCGCCGGCGAAGCGTTCAGATCGCGGGTAAAAGCGGTGGCGCCCAGCGTCAACGTTTGGTTAGTAATGGCGTTCATCACGGTTGGCGCCGAATTGCCGATCGTGGCAATAAATCCTCCGGAGAGCGCAAACTGCGTGCTGCCGGCATTGCCGGGTGGCGAGGATTGTCCGACCGTGGCGATCAGATTAAACGAAGCCGATTGCGCCGATCCGCCCGCCGTGCTTTGCGTCGAGTTTTCTAATTTGATGTTTTGAGCGAGAGCTGGCGTCACCATTAAAAAAGCGACGGCGCTGCAAACGATTATGCGATCAATAAATGCGCGGTTCATGCTCTTGTCTCCTCGATTTTTTGTACCGCAAATGACAATCATGTTTTCAAAATTCTTTCAAAGCTATAATAATGGCATTGTTTTCGTTCGTGAACTTACCCGGCGATATCATGGTTTGCTCGAGTTATTGTTAGGCCGCGAGGCTTCCCACGGCGCCGCCTGCTCGCCTTTGCCGTTGCGCACACCGGCCCCGTAAATACTTTTCTCGGCAGGTTGGCCATAAACTTCCGGACTCAAGTACAAACCGCGCTCAATAACAGATTTGTCCTCTTCCACAACAATGCGATGGGCATTGGCGTAAGGGTCTTGCCGGATGCCGGTCACTTGCCATGAGACTTTGTTGCCCGGCTTGCCGCCGGCAATTTTGAATCGATTGTTCGAGAGTTCCTCGGCAATATAAAGATCAGGGCCGGGCGCTCCGATGGGGGTGAGCTGGTAACGAAAGTCACGGTTGAGAGCACTGAACCACTTTGGCAACTCCACCACCGCCTCGCCGGCCGCGTCAAGCGTAACGTTGCCGTTGTAGATGTTCATCATATCTGGGCTTTCGACAAAGGAATGTGAAAGATATTTATTCGCGGGATCAAGCGGGTGGTCGATCTTGAACGAGCCGGATAATTTGCTAAGCGTACCTTGCACATGCACCCGGCCATTAAAGTATCCAGCGTAACCGGAGCCGCTGTTGGTGCCGCCATAAACCGCAGCAAAAGAGTTTCCGCTATTGGCAATCTCAAAATAACCGGCTTCCCGGCCTCCAGTCGTATAGCCGAAGATTCCGGCGCCGCCGCCGTTTGTTATTCCATAGAGCGCGGCGATATTATTTCCGGAATTCGTATTTTCAAATAACCCTGCCGCGCCACTCCCGAAAGTTTCGCCTTCGAGCGCCGGTAAACTTGTACCCGAGTTGAAAAAATATCCCCCCGAACTACCGCTAGCGATAGTATGAAGTTTAGCCGATGGTGAGGTCGTGCCAACGCCGACACTACCGGTGGTGACGACGTTTTGCGGGCCGAAATTTGGGTTGATTTTGCTGCCGGAGATGCTCGCGCTTGAGCTTACGTCCGCATCCGTCACCGCGCCATCCTGAATCATGCTGCTTGTTATCGCGCCGGCGCTAATGGCAAGCGTGACGCTTCCCGTCGTTCCGCCGCCGCTCAAACCCGCTCCAACATTAACCGCCGTAATGTCTCCCGGCGTAAAATTCAAATCCGTCGTCTGGATCGTGCCGTCGAGAATATCCGTGCTGGTCACGGTGTTGTCCTGAATCATCGTGCTCGTTATGCCACTGAGCGCGACGGAAAGCGACACATTTCCCGAGGTGCCGCCGCCGCTCAAGCCGGGCCCGGCAGTCACTCCCGTAATACCGCCGCCACTCCCGGTTGACGAAATCGTCAACGTGTTTCCAGTTGATGAAATCGTCACATTTGTCCCGCCAGCGATGGTTACATCATCTTTCAGCGTATTGATGCTTTTCACCACTTGGCTGCTGGAAATCTTGGCGCTCGTCACGGCGCCATCCAAAATTTTGCTCATGGTCACGGCATTGGCAGCGATCTTGGCCGAGTTCACCGCATTATCCGCCAAGTCGGCGTTGCTCACCGTGCCATCGACAATGACAGCAGAGGTTACTGAATTCGGCGCTGGCGTTGCGCTCATCGCGGTTTTTGCGACTTGCGCGGTGTCGGTTTGAGAAGCGCGAATCGCATACGCGGCGCTGACCAAGCGGAATCGCGGCGTCATCTCGGAATCGGTTCCGACTTTGATGCCCAAATAGCGATCACCCGTTCCCGTGAACAAGTTCCTCGGAAACGCGGTCGCGCTGCCCAAGAGTACATTGAAGATGCCGTTGGTGACCGTCACATTTTGCGTCTCAGACCACAGGGCGGTGCCAGCCGTTGCCGCCGCATAGATGGAAAATGTCATCATGAATGTGCCGGCAGCGGCAGTTCCTCCCGTCGTCAGTCGACCTTGATAATTGATCAGATTCGGCGTTTGGGCCTGCAAAACGTTCTTTGCCAAAAAGAAAAAGAGCAGCCCCAGGCAAATCAAAAATCTCCGAACACACATGGCTTCCTCTCCTTAAATAATAATGATCAGAATTTAAAATGTCTCCGAGGCGGCGCAGCGCCACACCACGAGTTTATCAATCTTTTTTGTTGCAAAGCGAAATCGATCGTGTTTATGGAAGGGAGTCAATCCCACAACGCAAAAGATAAAACGAACACCTGTTTCTTATTCAGGGTACGACTTGCGTTCCGGTTTAGATTTAAAAAAAGTAAAAAAGATGAATAATTTTTGTAGGGTAGCAGCCTGCTGCCCGGCCAATTTGCCTGGATCATTCAAGCTATCCAAAACTGCAGCGTGATTGAAACGTAATATGTCCGAAAATATAAATACAGATCGCTTTAAAGTCAAGCAATAATTTGGGCAAAGATTCGGTTGACATTGCAGAAAAAGATATTTATATTTTGGCTCTTTAACCGCGAATGGGCGCGAATTTTCGCGAATGAAAAATATTAGCGTTCATTGGCGTTAATTCGCGGTTAAAAATGTTTGCCGAAAAAGCACAGATCTCACTTTATAGTGACTATCACATCTCATTTAACGAATCGGCTGCAGTATCGCACTCCGGTTATTCAACCGGGAGGAGATAAATTATGGCGCTCCCGATTTCAACAAAGCTGGCATTAGTGGCGGTAAAATCTCTTTTGAAATATCGTTTACGCCTGGACACGATTCTGAGCTTGAATGAAGCCACCGCGGGATTGCCTTTTGCGTTGCCGCCGGCGCCGCAAAATCACGCGCCGCATATCGCCAACATGCTGGCATTTTTTAAAGAAGATCGCGGCCAGTTGGTTTTACAACTGAAAGGATTGCAAGCGGATTATGACAACGTCACCGCCAATCCACACGCCGAAGCGCTGCAAGCCCCCCGCAAAAGGCTGATGGAACTTTATTATGAAGCGGCGGAGATTCAACCCACCATTCTTGGTCCGCCGGAGCATGGCGACAATCGCAAGAACGCCAGCCGCGGGCCCAGCGCCGAAATGCGGCTGGCGTATTACGTGGTTGAATCACAAAGGCTTTCGCGTCATTCCGCGCTGACCCGCGTTCTTTTTGCCACGGCGGACACGCTGTTGGAAATTGCCGGAAAAAATGCCGGCCTGTTCATCTCCAACTCTAAAACGCGCAAAATCGTCGAAAACCTGTTGTATGAATTTGCCGTCAAACGCGACTTTGATGAAGACAGCTCCGAGAAAATATTCCGCAGACTTCTCGGGGTTACGGCCGTTGCCGCCCGCGAAATTCCGGGGCTCATTCCGGAGCGGCCGGCGTTGAATATTCTCTTCGCCGCCCTCAATGACGTTCGCAAAGAGCTCGGCGATGATTTTGTCGCGCGCCTGATCTGGCTCGACGGTTTTGAAAAGTTGGCCTGGACTTATCTCATTCACGTGGCGGCAGATCCGTCATTTGTCACGAAACATGATCTCGCCCAAAAAGTTTTGACCGCCACGCTGGCCGAAGTCGGCCAAAATTTCAAGACGTTGCTGGATGATCCTCAGGCCTTTGTCGGTGTATTTGAAGTCTGGCTTTTTACGGCAGCGGCAAATGTCGATGGCCTCCTCAGCCGCGCGCTTGAAGATAAACCCCTGCCGGCAGCGGCGCTCACGGAATTAGCCCATGAAGTCACCAGGCGCGGCCAACAAAATATTCTGTTTCACCGCCTGGCGCATGGCGAGGTCATTGCGGCGCTTTACCAAACCGTGCTCAACGTCATCGCGGCCAATCCCGACCGGCTGGCGAATGTTTTGAGCGCAAAAAAACTCATCGCCGAAATGGTTGCGGGTTTGGCTGAAGCGCTTTCGCCACCGGAGGTAGTTCGGGTCTTTACGGCGGAAACGCTGCATTATTTTGCCGTAAAAAGTTTGGAAATATTTTCAACCCAACCGGCATTTCTTGCGGAAAACCTCGGCTTTGCGGCGAAATTGTCCGGCGCCGTTCTCCGCGCCGGGGCAGAATCGGCAAAAGATGGAATAAACTCGGATCATCTTCTCAACATTGTTGCCGCCGCGATTAAAGCCGCTGTCGACAACCTCGCGCTGGTCGCTGGCGAAGAAACGTTAAGCGCGGCGCTGGTTGCCGCCGGAAAAATTCTTGCCGCAGAAAATTTGAAAAAAATTCTCGCGCCGGAACACCGCAAAGAAGTATTGCTCGCGATCATCAAAGCGGTGGCAGCAAATCCTCGGGTTTGGAATGATCTACAACAGGCCAATCTTGTCCAGCCGGTGATGGCAAAAATATTCGAAGGTTTATCAGCCGATGCCACCGGACTATTATCCGGTGTCGTGCTGGTTGATTCGATTCAAAAAATTTTGATCGCCGTCGTTCGGCGCGGCAAACAGCTCATAGCGCGGCATGTCGAGGCGGAGACGCTCAGAACGCTTTTGGCGCTGGCTCTGGAGGCTGCTAACCGGGAGATTGGCATTTCTGTTGACGGCAAAAATCTGCCGGAATTTTTGGAACGCGTCGTCGCCGGGTATCTGAAGTCGCCTTTCCCATTGCCCGATCTGGATGATAAAAAATTTAGCCAACTGGCGAGCGGCGTTCTCAATGACCTCGAAAATAAATAGAGGAACTCATGGCGAATCGACGGCGGTATGTTATCGCAATTTTTCTGCTCCTGCAGTTTATCACCTCCGGCTGCGCTTATTTTTCCTCCCAAAAAACGGCGCTGCAAAACGTGCACGAAACGTACCGGGCCGAGTTTGCGCAATTTATGGCGCCGCCGGCGCCCGAAAATCTTAAACCGACGCTGAATAAAGCTCTCACCGACGAGTCGGCTTTTGCAAAAAGCTTGCGAGAAATTCGAAGATATAAACTCAAATACGGCGCGGAAAAGCCGGCCTCCAGGCATCTGCAAATTTTGGAAGGAATGATTTATCTGCAATGCGGCCGCCTGGGAATGGCGAGCCTGATCCAGGACGACGTCGAAAAGGCCGCTCAACAACTCAGATCAAAAAACAAAGGATATTATGTCCGTGATTTCCTGTTGGGCATTTCGTTCGGATATTTAATCCAGGGGTGGCGGGAGGTTTACGATTATGACGACGAAGATGACAACAGCCTGGCTGAATTTAAAAAATTAGAAGCCGCCGCCGCCGGCATTGCAAGGCAATTACAAAGCCTTGAGGCCGCCAAATTCAGCGACCCGGAGGTTGATCAAGGCGGCATTTATCTGGCGACCACGGCCGCTATTTTTTATGTCTGGGTACATTCGCTGCGCGACGAAGCCAACACCCCGGATACGACCAACTGGTTTGCCAGAGGCCGCGATTTGATCGGCAAATTTTTAACGGAAAAAGAAAAACAGCTCGCGACCAGAACCGAAAAATTTTCCCATGCCGCCATCAGCCGGCTGCGCTACCTTGATTGGTATGGATTTCTTGATCAAAAGGCCGGAAGATAAAAGCCGCTGATCCAAAATTTTAAACCTCGCTCGGATTCACCAGCCTGTAAAGCGTTGCGGCCAACGCCGCGCCGCCGAAATTTCCCACCAGAAAAATCCAAATATTGCTCAACGCGCTCAATCCCATCGTGGTAATTCCAAAGGCAACGGCAGGGTTATAGGCGCCGCCGGAAATGGCGCCGCCGGCATAGGCGCCCGCCAATACGGTAAAGCCGATGGCGAGACCGTAATAAGAGTTGCCGGCATTCTTTTTGGACGTCGCCGTATTGAGAACAACATAACAAAGCGCGAAAGTAAACAATAATTCGATTAATAAGGCGGCGACCGCATTCGGGCTGGCCGCAGTAACAGCCGCGCCGGACTTGCAAAATTTAACGATGAGCGCTGCCACGATTCCGCCTAAAATTTGCGCAATCATGTATGGCGCGACATCTTTGGTGGCGCATTTACCGCGCATCCAAACCGCCAACGTGACCGCCGGATTGTAATGACCGCCGGAGATATGTCCACCGGCGTAAACCATCACCATCAGTGTTGAACCGATGGCCAGCGGCGCCAGCGCTCCGGCGCCGGGTTCGATCACCGTCAATCCGATTACCAGCACGAGAAAAAAAGTGCCGATGAACTCGACAACATAGTTTTGCATACTCCCTCCTCAGGGTTGATGAAAGAATTGAATTAAACAAAGAACACAAATTTTATTTCTGCCACGCCGCCCACGCGAGGCACAACCATCCCGCGAGAAAAGCCAAACCACCGAATGGCGTAACCGCGCCCAACCAGCGCAAGCCGGTGAGCGCGAGCGTGTAGAGACTGCCGGAAAAAATGAAGATGCCGATGATGAAGAGCCAGCCCGCGGCCGTGGTTGCAGCACCGGGCCAACGCGTGCATGCCCACGCGACGACGAATAACGCCAGCGCGTGGTAGAAATGATATCGCACCGCGACCTCAAACGTGTAGAGCATATCGGCGGAGAGACGCGCTTTCAATGCATGCGCGCCAAACGCGCCGGCCGCCACGGCGAGAAAAGATAAAATTGCACCAAAGATAAAAAACAATTTTTCCATTTAATATATTGCACATTGTCGGTAAATTTCGTATATTTCATTAGAATCACGAGGGTAGGGCGCGCATGCGGTTCCGTCCGTGTGTAGACCCCCCGATTCTCAAGCCCCTGACTTAATATCAGGGGCTTTTTGTTTCATATACTCCAATTTCTTTCGCAGATCACTCACAAAAACAAGCCATTCAAATTTCGGGACAGCTGTCCGCAGTTGTTTTGAGTACTTATTTCGATTTGGAATTAAAACGCGCAGAAGTTTCTCCTGCTGGCATAAATACTCAATCAAGCAATGAAAATCACCATCGCCAGTAACGATAACGGCCTTCGTATAATTCGGATACTGAATCATTGTGTGCAATACGAGTTCGGCATCTACGTTGCCCTTCACGCCTTTGTACTTTGAGTACTGGACTGGTTTGAAAACGAGAATGTATCCATACTCCTGCAGTACGCGATACATGTTTGCATTTTTGTCGATGTAGCCGAGGAACATATATGCTTTTGCCACGCCATACTTCTCTGTAAGGTACTTTCTGAATTTTTTATAATCCAATTTCCATCCGAGTTCTTGAACGCCCAAATTGAGATTCTGGCTGTCAATGAATGCGTAATTCTCGAGCGGTTTGTGCATGGTGCATTTTGTCTGAGATTTTGAAACAAAAGAAACAAACAACAAAAGATCTTCTGCAAGCTACTGATTATGATTGGAATTAATATAACCTTCCCATCTGGGAGTGTGCAGTCATATCTAAATGGGAAAGTTATATAATTGCCGATACTTATTACTGCACCACTTTCACCAGCGCGCCGCGATCCAGACGATCCTCCAAATTCATCCCATTGAGAATGGCGAAGTCATCAAGCTCTTCAGCTTTAACGCCGGAACGAGAAAGGACCTGGCGCAAATCGCCGGCTTGATCAACCGTCACGAGTTTGAGGCGGCGGGGCTGCTTCGACAGCGCGGCCTGATTGCGCAATTGATCGAAACTCTTCATGACGTTCTCAAAAGTGGAGGCCTGGCTATCGAAATTACTCGCCGCGGTGTAACCGTGAAACACGTAAACCCGATTATCCTTTTCGATAAAATAAGACATCACGCGCATGGCGCCGCCGTTCTGCGCATTTTGGGTTTGCACATCGCTGACGATAACATACGCGCGCATGCCATTAACCTGGGCAGCGCTGCTGCGCAAAACCCTGGCTTGCGAATTTTGCGCAAAAGTTTGTGCGGCTTCTTGCGCGCTGGCGCCTTTTTCCAGGCTGAATTGAATGGCGGCCGTTTGCTCCGCATTGATCATTTGCACCTGTGACGGTTGATTGGCGACTTGCCATTTGGACGGAACTTGAAATTGAAAACGCAATTCCGGATGATAGAAATAGCCGCCTTCAACAAAGCCCTGGCGCGGATCTTCGCCATAAACGAGGCCGTCGATCCGGCGAATGTAAGCGGCGCGATCAGTGCCGCCATTATGAGGGCCGGGAACTTCTTTCTGCCATTGGGCGGTAAGCTGGGCGACGCGCTGCTCGCGATTCGCCGGATTCGGATGTGTGGAAAGAAAATTTGGAATGCTGCTGCCGCTCTTTTCGCCGATTCGACCGATGGTCCGGAAAAATCGCGACATGTGCATGGAATCATATCCGGACTTCGTCGAATATTCCACGCCCAGTTGATCGGACTCGGATTCATTATCGCGGCTGTATTTGAGAAAGAAGAGGCCGAGGCCGGTTTGCGCCAGTTGACCGTAACGGCGGAACCCCTCGGAAAAAACCGTAGCGAGTCCCAAACCGAGGGTTGCCAGTTGCGCTTTGGATTGCTGCTCGGCGCCGTGCCGCGCCGTGACGTGGCCGATTTCATGGCCCATCACGCCGGCCAGCTCGGCTTCGGAATTAAAATGCGCCAGGATGCCGCGCGTGAAATAAACATATCCCCCGGGCAAGGCGAAAGCATTCACCACCGGCGAGTCCACCACGCGAAAGGTGAATGGCAGCGTCGGCCGATGCGAGGCTTTCACCAATTTTTGGCCGACTTCATTGACCAGAGCGGCCAGCTCGCGATCTTCGTAAACCCCAAATTCCGCGACAATGGCCGGATCGGTTTCGCGGCCAATCGCAATCTCCTGCGATTCGCCGACCAGGCTGAACGTTTGCTTGCCGGTGACATAATCTTTGGCGCAAGCCCAGAGCAGCGCGCCGGCAATGAGCAGAATAAATAGCGGCATGAATGAACGAATTCGTGACCTCATCGTATCTCCTTTCTAAATTTTAATCCAATGACCGGCGGCTCATCACGTGGACAATCCAAAGCGTTTCAGAATTTGCACAAAAACTTCAGTGCCCAACCAACCGCCCAGAGTGGAAAGGGCGAAGGCGCTGAGGGGATTCAACACGATGGCGCGCGCCAGAAAATTGAGCACGCCGAAAACGAAAGCCCAATAAAGAACGAAGCCGGTGATTAATCCGATAACGATTCGCCACCATTTGGAATTTTGGCGCGACCAGAACGCGATCACGCCGCCGGCAAGACCGCCCAACGCGGATAACGCCATCGGCAGGGTCGGCGGCGCGACTTGCAAAGAATCTGTCGCCGGCTGCAGATCGGGCGTCGAAGCAGAAACTTCCACATTTCCTATCCACGTCGGAAGGAAAGTCGTTCTACCTTGCGAACGACCCGCCGGTATTTCAAGTTCCTTCATTTCAATCTCGCCGCGTCCGGTCACAATCGCAAAAGAAATTTGCCGCGACGTATCGGTGGCGACGGGCGTCCCGTTTTCATTTAACAGGCCAACGATTAGATCCGCTTGATCGACCAGTGAGATTGAAGGAGGGCTGGCGTTGAGAACGATCTGGGTGATCGGCGGCCCAAATTTGATTTGCAGTTTTTTGTCCCCTTGCGTATTATAAGCCGGAATCGAGCCGAGAAACTCGACGTGTACCGCGCCAACCTGGTTTGAAGTTAAGATCGCCTGGCTATAATCTTCGCCTTTGGGGATCACCAACATCTGCGGTGGTTCGAGCTTTGCACTGCTGTTAAACAATCGCACGCGAATATTATCCGGCGCGATGCCTTCCGGACTCGAATAAAAAATATGAATGGTTGCAGCGTCCTTGCCATCGGCGAGCAAAGTGCGCTGCGGGCTGCTTTTGAGGAGAAGAAACGTTTCTTCCGAAACCAGTTGGGTCGGCGACGCCATCATGCCGGCGCCGACAAAACGCCAGTCCAATGCGGACGGCAGCCAGGCGCCTGCTGGAGGTCTTCGAGCCGATCGAATCGCCGGCCTCACTCTAATTGGCGTATCGCCGGGAAGCAGCGCCGATATGATCGCCAGATGTCTGGCGTAAATATTGAATAAGCCGTTATTCTCGAGCGCCAACGAAAATTTCGCCGCCGTCGCGCCGGCTTTAATGGTGTCCTGCATTTTTTTCTTGAGCTCGGGCAACGGAATGGTTCGCACGATTTCAAGTTCGATGATATAATCCTTTGCTGCTTTCACTGCTTTATTATTGGTGTCATGGAGAATGACTTCAACCGTCGCTCTGGCGCCGATGGTGTAGGTTTTTGCATCCGGCTGCACCACGAGCTTTAGCAGATTTCTATCCTGCTGTTGCTGGGCTGTGAGTGAAGCGCCGAGAAGGACGCCAACCAGCGTGAGCCAATACGGTCGTGTCAAAAACCGAAAAAATTTTGCTTGCATGGAATGAGTCCTGCAATGGTGTGAGTGATATATTGAATTGCTCATTTCGCGCCGGCGAATTGATGTGCGCATACTACGAAAAAATAACCAAATTGTCAATAAAATTTTCTTCTGAAAAAATTAAATAATGAAATAAATGCAGGCGGTGGGGGCTCAATAAAAAAGCCAAAAAGCAAAATACTTTTTGGCTTTGGCGTCCCCAACGGGATTCGAACCCGTGTTACCGCCGTGAAAGGGCGGTGTCCTAGGCCTCTAGACGATGGGGACATTTGATGTCATTGTAAATTTAAAATTGAAAATTTACAATTCAAAATTTACAATACACGAGCAGGTATGCGCCAGAAATTATTTCAAAGGGTGAGTGATGGGATTTGAACCCACGGCCACCAGAGCCACAATCTGGTGCTCTAACCAACTGAGCTACACTCACCATATCACGTCAAAAAAGATAAACTGATAAAAAGAAAAAACGAATCGGCGTTCTCTATTTATCTTCTTGGCGTGCGTGCGCCAGGAGGGAATTGAACCCCCAGCCCGCAGCTTAGAAGGCTGCTGCTCTATCCGTTTGAGCTACTGGCGCAAAACAAACCGCTGGAGTAGTGGATTTTTGGAGTGATGGATTATTGGGTTCCAATCATCCAAAACTCCAGTAATCCATCACTCCACTTGTTCTGCCGTCGGGGCAGTAGGATTTGAACCTACGGCCTCCTGGTCCCAAACCAGGCGCGCTAGCCGGACTGCGCCATGCCCCGAAAACACAGTTTTTAATATAAAGAATTACTGTCGTAAAATCAAGAATATTTTCGGCTAATATTCTACGCCAGTTTTTCAGATAAGCTAAAACGGGAGCCCCGTGGGCAGCAAACAATCTCAGGCAAAATGATTTTATGACAGAATCATTAAAATCATTCTGCCATAAAATTATTCTGCCAAAAAACTGAACTCATCGCAACGTCATCTCAATTTGATGACGCGCGTATCGCGATGAATTTAACGCCTGGGGAAATTCAAACGCGATGGCGCCGCGTTCACCGCCGGTCTCGATCAATTTTCCCCCTTTAATCTCTTTCAATTGATAACCCGACATGACAAACTCGAGTCGCGCTGAACTTGCCGGCTCGCCTTCCAGCTCGATGGAGATCGTCTTTCCTTTAATATGTTGATCCAGGATCACCCAGCCGCGCGAGCGCTCGCCGGGTTTTATTTCTGCAAACGGCGGCACCACGGTAAAAAACTTTGCAAGCAGTAACGTCACGGTAACCGGCTCTCCTCTCACCTCAAGAGAAATCGGCCAGCGAATCAAATCAGCGCGCTCTTCAGGTTTGACTTCGATGAGCTGATGATCGCGGCGGATTTCCTCAATCTGAGTGGTTGACGGGAACACCGGCTTGAAATCCACCCGCAGTGGCTGCCAATTTTCCCGCTTGCTTCCGGGAAATGGGCGAAGGCGAAATTGACAGGTCAATAAATTTTCTTCGCGCTGCAAATGAAAAATGAGTTGTTGATCATCGATTCTAACCGGGCCAACCGTTAGAAACGGCCAATGCAATTGAATATAAGGCGCAAGCTCGAAGCGACGCTCAAGCGCATTCGGCTTGATGCCCAACAGACCTTCGTAAATCGGCTGCAAAATCATACTCGAAGATCGGGCTTGATGCGGGCAAACGCCGGCCGGCTGATAAATCTCGCCGTGCAAAATTTCTTCCATGCAACCCAGCGTACCATCCTGATAATTGCGCATCGAATTTTGAATGTGCATCAAACCCTGCAGCCAGCGGCCATAACGAAATTCCGCCAGCGCCGCCCACCCGGTAAACAAGGGCCAGACGCTGCCGGCGTGATAACCTTGTGCGTTATAATCAGGATGATCATCGCCAATGAGTCGCACGCCCCAATCGGCATTGAATGATTTGGCCGCGAGCCGGCGCAAAGCCTGAGCGCCGTCTTCGGGTTTGCCGTAACCAAACAGCAACGGCACGGCCGCGAGCGCGGTGACATTAGAATTAAAACTGCCGTCCGAATTTTTGCCGTGATAAAAATAGCCGCTGCTATCGTTCCAAAACTCTTGTTGCAATACATTACGAACGCGTTGATGCTGAATGGCCCATTTTTCGACGAGATCAATTTTATCGAGCACAAGAGCAAGTTTCGCCGCCGCATGCAGCGCCTCGGCCCAGCAGCCAGCGAGATAATGCTCGACGCGCGCGCCCAAAAGCTTGCCGCCTTCGATCCAACCGTGGCCAACGCCGGTGTTTTCAATCAAACCATCGCCGTCGCGATCCGTTGCCGCAAGAAATGCCATCGCCTTCTCGAGATGCGGCCATTCGCGTTTGACGAAAGCCAGATCGCCGGAATGATTCAAATAACGTCCCATCAAGATAACATACAACGGCGTGGCATCAGCCGAATCATAATGCGCCGCGCCGCTGGTCGTAAGCTCGTGAAGAATTTTGCCGTCAACATCCTGATGCCGTCCGAAAAACCGCAACACGTCTTTGACGCTGTCAAAATCGCCGTAGTGCAGCATCCCGAAAGCGGTCCAGCAGGCATCACGACCGAAGAACCACGCGTAACCTGGACGGCCCGAGTTCCAGTCCTCGCCGGTGTTCGCAAATCCGGCGAGCAGCGAGCGGCCGAGCGAAGGAATGTTGCAAACAAACGAATCCGTTTTCATTTTTGCCCAATGCGCCGCCGTATTGAAAAACGGATCGGGCGTATCGATCTCAGTGAATTTTTCCAACATATAATATTTGCGCCCGGCTTGATGCGCGTATAATTTTGGCAATTGCTCCGGAAAATTATTTAATAATTCGTGCAAATACTGATCGTGCGCCTCGCCGCCAATCGCCATAAAACGCGCGGCGCTTTTGCCGTTCACTTCTACGCGCCAATGAAACGTCACTCGCGCCCGCGAAAAGTTTTCCGAAATATCCTCGACTTCGGCGACGACGGGCGGCGCTTCAAACCAAACTTCCTGCTGCCAGCGCGATCGCGCTCGTAACTCACGTTCAAAAGCCAGCGCGAAATGCGCGCAAAAGAGACGGCGATAATCGGAAAAATGCGCCTGACTGTGAGACAGGCGGCCTCGCCTGTCCACAACTTGATATTCCAATTTCGACAATACGCCTTCCGGATACGGCCACAGCAAGCGAAAATCAACTTCAAAAACAAGTTCGCAGAATAATTCCTCGTGTCCCTCGAACTCCCAATCCAAACAAGCTAGCGGCGCTTCATTTCCCACCCACATACGTTCAGTGATCGCGACGCGTTCAGTTTGCCGGCGGCGTTCGAGATGATGTGGGCGCATGAGCACTTCAGTATCCGCGCCATTTTCCCACAGCGTTGCGTTTGCCGAATTTTTTATTTTAAAAAAAACATTCCGGCACAACCGCAGCGGATGGCTCCAGATTTCCGCGATCGGCCCGCGCTCGGTTCCCATCAACAAAATGCGCTCGCCGGTGAGATCGAAGAATTGATTGCGCTCGCGATCGACATTCAAATACGGACTCACTTCCAGCCATTTGATCGGCGCCCAATTTTCCCATTTCGGAAATTCAATCAGCCGATTGCTCTTCTTGATTGCCGCAATCTGCGGCTCCCAGATTCCAGTCCAATTCTTTTTTTCCTCTTTATCTTTTTTTCTTTTTTCTTTTAGGTGTTGGAGGCAGGATTCTGCGAACGCCTCAAGCTGCTGGCGAAAAATATTTTGCGCATCCGAAAAATAGAGATACGCGCCAACGCAAAGCACATTCAGCTCCTCATATTCCCACGCCAATTTTTGCGCCGGATCGAAGCCGATGTAATAACGATGCACGCCCCAAACTTTTCCGCGCGGCCATTTGTTCGGTCCATAACCAAAACGCCAGTACGGCGCGCCGGCTTTCGCATTCCATAAATAAATGCCACCGAGAGGTCCGAAGTCCGAAGTCCGAAAATGTCCGACGTCCGAGGTCCGAAGTTGTGAAAAAGGTGAGAGGGGCGAACGAAAGCTGTCATCGCTCGTCCGCAAATGCGCGAGAAAACCCATCAACCCGCGAATTTCAAATCCCTGCGGCGCAATCCATTCGTGCTCGGGCTTGCTTTTCGGATCATAAAAGCCGGTCTCAGCAATATCCGGCCGTTCTCTTTCCAAACCCAACGGCGCGACAGCTTGCACAGCCGCGAGTGAAAGAAACAATCTCCCGCCGCTTTTCAAAAAACGTTGGACTAGTTTCCAACTGACCACTGACCACTGACTACTGACCACTGTCTCATGCCACCATAAAACGCAGTTGCGACCATGGCTTGGGACTTGTTCCGGAAAAACCCGATGCGCCGCCGGAAATTTTTCTTTCAACCATCGCCACGCAGCTTCGACTTCGGCATCATTCGTGCCGGTATCGAGGAAAAGAATTTGGTGATGAGGATGAGGGAGATGGATTGTGGATTTGAAATGACGACGAAATTTTTTGCGCATATGAATAGAACCGTTTGTTCACATAAATTGAAAATTCACTTGTATTTTTAAGACAATGACATTATAATGTAACTAAAATTAAAAAACAATGACATTGCAATGCAACTGATTTTCAACCAATTCAATCCGTGGTGGCAGCGCCAGCAGGTGCCGGGGCCACTATTGGGCAAATCACGGCAAATCCTGCCGACAGTGTATGAGTCTTTATCGCTCCGGCAAATGACCTTCATTAGCGGTTTGCGCCGCGTCGGTAAAACGACGCTTATCTTTCAGCTCATCGACAGGCTTCTCCGAGAAAAAAACGTCGTTCCCTATCACGTGCTGTATTTCTCTTTTGATGAAGCGCGTTATGA
>Ga0247727_10004357_pt1 | contig 30090 bp, 30 predicted proteins | sample WisWelCaveWW1625_FD_202498 | JGI IMG/M metagenome (GOLD analysis project Ga0247727, IMG submission 202498) | Biofilm microbial communities from Wishing Well Cave, Virginia, United States - WW16-25 | ecosystem: Environmental > Aquatic > Deep subsurface > Groundwater > Cave microbial mat | place...
CCAAGCACGATTTTTCTGCCATTATTCTTCAGCCATGACTATCACTCAGGCTGTCCTTAACAGCAGTCGATTTTCCGTTTGTCCAGAAAATCTGCAGTTTTCGATTCGATTCTAACGAGGTCTGATAGTATGATTTTCACGGCGGAAGAGTATGGACACACTCTCACGCGCAGCGGGAAGATGAGTTTGTTGCGTTAGTTGCAACGAAAGCATTTCCGGCAAAACGATCGCGTCTTCTGAACGACATTGCGAACATTATCACAATCAAATTAAATGCTATGCGAATCACAAACCACAAAACTTTTTTTCAGGCCAGCCTCTTTGCGCTGCTCGGGCTGTTCCCAACGTGGGCCTCCGCCCAAATCTCCGGCGCGATCAATCCGGCGTTGTCGCACGATGCGCGCGTGTTGTTCTTCAACCCGGCGAGCGCGGCAACTTTGCCCGGGCAATCTTATCTCGGCTTGAAATTGATTTATCCCGGCGCGATCGCGAACAACACGTTTGCGTTGCGCAACTCGCTCTTTGCCGCGAGCTGGCCGCGCGTTTTTCATTCGAACTTGGGCTTGGGCGCGCACGTGCGGTGGCTCAATTCGCCGTGGTATAAAGACGGCCGTTTCGGGCTTGCGCTCGCGTATCAATTTTTCGAGCGCTTCGCCTTAGGGGCCGATGTCGGTTTTCTGGCGCGCAGTTATGCGCCCGACAAACTCGATCTCGTTGATCCCGCCGACCCCGTGTTTCTGCGCGGCCATTCGCAAATCGTGTTCGATCCCGGCTTCGGCGTGTCAGGCAATCTCACGGAGAGTTTGGCTCTCGGCGCTTCCGTTTTTCATCTCAATCGGCCGGATCTCGCATTGGCCTCGCAAGCTTATCGTTTGCCCGTTGAAGCCTTGCTCGGCGCAAGCTATTCGTATCGTTTTGCGCGCGTGGATGCGGGATTGGAATATCGCCGGCAAAATTGGCATTCCACTTTCGGTCTCGAAGTTTTTTCCTCGCGCTTGGGAAGATTGCGCGCGAGCTATGGCGAGGAGCATGCCGCGTTCGAAGGCCAATTGCGCGTTCACAACAACACCGCGCTGTTTTACAGTTTCACCACCACGACGAATGATTTGAGTTTGGTGAGCGCCGGCTCGCACGAAGCGGGCGTGCTCTTTTCTTTCCCCTGGCTCGCGCCGCAAAAACGCGCAGCCCGGCCGGATTTTCTTTTACAAGCCATGCCGCCCTCGCGTGTAGTTCTGCCCAACGACACGCCGATATATCATCTCACACTTTTGCGGCGCGATGATTTCAACGTGCCGATCACGTTCTCAGCGCAGGAGCTGCCGCCGCACTTGCGGCCGCGCTTCTCGCAAACCGAGGCGCGCGGCAACGCCGAGATCATTTTGGCGTTGCACTCCGAAGGCGGGTTGGTGCCGGGCGATTATCCTTTCATCGTCACCGCGACCGGCGGCGAGAGCGTGCAGCATTTGCCGTTGCACGTGCGCGTCAATCCCATGCCCAAGCTTGCGCCGGAAATTTTCACCACGGTCGATAGCGTGGACGTCATCGAAGTGCGCAACGTCGTGGACGAGCTGCCCATCATTCCGCGTATTTTCTTTCCCGCCAATCAAAGCGGCCTCTCCGCGCACCGTTACGACGTGCTCAGTCCGCAGCAAAGCGTATTCATTCCGGAAAACGCGAGAGAGATCAATTCCGTTTATCGCAACGCGCTGAACTTGATCGCGGCACGCTTGAAAGAATATCCGCAAGCGAGCATCACGCTTACCGGGCACAGTTCGGGCGAGCGCCACGAAAGCGCTTGGCGCACTCTCGCGCAAGCGCGCGCAAACGCGGTTAAAAATTATTTGGTTGATAGTTTGGGCGTGCCCCCCGAACAAATTCTAGTTGTCGCGCCGCAGCGGCCGGGTACGGTGTTGCGCAACGTTTCCGTGCAGGAAGAATGGCAGCGCGTCGGCATCGAGGCGAACGCGCCCTTCAACAACCAGATTTTAGCGCCGCTCGTGGTGGAGAAAAAAGAAGTGGAAGCGCAACCGCAACGTTGCGGCTTTGTGGCGAAGTATTCGACCGCCGAAGCCGGTGTCGCAGCGTGGCGCATCACCATCCTGAACAGCAGCCGCGATACCGTGGAAGTTCTCGCCGGAGAAAAGACTCTGCCCGACACCGTGTCGTGGGAATGGCCGCATGCTTTGGTGAAAAAGGCTGCGCTCAACGGCAACGGCGCAAACGCCGCGCTCGTCACGGAGCAAAACGGCTATTATTCGCTCTGGCTGCAGGATGCGTTGGGACAAACTGCAAGCACCGCGTGGCGCCCCATCGGCATTCGCCATCATCGCCGCCTCAACGAAGTGGGCGTGGAGCGCATTCCCATTTTTCTGTTCGGCTTCGGCGAGCACCAGCTCGGCAGTTTTTCGCGTGAGCTGCGTTTGAAGCTGCACAGCATTGCTGAGAAATTGGAATCCGATCCGTTCGCTACGTGCGTCATCAAAGGCCACACGGACGATATCGGCGAGGAGCGCACGAACAAATGGCTTTCGCTGCAGCGCGCCAAAACCGTCTACGATATTCTCGCCTCCTACGGCATCGCAAAGAGCCGCATGATTTACGGCGGTGTGGGCGAAGAGGAGCCGCTCGCCGACAACCGCCTGCCGGAAGGGCGCAACATGAATCGCCGCGTCGAAGTTTATATTCGCCACTCGGCGCAATGGCCGGAGCTGGGCGGCGGCAACAACTGAATCCCCGCTTGCATCGCGAGGATATTTTGTTAAATTCCTCGCATGAAAAATCTTTTGGCGATTCTCGGCATCATTCTCGTCATGCTGGCGGTCGAAGGCTTGGTCTTTCTCGCGCACTACTGGCAGCGCCGCCTCGGCACGATGTTGCTCGGCGCTTTCGCCCTGCTCAGCGTATTCAGTATTTCCTTTTTCGGCGCAGTGGTTCCCCTCGTCCGCCTCACTCCGACGCTCAACATTCCGCTGCTCTCCGTCGTCATCTATGCCAATATCCTCGTCGGGCTGCTCACCGTTTACTCTTGCGACGGCACCAACTACGCTCGGCGCTTTTTGTCCGTCTTGTTGGGCGGTTATGCGTTGACGTTGATCGTCCAAGAGTTGATTCGCTTCGCAGGCCCGACGGAAGCCTTTTTTGCGATCAACCCATTGTCCGAGCGTTTATTCGAGCCCAATTGGCGCATCTCTCTCGCCTCGATTTTGTCGTTGGTCTTTTCCTTCGCGCTGGTGCTCTTTCTCTATCAATATTTGGCCAATCGCTTTTCCACTTGGCCGCGCGCTTTGCGTATCATCCTGGTTTTGGGCATTGTATTTATTTCTGACGGCGTATTTTTTACGATCGTCGCTTTCAGCGGGCACGCGCGGTTTCAAGATCTTCTCGTCAACCAGCTTCTCATAAAACCCGCCATGACTCTCATTCTCGGGCCCGGAACCGCGCTTTACATCACACGCATTTTACGCGCGCAAGCTTCGCCCGAAGGCGAAGCGCGGCCGGTGTTCGACGTCGTCAGCCGCGTCACGGAAATGGATCGCGAAGTCAGCTCCATTCTCACGACGATGGTCGACGGCCTGATCGTTTACAATCGCGACGGCTTGGTGACGCGCTACAATCCCGCTGCGGAAAAGCTGCTCGAATGCTCGTTGCAAGGGTTGCGCTTGGATGATCCTTCGCTGCGGCTCACGCTGCCCGACGGCAATCGCCTGCCCAATGCGGATTCGCCCCTGCTCAAAGCCCTGCGCTCGCGGCAGCCGATTGCGAACGTCGAATTGGGCGTGCGCTCGGAAAGCGGCAAGCTGCGCATTTTATCCGTCACGGCCTCGCCTATTTTCGATTCGCAAAACCGGCTGCGCGGCGCGCTCGCCACGTTTCGCGACGTGACGCAGCGCAAAGAAGTGGATGAATCGCTGGCCGATTCACAGGACTTTTTGAAGCGCCTCATCGAGCAAGCGCCGACCGGCATCGCGGTGTTCGACCGCACCGGCGTGGCCGAACGCTTCAATAAAGTTTATTTGCACTTGATCGGCATCGCCTCGCCGAACGAGTTGATGGAAAAATTCAATCTCTTCAAAGACAAGCTGTACGCCGAGGGGGATTTGTTGCGTTACTTCGTCAAGGCTTATAAAGGCACTTCCGTGGAAATTCCGGCGCTCGGCATCGATCTGAAAACGAGAAAAGTGCTCGCGCTCAACGAGTTGAGCTTTGCCGAAAGCGATGCCGGCGGCGTTTTGAAAGTCATTTCGCACTTTCTCTATCCGATGTATGATCGCTCCGGCAAAGTCGATCGCGTCGTCGCGCTCATCAGCGATCTCACCAAGCACACGCAAGCGGAGCAGCATCGCCGGCAAATCGCCGAGCGCTATCAAAACATGGTCGCGCGCATTTCCGATTTTCTCTTCAGCGCCAAAGTCGAGCACGGCAGCTTGCAATATGAATTTTGCACGCCCGCCGTGGAAAAAGTGACGGGTTATACCGAAGCCTATTATCTCAACGACAATTGGTTTTGGTTCACGATCATCGACGCGGACGACAAGCAGCGCGTGCAAGAAGAGCTGGGCAAGCTCATCAGCAAGCGCGAGGCGCAAGAGGGCGTCATCGAATATCGCATTCGCGCGCGCGGCGGCGAAACGCGCTGGGTGCAAACCCGCTTCACGTTCCTGCGCGACGCCGCGGGCGAAGTCGAGCGCGTCATCGGCGCGGTTTCGGACATGACGCGCAGCAAAGAGGCCGAGGACGCGCTGCGCAAAACCGTCTCGCGGTTCCGCTCATTGGTCGATAGCTTGAACGATTTCGTGATCTCCGTGGATTTGGAAGGCAAAATCACGTTTGCCAATCAAGCCTTCAATAAAATTTTCGATCAAAGCGGCCGCACCATGATCGGCCGGGATATTTATCGCTATGTCCACGGCGACGACCGCGACCTCATCAACCCAAAGCTGCAAGAGTTGCTCAAAATGAAAAAGCCGTTCCGCCATCACGAGTTGCGCCTGCGCCGGCCGCAGGATGATTATATCTGGCTCTCGGTCAATGCCGACCCGCTTTATGACGACGCCGGCGCGCTGAACGGCATGATGATCGTGGCCGCCGATGTCAGCGAGCACAAACGCATCGAACGAACGGTGCAACAACAACACGGTGCGCTGCTGTTGTTGGAGCAGGTCGCCGATCAAATTGCGTTGCGCCGGCCGGAGCGCGAGATCTGCGAAAATATCAGCCGGAATATCCCCACGGTTCTCGGGTGTGACGCGGTCTTTATGGGCCGTTGGGATGCCGGCCACCAAAGCTTGAGTTTGGTTGCCGGAGCGGAGCCTTCCGATTTGCAACCGGCGCGGCAATGTTGTGAAAGTGCGCAGCCGGTGATTTCGCGTGAAGCCTCAACGACCAACGGCACGGATCCGGTTCACATAAAAACGCTCGTGGCCGTGCCGATCATGAATGCGACACAAGTCCTCGGCGTATTGCTAGTCAGCACGAATCATGGAACGAACTCCTTTAACGCCGACACCGTGCGTTACCTCGCCATTCTCGCGCGGCAATTGGCGGTAGTTTGCGAACACGAGGGATGAATGAGCAATGCCTGAAAGAGTGTTGTTGCCGGTAGAGCTGGAGGAATTGGAAATCTCACTGGGCGACATGATTGGATTGAAGAAAAGTTTAACCAACGGCGCAAGCTGTTAGGAGGTCGCGATGTTGCTTCCCGATGTTGTCACCATAGACAAGGAGATCATGAGCGGAACTCCTGTCTTCAAAGGCACGCGTGTGCCAATCAAAAATCTCGTCGACTACTTGGAAGGCGGGTATGATATCGATGTATTTTTGGATCATTTCCCAGCCGTAAAAAGAGAGCAAGCTATCAAATTCCTTGAAGCTTCCGGTCGGGAATATCTTATGAGCCATTATCATGAAAGTCTTGCTTGACGAATGTGTGCCGAGACCGTTGAAATTTGATTTCATGGGCCATGATGTTAACCATGTCACAGAAATGGGCTGGTCGAGCATAAAAAACGGCAAACTGCTGGGATTGGCTGTTGACGCTGGATTCGAAGTATTGGTCACCACCGATCAGAATTTGCAGTATCAACAGAACCTGCGGAATTTTGCAATCGGAGTTATCGTGCTGATTGCTAAAACCAACCGGATTGATGATCTGCAGCCTTTAGTCCCAGAGGCATTGAATGTGATGAAGGGGATAACGGCCAGCCAATTGGTTGAGATGAGACCGTGATTCAAAATGACCATGAAATGGAAGCAACTCATGAGCGCATAGCGTATTTTCAACGCTTGCTCGCGCAATTGCGTGTTAGCGCTCGGCCGGAAGAATTTCCGATGGTTGCCAGCGGCTATCGTGCGGAAATTCAACGAATGCAAAAAGAGATTTTGGATTATCTCACACGGCATGTCAGCGAACCTTTGTCACGTCAAGCGGCTTGATAGAAATGAGCACGCATTTCGACTACGACGTTTTCATCAGCCGCAGTTCCAAAGACAAGCCGGCAGGGCGAGAGCTGTCCCGCCGCGGCAGGATGAAGCAAGACGGGCTGCACGTGTGGCTGGATGAATGGGAAATCTCACCGGGCGATATGATTGGATTGAAGATCTCGCAGGGTTTGGAGCGCTCGCGCACGTTGCCATGGTCATGTCGAACGCTTATTTCGCGTCGGAATGGTCATTCGCACTTCCGACAGCCAGATTCGCTGGATGAATGTGACGGATTATTTGCGGCAGCATGGCAAAAATACGAAACAAATTGTGTTTGAAGGCGAGGCATTCACGGCGCTGAATGTGGCGAGGATGAGGGAGAGGGTGGTGAAGGGGTGAAGTAAAGGGCGAAGTCCGACTTGGGCAACAGGGTGCTAAAAAATTTAAAAGGCGTTTTGCTCAAGTCGGACTTCACTCGTGTGTTTCAAAATTTGTTTAAAGAAACGAAACGCAAAACAAATGAACTTTTGGAAAGAGTAATTGCAGTAACCTAAGCCGGAGAAAAATGAACACCACCTCCCATCCCTTTCCCCTTCCCGTCGACAAACTGTTGGCCCTCGGTGATTGCAGCAAATTCCGCGAGTGGCCCAATTATCTCGAGTTGGGCCTTCGCGAAGAGCACATTACCGACCTCATTCGCATGGCGACCGATGAGGCTTTGCACATGGCTGATTCCGAGAGCATGGAAGTGTGGGCGCCGATTCATGCTTTGCGTGCGCTCGGCCAGCTTCGCGCGGAAGCCGCAATCCAGCCGATCATTGGATTATTCAATCGCACCAAAGCCAGCGACAACTACGCTGTCGCCGGTTTTTTCAGAGTCATGGGCATGATCGGCCCAACAGCGATTCCGGCTCTGGCGGCGTTCATTGCCGATCAGGCGAACAAGGTGTATCCGCGCAGTTATGCCGGTGATTGGGAAGATATGCAAATCGAACTGGGCTTGCTCGAGGCGCGAACAACCGAGCCCCAGTTTTCGATTTTGGGCCGCCTCTTCCAAGATGGCGAGCAGGAGAGTGATGACGATAACGACGACGATGATACTGCCGATGAAGATATTGAGAATGACGGCTCGGCCATTGCGCCGGCAAATTATTCTCAACGCAAACAACAGCAGCGCAATCTGGCGGCGAAAAAGAAATTGAAAAACAACCGAGTGATGGCCGCAAAGTCGCGCCAACAGAATCGGAAGAAGAAAAAGGAGAAGTGAGGCGAGTTTGCATATCCCCCCCGACGAGGACAAGCTCCAAATAAAGGAACCGCGAATGGGCGCCAGTCAACGCCAATGGAAAAATATTAGCGATCATTGGCGTTGGTGCGCGGTTAAAAGTATTTGCCGAAAAACATGAACTTCAAACTTGAGAGATTAAAGCCCCGCAAGTTTGGAATTTAATCACAAAGATGAACTATGATGAAAGCCATTCTTTTTATTGGCGGGATGATCCTTCTCCTCGGTATTGAAATTCTTCGCGTGTACTTCATCATGCCCTTTCCGGGCAGCCAGCGCTCTGAAACCATCGACCTCGCTTATTTTCTCCACAACAACATCGCATATTTTCGCATCCTCGGTGTGCTCATGATCGGGTTTCCGGTTTATGCTTATCTACGATCCCACAGCAAGCCGGTGAAGGTGGGCGTTGTTGTTGCGTTGGCGCTGTTTGCGGCGGTCTTCTACTTTTTCAACTTCGAATTTCTGGCAGACAAGATGTTCTATCAACCCAAGCACAAGATTTTTGCCGATACGTTGCCCAACAAAATTCCCGCGACGAATTTGGTGCTGGGTGTGAGCCTCAACGGCGAGGCGAAAGCCTACCCCCTCGAAATCATCGGCTATCACCATCAAGTGCGCGACACGGTAGGCAACACGCCGGTGATGATTACCTATTGCACGGTTTGCCGCACGGGCCGTGTTTTCAGCCCTCACGTTGACAACAAACCTGAAGATTTTCGCTTGGTCGGAATGGATCATTTCAACGCCATGTTCGAGGATGCGACCACGAAGAGTTGGTGGCGGCAAGTGACTGGCGAGGCCATCGCCGGGCCGTTAAAAGGGCAAACGTTGGCGGAAATTCCCTCCGAGCAGATGCGTCTCGCGGCGTGGGTCGGCCAATATCCCAATACGCTCATCATGCAGCCCGATAGCAATTTTGTTGAAGAATATGAAGGTTTGAAAAGCTATGATGAAGGCAAGAGCAAGAGTTCGTTGACGCGCGCGGATTCGCTTTCGTGGCAGGATAAATCTTGGGTCGTCGGTGTGCAACTTGGCGCAGGGTCGCGCGCGTATGATTGGAACGATCTACTCGCGCATCGTGTTCTCAATGACACGCTGGCGGGAACGGCTTTGGTTGTGAGCGTGGAAAACGACAGCGCCTCTTTTCATGTTTGGCAGCGTGACTCGCTGCGCTTCAGCTTCGAAACTGCGGCCGGCGCGCTGCGCGATGAACAAACGCAATCTTCATGGAATTGGAAAGGCGAGTGTGTTGCGGGCGCGTTGCAAGGGAGCAAGCTGCGAGTCGTGCAATCCTATCAAGAGTTCTGGCACTCGTGGCGAACGTTCCATCCGCAGACGACGAGGTATGGTGTGTCGAACTGAAGGAGGTTTTATATGTCATCATACTCGCAAAGCGTCCGGTAGCGGCGCGGTGAATTGGATTGCAGTAGCCCAAACGGCTAGACCTGCTTTCGAAAAGGCATACTGGCTTTATGATTGGGCGCGAACGTGCGATTCCGACCGACAATATTCTCGACTGCATTTTTGTAATTGCGCTGTTCCAGCATCGAACATGTGCGCGCGCACTTTTGAAGAAGCTCGACGGCATGTTAGGCGATTTTCTGAGAGCAACTGCCGTAGGCTAGGTAGGCTAAAACAGTTTTGTGAGGTTTATCCCGTTAGAGAAACGTCATTGCGGAAAGAGCGTGTATGGCATATGAGTTGTAAAACCCGGGGCATCATCTGCTTGCCAACGATACACGTTCATATATAAGTTTTTCCATCCACCCCTCCTTTCCTGGAACGGCGGAGACGAGCAATCGCCTCCGCCGTTTTTATTTTAAGACCGCTGTCGAATCGAAATCGAGCCGTTCGTCGTGCGCAAAGTGACGGAGCCTCCGTCAGTTCCGATTTTACCTTCCAAAGAATTGCGCCCGCTTTTGCTCTCCATCGTCAAGGGAAAATCGCAACGCACCGAGCCGTTCGTGGTGCGCGCGGAAATTCTCGCGCTGAACTCGCGCGGAAATTCGGCCACGACGCTGCCGTTCGTGGTTTCAAAGCGCATGGCTTCGCTTTGCGCAACTTCGCGAAGCGAAACCGCGATGCGGCCGTTCGTGGTTTCCGCGGACACGCTGCCTTCGGCGTCTTCCACCTCGATCGCGCCGTTCGTGGTTTCCAATTCCGCCTTGCCGGAAATCTCGCGCGCGGAAATTTTGCCGTTCACGGAAACGATCTTCATATAAACTTCGCGCGGCACCGTGATCCAATAATTCACCGTAACGTTGTTGCCGCCTTCGCCGAAGACCCAGCCCCAAAAACTATCGCCGCCGGTTTTCGGCGTGCGCGTGTTGACCTCGATATCGTCGCGGTCTTCCCGAATGATGATTTCAGTCGCTTCCAGCAGCCTTTGCGCGTCGCTTTCGCGGTTGGCGCGCGCCACTTTTTCGGCCTCGATCTTCACCTCGTTGCGATTCCACGAAGTAATATGCACCGCGCCGTTGGAATTGTCCAAGCTGAAACGGCCGTGCTGATTGAGCTTGTAAGTTTTTTCGAAGCGCTCACGCAATTCTCCGGCGACGAGACTGGTACAGAGTAACAACACGGCCAGGCCGGCATTTTTTAATTGGAAAGTTCGCATCGTGCTTCTCGCGGGTTTGTTCAAATTCAGCATGGGAGAATCAGGGAATCAAACAAGTGTGAAAGCGCAAGCGTGCTCACGCTCACTGGACTTCGACGCGGCATTCGCCTACGCCGGAACTGACGCGCAACTGCAGCGTGCGCTCCGCGCGATCGTAATTCTGCGAATAGTAATAACGCCCGTCTTTGTTCAGCTCAAAAGGTAATTCAACGTGCGAGAGAAAGAGAAATTTCGAGATGGACATCTTTGTTCCGGTCTCGCGCGGCAGAACGATGACGGTTTCGCCGATATCCAAGTCCACGCGCGCTACGGCGTCCTTCGCCATCTCGCCGGTGAAGTCGATCGTCAACTCGCCGATGCCGCCGTTGATATCCGCATCGCGAAAGCGCGCGTTGCCCAAACGCCGAAATTTGGATTCGCCCACTTTTGTGTTGAGCGTGAGGCTCGCCATGTCGATGCGATTCGGTTCGTCGAAATCCAAATTGACCTCGCCCGCGACGGTCTCCAGCGCGAAATCGGTGATGTGCATGCCGCCCAGCGCCATATCGATCTCGCCGGCTTTGATTTTGAAATCCAATTGTAATTCGCCTTCGGTGGGCAATTCTATCTCAATCTCGGCAACGGTGCGGTCGCGCTCGTGATCGAACCAGCCTTCTTTATCAAACTGCACTTCGAGCGCATTGCGGGTTTCGTTATAGCGGAAGGAATGATGAAATTGATTTTTGTTATATGCCAAGCTCACGCGCACTTCGTCTCGGCTTTGGCCTTTGGCAACGCGAACCTCACCGGCATCAATATCCACGCGCAACTGGAACGGGCTGCCGGAACCGACTTTGAAACTGTTTTGCAATTCCTCGACCCTCGCATCGTCATGTTGGGAATCCTCACGCCTTTGCGCAAAAACCAACCCCGACATGGTCAGCACGAGAACCATCGTTCGAACAAGATTGGTTTGTATCATGGCAATCCTCATGGTAAAATGAAGGGGTTGCTATTTTTGCCAAACACTTACGCAGGGAATTTTACAAAGTTACCCCTGGGCCTAAAAAAGTTCGGCGATTTTGTGCGCGCGAAGCCTTGACCGAATAAGAGCAAATAGTCAAAATCAAAATCTCAACGCGCCGAGGTGAACATTGGAGCGGCTACATCATATTCAAACTCCGGTCAAATTCTTTTCGGCGAAAGCGAGGTAATCAAAAAGTATTTAACCTCCAGGCTTTATCTCGCCGGTGCGAGTCAAAACCGTGAAAAATCTTTTGCTTTACATCCAGTCGCATTTTCTTTATTTTGCGCCCGCTTTGAAAAGGATTTTGGAGGCGGATTGAACGGGTTGAGCAGATAGCAAAGAAGTTGATCCGCTTGATCCGAACAATCCGCTTACAAGAGTTTTCGCAGTTAAATTCAGAGGTTGCTTTTTATAAGAACGAAAGCGAGCCGGTTTATGACGACGCAAGAAATCGTTTTTCTCAGCGGTGTGCGCACGGCCTTCGGCGCATTTGGCGGCGCGTTGAAAGATTTGACCGCTACGCAGCTCGGCACAACCGCGGCCAAAGCCGCACTGCAAAAGTCCGGCGTCGCGGCCGAAGCCATTGAACACGTGATCTTCGGCAACGTGATGCAAACTTCGCAAGACACGATCTACATTGCGCGCCACATTGCGCTCAAAGCAGGCTGCCGCATTGAAACGCCGGCGCTCACGGTGAATCGGTTGTGCGGCTCCGGCTTTGAAGCCATCGTGCAAGGCGCGCGTATGCTCATGCTCGGTGAAGCGGAAGCCGTGCTCGTCGGCGGCGCGGAAAGCATGAGCCAAGCGCCGCACATCATTCGCGGCGCACGTTGGGGCGATTTGCGCCTCGGCCCGGCGGGCAAGTTGGAAGATTATTTGTGGGAATCTTTGCTCGATGCCAATTGCGGCCTCACGATGGCGCAGACCGCGGAGAACTTGGCGGACAAGTATGGAATCAACCGTCTCGCATGCGATGAGTTCGCGCTCTTGAGCCAACAACGCACGGCCGCGGCGTGGGAAAGCGGCAAGTTCAACGAAGAGATTGCGCCCGTGGAAATCGCGGGCAAGAAAGGCAAGGTCACAACTTTTGCGCGCGATGAACATCCGCGTCCCGACGTAACGCATGAGGGGCTTACCAAATTGACGCCCTATTTCAAGAAAGACGGCACGATCACTGCGGGCAATGCCAGCGGCATCGTTGATGGCGCGGCGGCGATGGTGATGACGACTGCAAAGTTTGCGGAGCAGCGCGGCCTGCGCCCGATTGGCCGTCTAGTGAATTGGGGCTTCGCGGGCGTGGAGCCGAGCATCATGGGCATCGGCCCGGTGCCCGCAAGCCGCAACGCGTTGCAACGCGCGGGCATGAAAGCGGAACAGATGCATCTCGTTGAAGTGAATGAAGCTTTCGCCCCGCAATATCTCGCGGTGGAAAAAGAACTCGGCCTCAATCGTGAGATCACGAACGTAAACGGCGGCGCGATTGCAATCGGCCATCCGCTCGCGGCCAGCGGCACGCGTTTGACGCTCACCATTTTACACGAGCTGCGCCGGCGCTTGCAGAAGTATGGCCTCGCCACCGCATGCATCGGCGGCGGCCAGGGCGCGGCGGTGATTGTGGAGGCGATATAAAATTTGAATCGCAGTTTCCAACAAGGGAGATCGTGCTATGACGAAATTTTCCTACAGCCCACACTTTGAACAGGAAAAGGAAGCATACTAGCGCATGCGCGACGAGCTTCTTGTGAGCTATCGCGACAAATGGGTGGCGATCGTCGGCGGGCAAGTTGTTGCAACCGGCGAAAAAAATGGCCGTTTCCAAGCAAACGTTCGCAGCCACGCGCAGTGCAGTCGGCTATATTAACCGTGTTGGTCAAGAGGACCAAGTGGGCAAAAGACGTGTGCGAAACCTCGTTGCCGGGAGATATGATAAACAGTACGAGCCGCCAATTCCGATTGTCACGGCTAGTGTGCTCGAGCCGATGAAGAATAGCGCCAAGCAAATGGCTTTAACGCAATTCAAAATGGGAGAATGATCATGGAAGAAACCACCAAAATCATCGGCGGCTTTCGCGCGGCAATCCAAGATTTGCTGGTGCCGGAATTGAAAGCCGTGCAGGTAGAGATGCGCGGCGTGCGCGAAACGCTGGAGCGTCACGAAAAATGGCTTGAGCGTCTCGATCAAAAATTCATTGCCTTGCAAGATAACATGAACGAAAGGTTCATGGAAATGCAGCGGCAGATCGACGTGCGCTTTGCCGCCATGCAAAAGCAAATGGACGATCGCTTTGCCGAGATGCAAAAGCAACTAGATCAACGCTTCGCGCAAGTTTTGGACGCGATTCGCGGCCTGCAGCAAGAATTTGCCTTCATGAATCAGAAGCTGGAGTTGCGGCTGGCCCGAACGAGCCGGCCAACCCGGCCCAAGCAAGAAAATGTGGCCGCTTGAGCAGAATGTCTGCTTTCATTCATTCGAATAATTTCAACTCACGGAACTCAACAGGAGGAGCAATGCCAATTCAAACCGTCGGCGTTATCGGTTGCGGACTTATGGGTTCCGGTATCGCGCAAGTGTGCGCGCAAGCCGGATATAAAACCATCGTGCGAGAAGTGAATGACGACTTGTTGAAGAAAGGCCTCGATAAGATTGAAGGCTTTTTGAGCAAAAGCGTGGAGAAGGGCAAGCTTACCGCGGAGCAGAAGCAAACCATCATGTCGAATCTCGTGGGCACGACCAGCCTCTCGGCTTTGAAAGATGCGGACCTCATCATCGAAGCCGCAATTGAGAACATCGATCTCAAGAAAGAGCTTTTTGGCGAGTTGGATAAGCTCTGCCCGAGCCACACCATCTTTGCGAGCAACACATCTTCATTGACGATCACAGAAATGGCTGCTGCTACGAAACGCCCGGATCGTTTCGTCGGCTTGCACTTCTTCAACCCCGTGCCGCTCATGAAGCTCGTCGAAGTCGTGCGCACGATTGCCACGAGCCAACAGAGTTTTGATGCGGCGTTCGCCTTTGCGAAAACGCTCGGCAAAGAGCCGATTGCGTGCAAAGACAACTCCGGCTTCGTGGTGAATCTCTTGCTTGTGCCGTATTTGATCGATGCCATTCGCGCGTTGGAAAACGGCGTGGCCTCGGTCGAAGACATTGACAAGGGCATGGTGCTCGGCTGCGGCTATCCCATGGGCCCGCTCACCTTGCTCGATTTCGTGGGCCTCGACACGACACTTTACATTGCCAATATCATGTTCGAAGAATATCGCGATTCGAAATATGCGCCGCCGCCATTGTTGCGCAAGATGGTGCTCGCGGGCTATCTCGGAAAAAAGAGCGGCAAAGGCTTTTATGATTATTCCGGTGAGAAACCGAAGGTGGCGGATTTGGGATTGTAGAAAAACGACCGTTAAAATTTCATGAGGGTCGAGTGTGTGCGCGAAGTCGAATACATAAACAGAATCGGCGCAACGGATCGCTATCGGCATTGGCGCCGCAGCGAAAAAGGACGCGTTTTAAAATTCACGGCACAGTTCGAGACCTTCATCGGCGGCAAATGGCGTCCCGTCGTGCGCTATGACACGGCGCACGGGTATGTGCATCGCGATGTGATGCATCCGAACAAACGGCAGGAGAAAATTTTCATCGGAGTGCAAAGCTTCAATGAAGGTTTGACTTTGACGGAAGAAGATATCAGAAGAAACTGGATGAAATACAAAGAAGCTTATCTCAAAGAGTGGCAAAGCGATGAAAGCAAAGACGAATGAATTATGGCTGAAAAGCTTGGTTCTCGCGCAAGAGTTTGATCGCTACGTACTGGAGCATCCCGGCTTTGCGAAAAAAATTCCAAACGGCGCGGAGGTTGTATTGCTCCCTTCATATGACAAAGTATTGCGAGAATACAACCTGCGTAACGCTCAAATCAACCGCGAACCCGGACGCCCGCTCGTTTATATCGAAATCGCCCGGTGGCGTCCGCGCGCTTCACAAATCGTTGGACCGCGTGTAAAGGTCGATAAAGCTACGGCGAAAAATGGCAAAACCAAATCATCAAAACGCGCGACTTCACTGCAAGCCTAGCGCTTCGTCCTCGCGCCATTGTCCGTGAGCGACGATCTTGCTGCCAATCGCGAGAAAGGCTTGGCGTGGGTGAAGCAAGCGGCCTGAACAGGCGCGTAGATCATCCGCATCACCAATAGCTGAACTTCGAAGCCCTTATCCGTTAACCTTAATCTATCCGTTCGAGCCTCACCCTTTCACGCCTAAATTTGGAGCCTTCATGTCTTACCAAAATCTTCTTTTCGAAATCAAAGATCGCATCGCGTATATCACTCTCAATCGCCCGGACAAGCTCAACGCGTTGAATTGGCAAACCATGCAAGAGCTGCAAGCCGCGTTGAACTCGGTCAAAGAAGATTCAAATGTCGGCGGTGTTATTCTCACAGGTGCAGGTCCAAAAGCATTTGCGGCAGGTGCAGACATCGGTGAATTGGCGCAGCAAACGCCGGTGAGCGCAAAAGAGTTTTCATTGAACAGCCAAGAGATTCTGCGCTTCATCGAACGTTTCCCCAAACCCATCATCGCCGCGGTGAATGGTTTCTGCCTCGGCGGCGGCAGCGAGCTGGCGCTCGCATGTCATATGCGCGTGGCTTCGGATAAAGCCAAGTTCGGCCAGCCCGAAGTGAATCTCGGCATCATGTGCGGCAATGGCGGCTCGCAACGTTTGCCGCGGCTCATCGGCAAAGGCCGCGCGATTGAATTGCTCATCACCGGCAATAAGATCGACGCGAATGAGGCTTATCGTCTCGGCTGGGTCAATTACGTAGTCCCACCGGAGCAGCTTCTTCCCAAGTGCGAGGAGATTTTGCAAACCGTGTTTAAGCAAGGCCCGGTCGCTGTGAAGCTCACGCTCGAAGCGGTGGTACACGGCATGGAGATGACGCTCGAAGAAGGGGCGCAGCTCGAATCGAACTTGTTCGGCATGCTGTTTTCGACGGAAGATATGAAAGAGGGCACGAAGGCGTTTCTTGAAAAACGGCCGGCGAATTTTCAAGGGAAGTGAAACGCGGATTCTGTGAGGGCAATATATGGCTGGCGAAAGCAGGAAAAAGCGCACGATTCATGGTGGGCAACGCCATCGCGAAAAAACTCGACCAACCGATATGGCATTTTACGATCGCGACCATCCGGAAGAAGTCTATACGCAAGTAGAAGATGGCCGGATGATCTATGTCGGTAAGAGGCGGTGCGTTCATGTCTTCGAAAAGGATGCTCATCTCACCAGTTCTCGCATGAGCCGGCGTGAACGCGAAGCCAAAGCCAAACAAGGACAATGGCGAAGGGTTTATTGAACAACAAAACTTTGAAGGTGATGTTATGAATCTCCTCAGCAAACGTGAAATCGCCGGCGTTCAACTTTTTACGGTGGAAGTCTCTGAATCGGAGTTGGATACCTATCGCCAACTCCTCTTGTACGTATTGAAGAATCTCAAACCCTCAAAGATCGAGAAACTTTTTGGTGATGTGCCGGAGGAAATGGAAGGCCTGCTTGATGACCTCGAAAATATCATGGACGATGCCGGACTGTTAGCGGTGGAAGAGTTGGAGACGCCAGCGCTGGCGACAAGCGTGAAGTAGTGTTTCGCTCGCTACCAGAAATTGCGCCAATCCACACAACCTTCACCTAAAGGTTCAATATGAAACTGCTCGGCAAATGGCTCCGTGCCATGATGAACGCCTTCCTGAAATTCTTCGGCGACGTCAAAGTCTTTCGTTTTCCGTTGTTCATCGTTTACGATCCCGGCAGCTATCAAGTCAAAGGCGCGGACACGCGCGAGGCCATGGGCCTCGTGCAGCCCGGCGACATTTTGATTCGCGGGTACAAAAATTATTTGGACGGTTACTTCATCCCCGGTTATTTTAGCCATGCCGGACTTTACCTCGGCGAAGTTTTGCCGGAACACATTGATCTCGTGCCTTCGCCTGAAGGCAAAAAATTATTTCGCGCCGGCGAGCAAATCGTTGCGCACGCAATGGCCGAAGGCGTGTTCATGGAAGACTTCATCAGCTTCTGCCGCTGCGACTATATGCTCGTTCTGCGCTTTCCTGAAAGCTTCTCACGCCGCGCCGATGCGCCGGCTTCGCATCCTGCGCTTGATAAATTCACTCCCGATGAAATAAAAATTTTTGAAGCCTTGCTGCATGGCGAGCAGGTAAGCTTTGCGGAGGCCTTTCAGAGTATTTACAAGATTGCGCTCAACCAAGTCGGCAAGTCCTACGACTTCCAATTCAATTTCAGCAACTATAACGATCTCTCTTGCACCGAGTATGTTTATTTCTGCATTAAATCCCTCGAACCGTATCACGCCCTCAGTCCCGCGCGCAAACGCTTTTTGATTTTCAACAAAACGGTTTTGACGCCGGATGCTTTCGTTGCTACGGATTTAATCATGACGTGGAAAAGCCCTTCCGTCGACCAAAGAAAATTAGAGCGCCTGAAAAAGCCTTGATGGCATTGCGCGAAGCTAAAACACTCGCAGCAGAAATTGCGGCGCATCTGCAAATTTTATCGCATCCCAACACGGCTAATGTGCGAGCCCTGCGGCGTGAGTTCTCGCGGCATTTAGCGCAAGCCGAGCCGAAATTGATTATGGTGCTTGCGTTCGAGCTTTTGCGGGGAGGAGAACATTTACTGCGCTTTGTCGCATATGAATTGCTTGCGCACCATCGCACGGCTTTGCAAAGCTTGCGTGCAACAGATCTCACACGGCTCGGTCGCGGTATGGATAGCTGGGGCGCGGTAGATATGTTTGCGTGTTATCTCTCCGGCCCGGTTTGGCGCGAGCGACAAATCCCTGACCAGCTCATCGAGCGTTGGGCGCAGTCGAAAGATCGTTGGTGGCGCAGAGCCGCATTGGTGAGCACGGTTCCGCTCAACCGCAAAGCGCTCGGCGGGAGCGGCGATGCCAAGCGCACGTTGCGCATTTGCCGCATGCTCGCGCAGGATCGCGATGACATGGTGGTGAAAGCCTTGTCGTGGGCGCTGCGGGATTTAATCAAACACGACGCGAACGCCGTGCGCGCGTTCATTCAAAAACATGAAAGCGTGCTCGCCGCGCGCGTGCTCCGTGAAGTGAGGAATAAACTGAAAACGGGGTTGAAGAATCCGAGACAAAAGAAGAAGCGCAACGATTAAACCCGCAAGAAATCCAACAACAGCTCATTCACCCTCCCGGGCTCCTCGTGTTGTACCCAATGGCTCGCCTCTTCGATAAAAACTAATTTGCCTTTCTCGCAGAGATTGATGCTCGCCTGCGCCATCGCGCGGATGAGGAAACGGTCTTTCATGCCCCAAATCAGCATGGCCGGCGGCCTCACGCGCGAATCGAAGTTGAATCTCGGCAGCCTTTGCAGACATGCGCGATACCAATTGATCATGCCGCGCGCCGCGCCGGGTTGCGACCACGCCTCACGATAATGTTTCAAATCTTCTTCTGAAAAAGTGCCGGGCCGGCTGGTCGCTTGCAATGCTTTGGCGCCGATGCGCCAATTCTCTTTGCGCATGCGCCATTCCGGCAAAAACGGAAATTGGAAAAAGAAGAAGTACCAGCTCTTGCGTCGTTGCGCTTTGCTGCGAAAAATATGGCGGCGCATCACAAACGGATGCGGCGCATTGAGCGCGGCCAAGCGCGCCACGCGCTGCGGATGTTTGAGGCCGAGCCACCACGCTACGGCTCCGCCCCAATCATGCCCCACGATGCAAGCTTTCTCTCGGCCTTCTCCATCGATCAAACCAACAATGTCTTTCGCCAGCTCATCGAGTCGATAGGCGCCGAGGCTTTTCGGCTTATCGCTCAAATTATAACCGCGTTGATCCGGCGCGAGCACGCGATAGCCCGCGGCCGCCAATGCGTCGATTTGATAGCGCCAGCCATACCAAAACTCCGGAAAGCCGTGCAACAGAATAACGAGCGGGCCGTTGGCCGGACCGGCAGTAACAACGTGCAAGTGAATGCCGTTGGTGTTGACCATGCGGTGTTCGTATTGAGTGGCGTTCAAGAAATCACCTCCAGCTCTTCAGCAAAGTAGCATTTTGTGTAAAGAGACGCAATGCGCGATAAAGTGCTTGCGGTTTGAAGGCATGCCGCCTAAATTTTGACACTCGCCCGCGCGATTCAAAACTTTTATGAAATAATTTTCGAGGTGTGCATGAACCTTACACGTTATCTTTCGACGGATCTCATTTTGCTCGCTATGGCGTCGCCCTTGCCTGAGCCGGAGGATCCGGAAGCCAATCTTGAAAAATTCCGCCAGCAGCAAAAAGAGAAAGTGTTGGGAGAATTGGTGGAACTGCTCGACAAGTCCGGCAATGTGACGAACCAACGCAAGCTGCTCACGGACATGATCAATCGCGAGCGCCGTGCGAGCACGGGGTTGAGCCGCGGCATCGCGGTTCCGCACGTGCGCACGAGCAACATCCGCGAGTTGACGATTGCCATTGCGCGCTCGCGTGAAGGCATTGACTTCGATGCGGCCGATGGCAACCCCACGCACTTCTTCTTTGTCGTAGTCGCGCCGCCGCACGGTGACGAAGATTTGTATCTGAAAATCTACAAGCACCTCGCGGAAGTGACTTCGTTTGAAAACGCTTTGGCAGAGTTGATAGAAGTGGAAAGCCCTGGGGAGATGATTCGGCTGCTCAGGCAATGGGAGTAGTAATGACGTAAGCTGAAAAATGAGCTTTGATTTTCAAATTCGGTAACAAAGCAAGCTCCCTCGCTAGGGCGTTTGCAAGAACCTTTTTCAGCACTGGCATTATCACCCCGGGCAATCGCGGTGAATTTTCCTACGCATCCTCGCCTCTTGCGCGTATCTCTCTCCATAATTTCCGGGGCGCTCAACGGCCATCTTTCACCTCCAAACTTTATTCGAACGCGCGGAACCCGTGAGCCGGCTACAACAGATGCGCGTTGAAGCCCCACATAAACCTTTTCATTCCATTTTGAGGTGAGCATGCGATTTCAAATACTGAAGAGCTTGGCTGTGGGGTTGCTGTTGAGCGGCGTTGGCAACATTTTTTCTCAAGAGGTCACGACTTTCATCATCAAAGGCCAAGTGGTGGAAGTGGAGGACCAAGATAATCTGTTGGAGGGCGGCATCAAAGTGGGTGACGCGGTGAAAGGCCGCATCAAATTCCATCACGCGGCAGCAGACCAAAATGTTGATCCCACCGTCGGCGATTATCGCTATCATCAAACTCCGGGCGGTATGTGGGTGAAGATCAATCGCTATCTTTTCAAGCCCGATCCAGCGCAAAGGGACTTTTTGGTGGAGTTGGTCAATCGGCCTCCGGCGCAGCTTGGCGATGCCCTCGTGTTTCGCAGCTACGAAAATATTTTTCCGCTGCCTTTGGAGGAAAATCATATTTCGTGGCAATTGGACGATCCAACGGGCGCTGCGCTCGCAGATGTGAATCTGCCTTCGAATATCAATCTTGCAGCATGGCAGCAGGTCTTTGCGCTGGTCCTCGAAGGCACGACTCATCCGCCCCGGATGCCGGACAAAAAGTTATTCATCCGCGCCACCATCACCAAAGTTTTGCTCCCCCAAAGTAGAGGGCGCAACGCTAAAAGATGATTCCGCTTTCGACGCTGAGGCAATGCCTGCGGAATATGCGCTTCACCAAAATTTTCCCAATCCCTTCAATCCCTCCACGACGATCAGTTATACTCTGCCGGAAGAGAGCTTCGTCACTCTGCGCATTTATGATTTGCTCGGCAAAGAGGTGCGCACGTTGGTGGATGATTTTGAAACCGCGGGAGTGAAGTCGGTGAGATGGGATGGCAAAGATGATTTCGGTCGCGAGGTCGCTGCCGGGCTTTACCTCTACAGGCTGGAAGCAGAGAATTTCGCGCAAGCCAAGAAGCTGGCATTCGTCAAATAAAACTGCGCATGTTTTTTTACCCCTATCAGGACTTCACCACGTTACACTTTACACGTTGCACCGTGTAAGGTGTAACGTGTAAAGTTCGTGAGTTATTCTCAGTCACTCTGAAATGATGTACCTGCCCTCTTGTTGGCGATAATGCAAATTCAATGTCAAGCAAATCGAGGCGAGCACGGACTCGACGGGCTTGCGATTGAATGAACCGGTGATCGTGTTTTGCGCGAGCCGCGCCTCGGCCAATGCGATCTCCACGTTGTAAACCCGCTCCAATTCTGCCGTGACTTCCGCCAACGAAGCTTGCTCGAACACGATTCTTCCTTCCAACCAACCCAACGCATAATTTGCATCAATGCTGCGGCCAGGCGCCGGCATTTCGCGGTTGCGCAGAACGCTCATTTGATTCGCCGTCAATTCCACGCCCGCGCCTGGTTCTCCTTTTTTCCCACGCAATGCGACGAGGCCTTCGCGCACGATGACGCGCGTCTCCTGCTCGCGCGACCAAATGCCGAACTTCGTTCCCAATACTTTGATTTGCGCGTTCGCCGTGTGTACGAGAAACGGATGCTCGGCGTCGCGCGCCACTTCAAAAAAGGCTTCACCGGAAAGCGCAACTTCGCGCGATTCGCTTGCAAACTCTTTCGGATATTGTAATGTGCTGCCGCTATTCAACGTGACCTTCGAGCCGTCGGGCAGATCGAGTTGGCGTTGTTCGGCATGCGCCGTTGTGATGGTTTGCAGTTGCGGCGAGCCTTGCCAGGTTTTATACAAAATGGCGCTGAACGCCAACAAGAGTATCGCCGCTGCGGCCAACATGCTACGCCCGCGCCAGGCGAACACGCGCGAGGGCGGTGCGATTGGCGGCGCTTTTTTCATCTCCAAAATACGCGCGCGCGGCTGCTCGTTCGGCAAGCCGAGCTTGCTCTCCAATTCCAACCAGGCTTGATCAATGTTGGGAATTTCGGGTTGCTGCTCGGCGCGCGCGCTTTGCCAAATTTTTTCGAACTCGGCAAACGCGCGTTGATTTTCGGAAGAGGCTCGCCGCCACGTTTCGATTTCGGCGCGCTCTTGTGCTGTAGCCTCGCCGGAGAAATAACGCGCCAGCAAATTTTCATGGTCATGAGTCAGCATAATCGGCTTCTGTCGCAAGCGTTCATTCGCATCCTTCATAAAAAACGAGCGCACCGGCAGTTCTCGAATCTTCTGCCGGCGCACTCATTTCGTTCACAGGTGTTGCAGGGAAAATTTAGTCGGCTTTCAATCTCACACTATCGCTCACGCGTACTCCGACGACGTACTTCGTCCCGTCGGCTTGCGTCACTTCACGATGCGTGCCTTGCGCGAGGTGCAGCATTAAACCATTCGCATCGCCCAAAACGTCCTGTAAGGTCTGCGCGGTAATCGTGTAGCTGCCGGCCGCCGGATCGAGCGTGATCATCACCGGCGTCCTGCCTTGATTGCCGCCGTGAAAACGTCCACGATGAAAAGCGGGCGCGAGCACGAGCGTCATGTTCGAAACCGTCGCATCGCCCGTCCAAGTGATCGTCAAATCTTGCGTGACGTCGATGCTCTCATCATTCGCCACGCCGCCGATTTGCACGAAAGCCAAGGGCGCTTGAATTTCGAAATTCAACGCGGGCACTTCCGTTGCGCCGCTGGCGGCGAATTGATAAAGACCGCCGCTTACAAAGGGAACGTTGAGGCTATCGCGACCGAGGGGCGAATGGCCGCGATCGCCGCGTGGACCGCCGCGACCATCACGAGGTCCGCCTTGACCCAAGCCGCCCGGTCTGGGACCGTGTCCGCCACGCGGGCGCATGATGCCGTAACGCACGCCGGCATTTCCGAAAGTGATTTTGGGAAGCTCGAAGCTAGTCTGATTGATCGTCAACGTGACCATGCCCATGTCCACACCCGGCGTGTTTGAACGGGGCACCGAAAGCGTCGAGCCAAAAGCCACTGCCGCCGCATGGCCGACAACCTCGGCTTCGGTTGCGCGCGGCTTGAGGAGCTCATTCCAATTCAACAAGAAGAAACCATTGGCGCTATCGACATTGACGCCGGCCGCTTGCAACAGATTGACTTGCGTGTCTTGCGCCGTAATGTCAAAGCTTGATTCCAACGTTTGATCATCGAGCGCGGCTTCGGGTTCGGTCAAGGATTCGCAGCCGATGAAAAGCGCGCCGCACGCGAGCAGGGCCATCGGCATTAAGATGCGTTTCATAAAACAATACCTCCTGGTATTTGAATTTGAGAGAAGCATGACAGTTCTTTATGACGGCGTTTCGCGCTGCGCCGCAAGCCATAACCTAGGATTTATGTCTGCGTGACTCGCGTTCTCGCCGTCTGTCATCTTATACGCGCCACCTCGCCGATACCCTATTGAAACTCATCCGCCTTCTCTTCTCAAGAGAAGGCGGAGACACGATTCGACACTCTGAAAGTCCCCTTCTCTTTTTAAGAGAAGGGGATTTAGGGGATGAGTTCTAGTTTAAAGAAACGGCTGCAATTTTTCGCGCAGCTCTTTGAGCGCTTTGCTCATGCGGCTTTCCACGGTTTTTATGGAGATTTGCAGCGTTGCGGCAATCTCCACATACGTGGCTTCTTCAAAACGGCTCATCGTGAAAACGATGCGCAACGGCTCCGCGAGGTTTTGAATGGCGGTTTGCGCTTTCTCTTGCAAGTCAAAGCTTTCGTCTTGCACATAAGCCGCTTCATGAGAGAGATGATCTTCAAGAGCTGCAGGCTGACGCGGCTTCTTGCGCAAATGATCGACGGCGAGATTGTAGCCGATGCGATAAAGATAAGCTTTGAGCGATTGCTGCGGGTCGAGCTGCTCGCGATGATGCCACACACGCGTGAAGATTTCCTGCACGAGATCTTTGGCAAGCTGGGCTTCGCGCGTTTGCCGCCAGAGAAAGCGAAACAAAGCTTCGTAATAACGATAATAAAGCGTCTTGAACGCGGAATGATCCGAAGCGCGGAGGGCTATAGCCAGGTCACTATCACTTATTTGCGAAGTCAAGCTCGCCATTCATTCTCCATTGAGGAACCACGCAATGCCGGTGACGCGGTCTGCGCCAAGCGCATTTGCGCGGGGCGAAACGATAAATAATTTTTCCTATTCGCGCAATGACTATCTCAACGGAGGCGCGCGGGCTTTTCGTCACTCTCACAACTCGGGCGAGTCGTAACCAATAAGACAAAACGATTACTGGCAAAACTATTTTTTAATCGTTTTGCCGGAAATCGTTTTGACTTTATCTTGACGCGCGGCGTGCCTGAAAATCTATCAAAAAAATAATAGGGGCTTTTGCGTTCGCCACGTATTATTATTGGCCTCTTTGTTTGAAGTCGACTCGAAACGCGATGCCGTAACGGCTCCAACCTAAAGCGTCGCAATCCACGGCAGGATAATTTATCGGCAGAATTATTTCAAATCGTTCTGCCGGCAAATTATTCTGCCATAAACTTTCAGACTTTTATTCTGAGCTTGAAAAGCTCATCGCTTAAAGGAGCAATCACATGAACAGAAGAGAGCTTTTGAAAGGATTAGGAGCCGCCGGCCTGGGTTCTATTTTTCCTTTGAACAAAACCTTGAGCGCAGAAGAGAAACTCGAAATTCTGCGGTCGCCTTCCACGTGTTTTTTGACGCCGCAAGCCACGGAGGGGCCGTACTATTTCAACCCGAATTTGATCCGCCAAGACATCACGCCGGACACGACCACGGGCGTGATCAAAACCGGTTTGCCGCTCAACGTGCTGATCTCGGTGATCAACTTCGAGTGCGTTCCGATTCCGAATGTTTTAGCGGACGTTTGGCATTGCGACAAAGACGGCGTGTATTCGGGATATGCCGGGCAGCCCGGCGGCATCAGCACGGTGGGGCAAACGTTTCTGCGCGGCACGCAAATGACCGATAGCAATGGCCAGTGTTCGTTCAAAACGATTTATCCCGGTTGGTATCCCGGGCGAGTGACGCACATCCATTTCAAAGTGCGTTTGACTTCGAACACGTATGTCACTTCACAATTCGCGTTTCCCGATAGTGTCAACACTGCGGTTTATCAAACGCCATTGTATGCGGCGAAAGGGCAAAACTCTTTGACGAATGCGACCGACGGCATTTTTCGCAACGCCAATCCGGAAAATCTCGTCCTCGCCGTCACGCCCAATTCGACGACCGGTGGTTATGATGGAACGTTTACGATCGGCATCAATCTTCCGACCGGCGTCAAAGATGAAGAGCCGCAAAGCCCGGAGAGTTTTTTGTTGCGGCAAAACTATCCCAACCCTTTCAATCCCGCCACCGCGATTTCATATCATTTGCCTGTCGGCAGCAAAGTGCAACTGGCCGTGTACGACGTGTTTGGCCGAGAAGTGGCGATGCTCGTTGAAGCGGAACAATCCGCCGGAACGCACAATGTGGCGTTCGACGCAAGCCATCTCAGCAGCGGCTTTTATCTCTACACCCTCCGCGCCGGAAGCTTTGCGGCAACGAAAGAAATGTTGCTCATGAAATAAAAGTGGAATCTTTGCTTTTTCGACAAACAAATTTAAACCGCGAATCAACGCTAATTTTTTATTCGCGTCAATTCGCGCTCATTCGCGGTTGCCCCCCTTGTTTGGCTGCGACTAGATCGCGCTGGGATAAACAACAAAGGAGTTACTACTCCGAGCACAAAACAGGTTACACTCCGCACCTCTATTACTGTCATTCAGGAGGAATCTTTTTAAGCGCTGGGCAGCATTTCCAGCACGTAAAAAGTTTCCTTCTGAATGGCAGGCAAGGAGGGAGAAGTGTAACCTATATTTCGCTCTGAGTAATAACCATCACGGTGTCGTGAGTCATGAAAAAAATCCTTCTTTGTGCTGCCCTGATGTTGTTGTGGAAGCTCGCGCTTGCGGGAGAGAAGGAGATCGTAAGTCAATGGCGCGTTGCCGAAATCAAAGTGGATGGCGCCGGCGAGGAATGGGCCGAGTCCGTTTTTTATTTGGAAAAAGAAAAGCTCGGCTTCGGCGTGAAAAACGATTCCAGCGTTTTGTATCTTCTGCTTAAGTTCGATCGCGAGATCAAACGGCAGGCAATGAGTTTCGGCTTCACGGTTTGGTTTGATCCCACGGGCAAAAACAAAAAAACCTTCGGCGTGCGCTATCCCATCGGCATGTCGAACTTTAATGGCCGCGCCATGCCCGAAGCGAGGCCTGTTTCCGAAGGCGAGAGCGCGCCAACGCCGTTCGGCGGTGCGATGCTGCGCGAGGTCGAAATTTTAGGGCCGGACAAAGAAGATCGCAATCGTTTCGCGGCCGGCAGTTCGTTCGGCATCGAGGCCGTGGCTTTCGACTCGCCGGACGAGTTGGTGTGCGAATTGAAAATTCCATTGCGCGCCGCCTCGGGCCGGCCGTATGCGATCAATGTTCAAACGGGCGAAACATTGAGCCTCGGTTTCGAGATGGGCGAGTTCGATCGTGAAAAAATGCGCGAACGTATCAACCGTGAAGGCGGCGGTTTAGGCGGCCGGCCAGGTAGCGGTCCTCCCGGCGGAGGTTTGCCGCGCGGCGATAGGCCGCCCGGCGGTTTTCGCGGAGGCCTGCCGCCCGGCGCGCGCGAACCAATGCCGGGCGGATTCAAAGTTTGGCAACGTCTCCATCTCGCTTCCGTTTCGGATCAAATTTCTACCTCTCCCAAAAATCTCGACGGTATTTTCGTGACGCTCGCCGCGAAAGAAATTTTGCTACGCGAAGCTCTCCAACAAATTGTCTCGCAAACCAAATTGCAAATCGTTTATAGCGACGCGCTCGTGAAAGACGTGAAAGTCAATTGCGCATGCAAAGCCGTTACGGTGCGCGTGGCGTTGCGCGAGTTGTTGCAGCCCGCGGCATTGTTTTATGAGGTTACTTCGGATGGACAAATCGTGATCGTTAAACGCGATTTTAAGCAGTGAGGCTTTTTAAGAAGTAAGGTTCCGACATTGCCACCCTGGCAAGGATCTTCCCCGGATACAAGCAGTGTCCCCAGTGCTAGGGAAGGTTCTTACAGAATGACAAAGAGGAGCGGGTGCTATTGCGCGTCAAACCCTTTCGAACGATCATCAGTCCTTCTCGTTGAGAATACCTTTTTTCGCGAGTACCCATGAAAAAAAATCTTTCACACCTGTTTCTGCTTTCACTCATTCACATTGCCGCTAGCGCCTTCGCCTTCAGCGGCATCGACAAAGCTGAGTTAGACAAAGTGCGTGTGAGCTTGGAAGCGCAAAGCCTGCCCTTGCGCGAGGCTCTGCAAAGCCTCGTCGCGCAAACCCGATTGCAAATCGTGTTCGATGATGCGCTGGTGAAGGATTTCAAAGTCAATTGCGCCTGCCCCAATGTCACCTTGCGCCAAGCGTTGGAAGAAGCCCTCAAATCCACGCCGCTTACTTTCGAGGCGATGAACGACGGGCAAATCGTGATCGTCCGCCGCAAGGTCAATCTCAAAGGCTATATCAAAGACGCGGCAAGCGGCGAGACTTTGCCGTATGCCTCGGTGATGATCAAAGGCGTGGCGCGCGGCACGACTTCCAATGTGAACGGCTATTTCGTGCTCGTCAATGTTGCGGCGGGCGCATGCACGTTGCGCTCGCAACACGTCGGCTATCGCCCGCTCGAACTCGCGCTCGAAGCGCTGCCCGGCCACGAGACGCTCACGCTTAAAATGCGGCAACACGCTTTGCAAAGCGAAGAGATCGTGGTCACTGCGGAGAATTTGCAAACTATGGAAGTCACCGCCGAGCCGGCGCAAGTTCGTATTTCGCCGCGCCAAATTGCGTCGCTGCCTGCGGTCGGAGAGGCTGATCTCTTTCGCGCGCTGCAACTCTTGCCCGGCATCAGCGGCGTGAATGACGGCTCTTCCGGGCTTTATATTCGCGGCGGCACGCCGAACGAGAACCACGTTTTGTTCGACGGCATGACGATCTATCACGTCGATCATCTTTTCGGTTTCATCAGCGCGTTCAATCCCGAGGCCATCAAAGACGTGCGCGTGTTCAAAGGCGGCTTTCCGGCAAAGTTCGGCGGACGCACTTCGAGCGTAGTGGAGTTGACAGGCAAGTCCGGCAGCTTCGAGCAACTGCACCTCGGCGGCAGTGTGAACCTGCTCAGCGGCAGCGGCACTTTGCAATTGCCGTTTGCGCAGCGCGGCGCGTTGCTGCTCTCGTTTCGGCGTTCGTACATGGACGTGATCAAAAGCAATCTCTACAATAAAATTTATAACTCGATCACCGGCCAAAAAAAATCCGACGGCTCCGGCGATGCTCAAACATCGCAAGGCCCCGGCGGCGCGAGATTCGCGCCTCGCCTTGAGACGTACACGCCGGATTTTTATTATTACGATCTCAACGGCAAGCTCTCTTATTCCCTCTCGCAGCGCGATCTTTTTTCACTGAGCTTTTATAACGGCAAAGACAACCTGAATCAATCACAGGAGCTGGGCAACGTGCAGTTCCGGCCCGGCAACCCGCTATCCGGCGCGCAAAACAACAGCGTGAGTTTCGAAGACGTGACGAAGTGGGGCAACGTGGGCGCGAGCGGAAAGTGGTCGCGGGTGTGGAGCGATCGTTTCTATTCGAACTTTCTCGCGGCTTATTCGCTTTATTCCAGCACGAGCAGTCGCGGCACGAATGCCAGCGGAGAAAATCAAAACACATTGCGGCGCGCGTTCAGCTCGCAGGAAAATAATGAAGTCGCGGATTTGACTCTGCAATTCGACCACGAATGGCAACTGACGAAAGCGCACCGCCTCGAATTCGGCGCGCAATACGTCGCCACCGAGGTCGATATTCGTTTTACTTCGAACGACACGCTCGAGGTGTTGCAGCGCAACGCAAAGGCCGAGCAAACTGCGCTTTATTTGCAAGATCAATGGCGGCCGCTCGCGCCGATTGAGTTGGCGTTCGGCGTGCGCGCGACGAATTATACGCCGACGAAAGAGAATTATTTCGAGCCGCGCGCCTCGTTCAAATGGTTCCTGCATAAAAATTTTTGGTTGAAGGGCGCGTGGGGCAAATATCATCAATTCGTGAATCGCATCACCAACGAAAACGTTTTGCAGGGCAATCGCGATTTTTGGCTGCTCGCGGACGAGCAGCTTCCACCGAGCCTTGCGGAGCACCAAATTCTCGGCGCGAGTTATGAGACGCACAATTTTATTTTCGACGTCGAGGCCTATTATAAAAACCTCACGAACGTCGCGGAGTTTTCGCAGCGTTTTCGCCGCTCGCCGGAAGATCGGCCTGAGGATTTATTTTTTCTCGGCACGGGCACGGCAAAAGGCATCGAGTTTCTCGCGCAGAAAAAATGCGGTAAGCTGAACGGCTGGGCGAGCTACACGCTCGGCAAAGTCGAATACACGATTCCGCCTTTTAACAACGGCGCGGCCTATCCTGCGAATCAAGATCGCCGCCATGAAGTGAAGCTCGTGGGCAATTATATTTTTGGCAAATGGAATCTCGCGGCCACGTGGGTTTATGCCACGGGCGCGCCGTATACTGCGCCGGAGAATCAATACAGCCTCACATTGCTCGACGGCAGCACGCGCAGTTACATTCACGTTGGCGATAAAAATGCGCAGCGTTTGCCCGCGTATCATCGTATGGACGTGAGCCTCTCGCGGCAATTCGAGAGCAGCGGCCTCACGTGGGATTTGGGGTTGTCGGTGTTCAACTTGTATGATCACAAAAACGTGTGGTATCGCGAGTACGTGTTGGAAACCAGCCCGGTGATCGTGCGCGACGTGATCACGCTCGGCTTCACGCCGACGGTGACGCTGAAGGTGGGATTGAAGTGA
>Ga0247727_10004358_pt1 | contig 30085 bp, 23 predicted proteins | sample WisWelCaveWW1625_FD_202498 | JGI IMG/M metagenome (GOLD analysis project Ga0247727, IMG submission 202498) | Biofilm microbial communities from Wishing Well Cave, Virginia, United States - WW16-25 | ecosystem: Environmental > Aquatic > Deep subsurface > Groundwater > Cave microbial mat | place...
GGGATCATCACGACGAAGCGACCGCGACCCGGATCGCCTCGGGTCGCGTCGGGACGGAACGCGCCGGATCGCTCCCACCGCGCGTAGAGCTCCTGCTCGGCGTCGGCCGGCGAGAAACGGTTCTGCAGGTCGATGGACATGCGGTCTCCAGGATCGCGCTGCGCGAGACGTTCCACCCTACCGCGTCGCGTCGATCCACGCGCGCAGTTCGGCGAGCGCCGGCTCGAGTCCGGCCGGTCGCGGCCATCCTTCGCGCGTGATGCGTTCGACGGCGAGCGAGACGTCGCGCGGTCGGACGTGGCCGGCCGCACGCTGCTCGGCGGCGAGCAGCCGCGGCGGCGGCGAACCCACCGGCGGCGGGAAGGCCGCGGCGATCCGCAGGCCGAGCTCGAGCCGGTTCACGCGATCGGGACCGGCGACGTGGAGGATCCCGGTCGCGCGGCGCTTCAGCGCCTCGACGACGACGCGCGCCAGGTCGAGGACGGAGAGCGGCGTTCGCCACTCGTCGACGAAGAGTGGGACCTCGGCCGGCGCGCCGTCCTGCCCGGCGCCGCGCACCAGGTCGAGCGCGCCCGACCGCCCGCTCGCCGACGGCGCGAGCACGAGCGCGGCCCGCAACACGAGCGCCTCGCCGCCCTGAAGCACCGCCCGCTCGCCGGCGAGCTTGGAGGCGCCGTAGACGGTCCGTGGGCGCGGCTCGTCCTCTTCGCGATAGGCGCCGCGCTCGCCGTCGAAGGTCTGGTCGCCGTCGAAGACCTGGTCCGTCGACAGGTGGACGAAGTGGACGCCCGCGTCTGCCGCCGTGCGGGCGAGCTCGGCGGTCGCCGCGCCGTTCATCCGCTGCGCGAGCGCCGGCAGAGCCTCGCACTCGGAGAGCGACGCGAGCGCCGCGGCGTGGAGGACCGCCTGCGGCTCGACCGCCGCGACGAGGCGGCCTGCCTCGCCGGGCCGCGAGAGGTCGCACTTGACGATTCGATCGCCGCGGCGCAGCGGCGACGGCGCGGAGCGGCGATGGACGGCGAGCACCACTCGCCACTTCGAGCTCGCCCCCTGATCGAGCGCGAAGGCGGCGCGATAGAGCGACGCGCCGACCAGCCCGCTCGCGCCGGTGAAGAGCAGCGTCGGGTGAGCTCCCAAGCGGACTCCGCGCGGTGCCGGCCGGAAAACGGGCGAAGATACAATCCCGCGCCATGGCTTCCGCCGGCGAGCGCAGAGCGCGGATCGGCGACGTCCTGGTCGGGGCGGGCCGGCCGCTGGCGCTCCTCGCCGGGCCGTGCGTCGTCGAGGGCGAGGAGATCACGCTGCGCATCGCGGCGCGCGTGGCCGAGATGGCGCGCGCCGCGCAGCTCCCGCTCGTCTTCAAGGCCTCCTTCGACAAAGCCAACCGCACGTCCGGGAAGTCGTTCCGCGGGCTCGGCCACGAGGAGGCGCTCCGGATCCTGGCGAAGGTGAAGGAGCGCTTCGCCCTGCCGATCGTGACCGACGTCCACCTGCCCGAGCAGGCTTCGCTCGCGGCCGAGGTGGCCGACCTGCTCCAGATCCCCGCCTTCCTCTGCCGCCAGACCGACCTGCTGCTCGCGGCGGCGGCGACCGGGCGCGCCGTGAACGTGAAGAAGGGGCAGTGGCTCGCGCCGGAGGAGATGGAGCACGTCGTCGCCAAGCTGCGTGCCGGCGGCGCGAAGGAGATCGTCGTCACCGACCGCGGCACCTTCTTCGGCTACCACCGGCTCGTGAACGACCTCACGGCGATCCCGATCCTCCAGGCGCTTGGCGTCCCGGTCTGCTTCGACTGCACCCACTCGGTACAGCGGCCGGGCGGCGCTGGCGACAAGAGCGGCGGGGAGCGGCGCTTCGCGCCGCTGCTCGCGCGCGCGGCGGTCGCCGCCGGCGCCGACCTCGTCTTCATGGAGGTCCACGAGAACCCCGACGCGGCGCTCTCGGACGGACCGAACAGCCTGCCGCTCGCGGCGCTCCCCAGGCTCTTCCGCGCGCTGCGGGAGCTGCGCGACCACGCGCTCGCCTTCCCGCCGGGCAGTGAGCTCACCGGATGATCGGGCGAGCCGGCTCCGGCGACCGATCCGGCTCCGATCCGGGCGCGCCGGCCGCGCGGCTGCCGCTGCAGGAGCTCGTCGGCCGCAAGCTCGGCGACTACTCCATCAAGCGCGTGCTGGGCCACGGCTCGATGGGAGTCGTCTTCGAGGCGGTGCACGAGCAGCTCGGCCGGCGCGTCGCGCTCAAGGCGCTGCCGCCGGGACTCGGCGCGACCGAGAAGGCGATCCAGCGTTTCCTGCGCGAGGCGCAGGCGGTCGCGCAGCTCTCGCACGAGAACATCGTCCCGATCTACGAGATCGCCGTCGAAGGATCGATCCACTACTACGCGATGCAGTTCCTCGAGGGCGAGCCGCTCGACCGCGTGGTCCGGCGCGGCCCGCTCGATCCGCGCGAGGCGGCGCGGCTCGCCTGCACCGCGGCGCGCGCGATCCACTTCGCCCACCAGCGCGGGATCATCCATCGCGACATCAAGCCGGCGAACCTGATCGTCGACGGCAACGGGAGGATCGTGCTGACCGACTTCGGGCTCGCACGGCCCGAGCACGGCGGCGCGATCACCGACTCGGGCGCGATGGTCGGGACGCCGCTCTACATGAGTCCCGAGCAGGTGCGCGCGCGCCGCGGCGAGGTCGACCGCCGGACCGACGTCTACTCGCTCGGCGCGACCCTCTACGAGATGCTGACCGGCATGCCGCCCTTCCCCGGCGAGTCGACTCAGGAGATCCTCCAGGCGATCCTCGAGCAGGAGCCGCGTCCTCCGCGCGCGCTCAAGCCGGCCGTGCCGGCCGATCTCGAGGTCGTCGTGATGAAGGCGCTCGAGAAGGAGCCGCGACGCCGCTACACGTCGGCGCTCGAGCTCGCGCAGGACCTCGAACGGTTCCTCGAGAACGAGCCGGTCCTGGCGCGCCGTACGACCGTCGTCGCTCGCGCCTGGCGCCGCATCCGCAAGCACAAGGCGATCGCGCTCCTGTCGGCGGCGGTCGCGCTCGTCCTGCTCGGCTTCTCGTACGCGATGAAGCGGCAGCACGACGACGAGCAGAACCGCTCGTTCTCGAGCGCGATGGAGAGCGCGCGCGCCGCGTTCGCCGACGAGAGCTTCCTCACGGCACTCGACAAGTTCGAGGAAGCGCTCCGTCAGCGTAGGGGAGATCCCGCGGCACGTCTCGGACGGGGGCGCGCACTTTGCTTTCTCGGACAGGAGTGGGAAAACGAGAACGTGAAGCTGGGGCGCGAGACGCGGCCGAAGCTCGCGGAACAATTCACCTCGGTCGACAAGCTCTACGCCGCCGCCCTGTCGGACATCAGCACCGTCGCCGACGTAGAGACGAAGAACGCGCTCGCGCTCTTCTACCGCGGCTTCCTCCGATGGCGCTCGAGAGAGCGGCTCGTGCGTGACGCAGGAGTCGAGGATCTCGTCCTGGCCGAGACGCTCGGCGAGGAGGACTGGGAGACGCAGTCGGAGCTCGCCAAGTTCCGGCTCGGACTCGCCAACGATCCGCGGCGCGACGCGGCCCAGCGCGGCGAGCTGCTGCAGCAGGCGCTCGCCAACGCGGGCCATGCCGTGAAGCTCGTCGACGATCGCGCCGCCACGCTCCCGGCCCGAGTGGTGGGGCGCTCCCACCGGCTGCGCGCGGAGATCTACTCGCAGCTCTTCGACCTCGGCGGGAACGCGACGATCTACCTCGACCTCATCCAGGCCGACTGCGAGCGCGCGCTCGCCAACGATCCCCGCGACCGCCACGCCCTCGACCTGCTCGAAAACGTCGCTTCACGGCGCAAGGACGCCCAGAAGGGCGGCGACGCGTCGCCGACGCCGGCGAGCTCCGACTCGCCGACGAACCGGCCGGAGCTCGCCAGGAGCCTGCTGACCATCCTCGGCGTCGCCGAGAAGAGCGAGCAGAGCAAGGCGCTCGCGGGGCTGCTGCAGCGCGGCGGCGAGCTGCTCGCCGCCGGCTGGCAGGAGGCCGATGTCCAGGGGCGCGCCAACCGTTTCCTGGACCGTTATGCCCCGGGAGGCGTCGGCGTGAGCGAGGAGGCGCGCAGCGAGGCTGCGGCCGAGGCCGAGGCGGCGCGCCGGATCCTTCAGGAGGGGCTGCGCCGCGGGAGCCTCTCCGCGAGCGAGCGGGCGACCGTGCGAGACCATCTGCGCCGCGCCGCGAAGAAGAACCCGCGAAACGCCCAGTACTTCTTCGACCTCGCCGTCGTCGAGCAGGACCTCGGCGACTTCGAGTCGGCCCGCGGCGACCTCGAGCAGGCGACCCGGATCGCCTCGAGCAACCCGCTCTTCTTCCACCACCTCGCGCTCGTCTGCGAGCAGCTTCGCCGTCCGGGCGAGGCGGCGGTGCACGCGCGCCGCACCGAAGAGCTCGCTCCCGAGAACCCCGACTTCATCGCCAACCACGCCCGCCTCGCGCTCGACGCGGAATCCGCGGAAGCGGACGCGGCGCGGCGCGCGGCCCTCCACGAGGAGGCTTCGTCGGCCGTGGCGAGGCTCGAGCGACTCGCACCACAACACGCGCAGCTCGCAGCGCTGCGCACGCGCCTGGTTCCGACGAGCCCCCGATCGCCGGAGCGTGACGGCTAGCCCGACCGCGGGCAGAAAACGCCGCCCTCATGCTCTTCACGTCGTGGGATTTCGCAGGGTTCCTGCTCGTCGTATTCGTCGCTTATTGGGCGATCCCGAACCTGCGCTTCCAGAACTGGATGCTGCTGGCGGCGAGCTGCGTCTTCTACGGCTGGATCGCGCCGTGGTGGCTGATCCCGCTCGCGTTCACGACGCTGATCGACTGGAGCTGCGCGCTCGGCATCGAGCGCCGTCCGGCCCGGCGGAACCTCTTCCTCGCCGTCAGCGTCGTCGCCAACCTCGCGATGCTCGGGACCTTCAAGTACTTCGACTTCTTCGCGGCGAACGCCGCCGCCGCCCTGCACACGCTCGGATGGAGCGTGTCGGCGCCGGCGCTGCACCTCGTCCTGCCCGCGGGCATCTCCTTCTACACCCTCCAGGAGATGAGCTACACGATCGACGTCTGGCGCGGCCGGATCGCCGCGCGCCGAAGCCTGCGCGACTTCTCGCTCTTCGTGACGTTCTTCCCGCAGCTCGTGGCCGGACCGATCGAGCGCGCGCCCAACCTCCTCACGCAGGTGGAGCAGCCGCGCCGATTCCTCATGGAGCAGTTCCTCTCCGCCTTCCCGCTGCTCGTCACCGGCTTCTTCAAGAAGCTCGTCATCGCCGACAACCTCGCCGGGACGGTCGACCGCGTCTTCATGCTCCAGGAGCCGTCGCTGCCGCTGCTGCTCGCCGGCAGCCTCGCCTTCTCGGTCCAGATCTTCTGCGACTTCTCGGGCTACAGCGACATCGCCCGCGGCTGCGCGAAACTGCTCGGCTTCGAGGTGATGGTGAACTTCCGCGCGCCCTACGCCGCGGTCACGCTCGACGAGTTCTGGCGCCGCTGGCACATCTCGCTCTCGACGTGGATCCGCGACTACCTCTACGTGCCGCTCGGCGGGAACCGGACGAAGACCGCGGTCGGCCGGCACGCGGTCATCGTTTCCACGATGACAATTTCCGGACTCTGGCACGGCGCCGCGTGGACCTACGTCGTTTGGGGCGCCATGCACGGGCTAGGACTCGTGGCCTGCCGCATCACCGGCTTCAACCGGCACTGGAAGGACCGCTCGTGGCTCGGCACGTCCGTCTCGTGGGCGATCACCTTCACGTGGGTCGTGCTCGGCTTCGGGCTCTTCCGTGCGCCGACCGTCGGCTGGTTCGTCTCCGGCCTGTGCGGCGGCGGCGTGACGCACCGCGGAGAGCTCCTCGCCGCCGCGTCGATCGCCGCCACGACCTGCGCCTTCGCGCTGCCGGCGGTGCTGCTCTACGCGGCGGAGCGTTTCGCCCCTCGTCAGATCCCCCTGCGCGCGACGTTGAGGTGGGCTCTCGTCGCGTTGCTCGTCGTGCTCGCGCGGGAGGGAGGACGTGAGTTCATCTACTTCAAGTTCTGAGCGGCGCCGTCGATGGGCTCGCCGGATCGGAGGCGAGCTGCTGCTCGGGACGGTCGTGCTCGCGGCGGCGACCTGGGCGGCGCGCTCGGCACCGCGGACGACCGCCCTCGCGCTCGAGCGCGCCCTCCTTGCCGAGGCCGGTCCCGAGGTCGTCTTCGTCGGCAATTCGACGACGAGAGAGGGGATCGACGAAGCCGAGGCGGAGCGGCGGCTCGGCGTGCGCGTGACGCGGCTGTGGACCGACGGGTCGGGCTCGGCGCTCTGGTGGCTCTACCTCAAGAACGTCGTCGCGGCCGCCACTCCGCCGCCGCGCGTCTGCTGCATCCTGTTTCGCGACCACGAGCTGACGAATCCCACGCTCGCGCTGACCGGCGCCCCGGGAATGCAGTTGAGGGCGCTGATGGGCGCGGACGAGCCGGAGCTCGACCGGCTCGGCTGGAGCGCCGCCTTCGACCCGATCCGGCGGCTCCTCGCGCGGAGCTGGCCGCTCTACTCCGTCCGCGACTCGGCCGCGACGGCGGTCGATCGCTTCGTGCGCGACCGGATCGTCGGACCGCTGCTCCGCATCGCGCCCGGCCAGGCCGGCCTCCACTACTGGCTCGCGCTCAGCGACGGACGGATGGATCCCGCGCTCCTCACCGCCTACCAGCAGCGCGAGGAGGACCAGCGCGACACGACCAGCCTCGACTTCGACGCGCAGGTCGGGAAGTCCTACCTTCCGGAGATGGTCGAGACCGCGCGCGCCGCAGGCGTCACCCTCGTGCTCGTCCGGATCCGGACGCGGCGTGACGCGCGGGGCATCCCGATGCCGGGCCGCAACCGCCGCTTCGGCGCGCGGCTCGGGGAGTGGTGCGCCGGGCGCGGCGTCCCGCTGATCGACCATCGCAACGACGAGGCGCTGACGCCCGACCTCTTCGGCTACGGCGACCACCTGACGAAACGCGGCGCGCAGTTCTTCACCGAGCGACTCTGCGACGAGATCCGGGCGACGCTCGGGGAAGATCTCGCAACCGGGAAGGGGCCGGTCCACCAGTGACGGCTCCGCGCGGATTGCTGCGGCGCTCCGGCGCGGCGGCGGCGCCGCGAAGTTCGACGCGGCGCACCCGTTGCCCCGCCTCCATCGGGTCGGCTCGATGGAGGAACGAATGCGCGCACTGCGCGGCCGCGTCTCCCGGACTCTCGTCGCGTCGTCCGTCTCCGCGGCAGTCCTGATTCCCGCGGCACTCGCGCAGCAGCAGGCGCCGCCGCAGTCGACGCCCGCCGCCCCGTCCCGCCCGCCGCTCGTCGACGTCGAGTTCGCGGGCGGCCGCTTCACCCTCGAGGGCTGGGAGGGGCTGCGCCACTGGGCCGAGGCCCGCTGGCGCGCCGAGTCGTGGTCGCAGCTCGAAAAACCGGGACAGCACGGGCGCTACGATTTCGAGCACGTCCGCGTGCGCGAGGGCCTCGCCCAGAAGATCGGCCCTGCCGAGTTCGGCTTCGAATGGCAGGCGGTCAGCGTCTTCGGCGTCGACGAGGACGCCTCGTCGGGCCCCGGCAGGAACTACGTCGACGCCAACGGCAACGGCTCGCCCCAGTCGCTCTCGTTCCGCCAGCTCTACGTCGAGCTCGACGTCTCCGGCGCGATCATGCGCGCCGGCCGGCAGCTCTACGAGGACGGTACCGGGCTCAAGTACGACGACGCCCCGTTCCAGTACGTCCGCGACCGCGGCAACGCCCGCCTGCTCGGCAACCTCGACTGGACGGCAGCCGGCCGCACGTTTGACGGGCTGTCGATCCAGCGCGACGACGAGCGCTGGGCGCTGCGCGCCTTCGGCTTCGAGGCGAACGAAGGAGCCTTCGAGGTCGACCACGCGGGCGACTCGCTGCACGACGTCGAGATCGGCGGGTTCGAGCTCCTGAGTCGGCGCGGCGCGCTCGTCCCCGGCGCCGAGCTGCGCGCCTTCGCGTTCCTCTTCCGCGACGACCGCTCGGTGACGGCGACTCGCCTCGGCGACGAGCTCCAGGCCGAGGTCGCGGGGGCTCAGGTCGCGTGGCGTCGGCAGCTCGGTGCCGGTTCGGCCGACCTCTTCCTCTGGGGCGCTCACGAGACGGGCGACGCCGGGACCCGCGGGCTGCGCGCCGGAGCGTGGATCGCGGAGGCGGGCTACCGGCAGGACGAGCTGCCGCTCAAGCCGTGGCTGCGGATCGGCCACGCGCGCGGCCAGGGCGACTCCAATCCGAACGACGGCGAGGTGAACGACTTCTACAACGGCGTGCCGACGAATCACACGTACTACGGATACGCCGACCTCTTCGCGCTCACCAACCTGCGCGACAGCTGGGTCGACCTGATCCTCGATCCCCATCCGCAGGTGCGCTTCGTCGCCGGCTTCCACCACTTCGCGCTCAACGACGGCGACGGCGCGGCGACGGCAGGCAGCGGCCCGTTCAACGAGCGATCGTCCGGCTACGCGTCGACCGCCACGACGTCGCGCAACCTCGGCACCGAGCTCGACCTGACGCTTCGCGCGACGACGGCCGGCCGACGCGTCTATGGACTGCTCGGCTACAGCCGGTTCCAGGGCGGGACGGCGTACGACCGGCTCTTCCGCGAGTCCGACGTCGGCTTCGCCTACGTCGAGGTCGGCATCAAGCTGTGACGCGCGCCACGGGATCCGCGGCTCAAAGCCTGAAGACGAATCCCCACGAGTAGCCCCACGAGTCGCCGGTGTTGCGGCCGTTGAGGGTGGTCTTGAACCCCAGCGTCGCGCCGACGCGGTCGTTGAACCGCAGGTAGAAGTTCACTCCGGCGCGCTCGTAGTCCTCCTCGACGTTCGGGAAGTCGGATTCACCGATGTCGTTGTGCCCGAAGCTGTTCACGTAGCTGTAGAACGGCGCGATCGTGAGGTTCTTGAACAGCGTGGTGCCGATCGACAGGTGGACCGGAGTCTCGTCCGGCGTGCCGCTGAAGCGCAGGTCGTAGCCCGTCTCGAGCGCGACGTACGCGCCGCAGTCGCAGCCGTACTGGGCGACCACGCGGCCGCGCGCGTCGACCTGCCCGTCGCCGAGCGCGGTGACCGCGTTCGCCTCGTAGTGGCTGAGGGGGATCTTGAATCCCGGCGCGGCCAGGATCGAGAGCGCGCCCGGTCCCAGGCGCTGGTCGAAGACCCGCCACTTGACGCCGATCGTCGAGTCGCCGAGCGACGAGTAGTCGCGGAAGCCGGTCGTCCCCTTGTCGGTCTCGGCGTGAACGATCGCCGCGGCGACCACGACGTCGAGGTCGTCGCGCAGTCCGTGCGCCACCCAGAGGTTGTAGGACTCGCGGAAGACGTGGCCGATCCCGGCGTCCTTCATCCGGTCGGTCCCGACCCAGAAGTACTTGAACTGCTCCTGGCCGTAGGTCAGCGCGACGTCGGTGTGGCCGTCGCCGCGCAGGAACCCGTTGTCGCCCTGCGCCGAGGCGCTCGGAGCGAGCGGGACGACGATCGCGAAGGCGGCCGCGAGAACTCGTGGCGAAGGTCGACGCATTGGAGAGGTTCCTCGCACGGAAGAGCCCGCGACGTTGACACACGACGCGCTCGCGCGCCGGATCGGGCGGCGAGCGAGTGCGAAGCGCGGTCCAACGGACGCTCGCAACCGCGCCCCGGACCGCCGGGCCACGGTGGCCGCCATTCGTGGCATTCCGGCCCGAGTGGTCCTTCGACATGGGACAGTTCCGACCGAGCACGCGGCGCATCGCATCGGGGTCCGCCGGGTCGGCGATGGCGCGAACCGTGCAAGTGCCCGACATCTTCCGGACGAACGTGACCCGATCGGCGCATTCGACCGGGAAACGAGGAGAGGCCGTCGGCGCGACCCGACGGCCTCTCTTGGTCCTCAGCGGGCGTAGCCGAGCGCGCGCAGCGCCTCGCTCTCGAGCGCGCCGAGCTCGCGGGCGCCGCTCGACGCCGGGCGCGGCAGAGATCCGTGCAGCTCGAGCGCGCGGGCGCGCAGCTTGTCCGCGCGCGCGGGCTGCGAGTCTGCGAGATCGTGCTTCTCGCCCGGATCGGCCGCGAGGTCGTAGAGCTCGACGCGCTTCACGGCGCCGGCGCCATCGAGCGCGACGATCACCTTGAAGGTCTCGCTGCGCAGTCCGAGCAGCGACTCCGCGACCGGGTTGACCTGCCGTTCGCGCAGCGCTTCGAGCAGCACCTCGCCCGCTCCTTCCGCGGCATCGCGCACTTCGGCCGACCGGTCGGTGAACGGCAGGAGCGAGCGCCCCTGCATCGCCGGCTCGGGATCCAGCCCGAGCCAGTCGAGCAGCGTCGGCGCCACGTCGAGCGTGCGCACGAGCGCACCGACCCTCGCGCCGCGCGCGCTCTCTTCCGGGCGCCGCACGAGCAGCGGCACGTGCACCGTCTCCTCGTAGATCTCGCTGTTGTGCTCGAAGATCTGCGAGTGCTCGCCGAGCCCCTCGCCGTGGTCGGCAACGACGAGAACGAGCGTCTCGTTCCAGCGCCCGACCTTTCGCACGCCTTCGAGCAGCCGGCCGACCTGCTCGTCGAGCCACGAGATCTCGCCGTCGTAGAGCGCGACCATGTGGTCGACGTCGGCGCGGCGGATGGCGCCGCGCGCCTGGAGCGGCCAGAAGGCGCGCTGGTCGCCGTTCATCGGGCCCTGGTAGTCGGGGTCGTAGGCGCGGTCCCACGGCGGCGGCGGCTGGTAGGGCTGGTGCGCGTCGAAGAGGTGGACCCAGAGGAAGCAGGGCCGGCTCCCCAGCCCGCCGAGCCACTGGAGCGCCGCCGTCGTCGTCGCGTCGCCGCGCCGCTGGTAGGCGGTCGCCAGCGTGACCTCCCATTTCCGCCGCGCCGGGTCGAGCTCCTTCGGGAGCTTCGAGACGTCGAACTTCATGAGCGGCAGGTCGACTTGGTCGTCGTAGACCTCGAACCCCTGGTCGAGCCCGAACTGGTGGTCGAGCACGAACGCCGAGACGAAGGCGCCGGTCGCGTAGCCGCGCTCGTGCAGGAGCTCGGCGAGCGTCCGCTGCTCCGCGCCGAGCGAGTAGACGGCGTTGTCGTGGACGCCGTGGCTCGCGGGGTAGCGGCCGGTGAAGAGCGTCGAGTGGCTCGGGAAGGTCGACGGGATCGGCGTGAAGGCCTTCTCGAAGAGCGTCCCCTCGGCCGCGAGACCGTCGAGGCGGGGCGTCTTCACGCGCGCGCGGCCGTAGGAGCCGAGGTGGTCGGCGCGCGTCGTGTCGAGCGTGATCACGAGGACGTTGACCGGCTTGCCGACCGGAACGGTCGGCAGCGGAGTTGGGTTGCTCTCGCCGCAGCTCGCCGACAGCGGCACGGCGGCCGCGAGCGCCGCTATGTTGCGCCGCACTCGATGCATGCCCGGGAGCATAACGCACCCTGGACGGCCGGGCCGGCGCGCGCGCGCTGGCCGACGCTCGCGCTCACGGTCGCCGTCGTCGTCTGCGCCGTCGTCCTCTCGGCGCAGGTCCGCATCCGCGTCGCGCTCGCCGATCCGCACTTCGACGCGCGCGACGCGAGGCGGATGCTCTGGAGCGATCCGGCGCTGCTCTACTACTTCACCGAGCGGATCGTCGAGAACGGCGGCACGGCGCCGGCCGACCTGCGAGCCGACGACCGCGTGCAGTGGCCCGACCGGATCGACGACCTCGCGCTCGAGACGGTCGGCCAGGAGTACGTCGCGGCGTGGTGGCACCGCCTCCTCGGCGGCGGCGACCCGCTCCACGTGAGCTGCGTGAAGTCGATGGCATGGGCGGCGAGCTTCACGGCCGTCGGCGTCTTCGGACTCGCGGCCGAGCTCACCGGCAGCGCGCTCCTGGGAGGGCTCGCGGCGCTCTTCTTCGCGCTGCTCCCGTCGAACTACCGCACGATCGGCTTCATCCTGATCCGCGAGGACTTCGCGCTGCCGTGGTTCGCGCTCCATCTCTGGCTGCTCGCGCGCGCCGCGCGCCTGCGCACGCGAACGAGCTTCGTCCTCTGCGGGCTCGCGCTCCTGGCGGCGCTCTCGACCTGGCACGCGATGGCGTTCGTGGTGGCGATCGAGGCCGCGGTCGCGCTCGCATGGTTCCTTCGCACCGGCGAGAACCCGCTCGCCGCGCGCGGAGCGTGGCTCGTTCCGGCGGTCGCCGCGGCCGGCTCGTTCGCCGTGCCGGCGCTGCGGGCGAAGATCGCGGCGCTCGGCCTGCCGATGCAGTTCGCCGCGGGGTTGCTCGCGGCCGCCGCCTTCGCGCGCGTCCGACCGAGCAGGACGGTGGCGGCGAAAGGGGTCGCGCTCGGCGGCGTCGCGCTCGCGGCGCTCGCCGCGTGGGCGGCGGCGCGCGAGTTCGGCGGAGGCATCGGCGACTACTCGCACGTGCTGGCGCTCATGGCGGCGAAGGTGGCGAACCTCGGCACGCCGCCGGTCGATCCTGGCGAGCTCGACTTCGAGGCGCGACTGTTGTGGCAGGGGCCGTTCGCGACGGGAAGCGTCGCCGGCCTGCTGCAGGGGCTGACGGTCGGCGTCGCGGCGATCGCCTGGCTCGTGCTGCGCCACGGCGCGACGTGGGTGCGCGGCCGCGGCGAGGCGCGCGGCGCGTGGCTCGCCGCCTTCTCGCTCGCGGCGCTTGCCGTCGCGTGGCTCGTCGATCGCACCGACGTGGTCGCCGGGATGATCGCGCCGGTCGCCGTCGTCGTCGCGGTCGCCGCGATCGGGGCGTGCGGCGCGCGGCGCGCGGTCGCCGCCGCGGCCGTCGTGGTCGCCGCAGCGACGATGGGCCTCTTCGTCGCTCGCCATCGGATCGAGTGGTACGCCGTGCCGCGGCGAGCGCCCGATCGGACCGTCACGTGGGTCGCCCACCCCCACCAGCGCGAGCTCCCGCCGCTGCTCGCCTGGATCGAGAAGTCGCTCCCGGCCGACGCCCCGATCGCCGCCGACATGGTCACGTCGACCGCGCTCCTCGCCCACACGCGCCGCCCGATCCTGCTCCAGCCGAAGTACGAGTCGCGCGAGAGCCGGCGGCGGATCCGCGAGTTACTCGACGCCTGGTACCGCGGCACGCCGCAGGACGTCGCGGCGCTGCTCGAGCGATACGGCTGCCGCCATCTCGTCGTCCACGCCGGCTACCTCGGCGGCGGATCGCTCTGGCTCGACGGGTTCCGCGACGATGCCGGCGCGTCGCTGCCGCCGGGGAGCGCCGCCGCGCTCTTCCTCGGCGGCGATCCGCGCGGCGTGCCGCGCTTCAAGCTCGTCTATCCCACTGCGTCCGCGTCGCCCGACCCGCGCGGCGACCTCTTCCGCGTCTATGCGCTCGAGTGACGCGGCCGGAGAGGGGATCGAGGCGCGAGGTTAGGCTTTACCGTTTCGCCAGACCGCGACGCGCGACGGCACGACCGCGGCTTTGGCGGCAGGGACTGCGGACACGACAGCCGATGGCGAAGGTCTTCGTTCCGATGGAGGTCGAGCCGGGCGAGACGCGCGTCGCCGCGACGCCCGAGACGGTTCGCAAGCTCGCGGCGCTCAAGCTCGAGGTGGCGATCGAGGCCGGCGCCGGCGAGCGCGCCTCCTGGCCCGACGACGCCTTTGCCCAGGCGGGCGCGAAGATCGAGAGCGATCGGGCGCGCGGCCTCGCCGGCGCCGACCTCGTCCTGGCGCTCCATCCGCCGCGCGGCCCGGCCGATCTTCCGCGGTCCGGCGGCACGCTCGTCTCGTTCCTCTATCCCGCCGCCCGCCCCGAGATCGTGCGCGCGCTCGTCGAGCGGCGCGTGACGTCGTTCGCCATCGAACTCCTGCCGCGGATCTCGCGGGCGCAGGGAATGGACGCGCTCTCGTCGCAGAGCACGGTCGCCGGCTACAAGGCAGTGCTGCTGGCGGCCGAACGGCTCGGCAAGTTCTTTCCGCTTCTCATGACGGCGGCCGGCACGATCAAGCCGGCGCGCGTCGTCGTGCTCGGCGCCGGTGTGGCCGGGCTGCAGGCGATCGCCACCGCGCGCCGCCTCGGCGCGATGGTCGAGGTCTCCGACATCCGGCCGGCGGTGAAGGAGCAGGTCGAGAGCCTCGGCGCGAAATTCATCGACGTCCCGGCGCAGCAGGACGCGCAGGATCGCGGCGGCTACGCGAAGGAGGCGGGCGCCGAGTTCAAGCGCGCCCAGGAAGAGGCGCTGCGCAAACGCGTGGCGGAGGCCGACGTCGTGATCTGCACGGCGCTCGTGCCGGGCAAGGCGGCGCCGAAACTCCTGCCGGCCTCCATGGTCCGCGGGATGCGCCCCGGCTCGGTGGTCATCGACCTCGCCGCCGAGCAGGGCGGCAACTGCGAGCTCACGAAGCCAAATGAATCGGTCGTGGCGCACGGCGTGACGATCGTCGGCACGCGCAACCTTGCGGCGACGGTGCCGGTGCACGCGAGCGAGATGTACGCCCGGAACCTCCTCAACTTCCTCCTCGTGATCGTGAAGGACGGCGCCCTCGTCGTCGACGAGAAGGACGAGATCGTCGCCGGCTGCCTGGTCACGCGCGACGGCCGGATCGCCCACGCACCGACCGCGGCGCTGCTCGCGCAAGCGGCCGCGACCTGAGCGGCCTTTCAGGCCGCGGGACGATGAGCCCGCCGCGTCACGCCGCGGCGGCGGCGAGCTGCTTGACGAGGTCCCCCACCACCGCCTTCGCGTCGCCGAAGAGCATGAAGGTCCGGTCCTGGAAGTAGAGCTCGTTGTCGATCCCGGCAAAGCCGGGGCTCTTGCTGCGCTTGATGGCGAAGACGGTCTTCGCCTTGTCCGCATGGATGATCGGCATGCCGTAGATCGGCGTCGACTTGTCGTGGCGCGCCGCGGGATTGACGACGTCGTTCGCGCCGATGACGAGCGCCACGTCGCACTGCGGCATGTCGGGGTTGATCTCGTCCATCTCGACGAGGTGCGAGTAGGGGACGTCGGCCTCGGCGAGCAGCACGTTCATGTGGCCGGGCATCCGCCCCGCCACCGGATGGATGGCGAACTTGACGGTGACGCCGCGGCGCGTGAGCTGGTCGTAGAGCTCGCGCACGCGGTGCTGCGCCTGCGCGACGGCCATGCCGTAGCCCGGGATGATCACGACGAACTGCGCCTGCTCGAGCATCTGCGCCGCGCCTTCGACCGTCTCCGACTTGTAGACCTGCTCGCGCGTCCCGGTCTTGGCCGTCTGCACCTGGCCGAAGGCGCCGAAGAGGACGTTGGTGAACGAGCGGTTCATCGCGCGGCACATGACGATCGAGAGGATCAGGCCGCTCGAGCCGTCGAGCGCCCCCGCAGTGATCAGGAGCTTGTTGTCGAGCACGAAGCCCATGGCCACGGCCGAGAGGCCGGCGTAGGCGTTGAGGATCGAGATGACGGTCGGCATGTCGGCCCCGCCGATCGGCAGGATCAGCAGCACGCCGAAGAGGAGCGCGAGCCCGATCACGCCGAAGAAGGCGAGCGTCGACCACGCCCCGACCGGGTGGGCCACGAGCAGGACGCCGAGCACGATCGCCAGGACGAAGAGGCCGAGGTTGACGACGTTCTGCCCCGGATAGGTCACGGGGCGCTGCGGGATCCACTTGAGCTCCTGCAGCTTGCCGGCCGCCATGAGGCTGCCGGTGAAGGTCAGGAAGCCGAGCAGGATCTCGGCGATGATCGCCCCCATCCGGAAGCGGGTGAGCTCGGCCGGTCCCTCGCCGACCCAGAGGAAGTACTTCGCCGTCCCGACCAGGCCGGCGGCGAGCCCGCCGAAGGCGTGCGAGACGGCGGTCCGCTGCGGCACCGCGGTGAGCGGCACGCGAGAGAGCGGGATGCCGGCCGCGAAGCCCGCGAGCACGGCGACGGCGATCCAGGAGTGATGGACGACGCTCGGCTGGACCCAGGTCGCGAGCACGGCGAGGAGCATCGCCGCGACGCCCGCCGTCACTCCGCGGCGGGCGCTCTTCGGGTCGTTCATCCAGTGCAGCGAGAAGACGAAGAGCACCGTCGCCGCGACGTAGGCGAGCTGGACGAGCTCCGGCGGCAGGCGGCTCATCGCTTCGTGCCGTCGCGCGTCGGCTGCTTGAACATCCGGAGCATCCGGTCGGTGATCAGGAAGCCGCTCACGATGTTGGTCGTCGAGGCGAAGAGCGCGACGGCCCCGAGCACGCGGATCGTGACGGGGTAGTCGCCGCCGGTGACGAGGATCGAGCCGACCACGGCGATCGCCGAGATCGCGTTCGTGAGCGACATGAGCGGCGTGTGGAGCAGCCGCGAGACGCGCGCGATGACTCCGATCCCGATGAAGGTCGACAGGACGAGGACGAAGAGCAGCGAGACGTGGTCGACCTGCGCGGGGGCGGCGTCGCTCGCGGGAGGGACGACGCTCGCCAGCAGAACGGCGAGGAACATGCCGGTGCGCTCCTGGAATCGTTTTCCGGGGACGGAGGGCGGAGCAGCCTAGCAGCGTCGGCCTCAGGATCTTCCTTCGCCCGCCGCTTCCCGACGCGCGGCCGCTTCAGGTTCCAGCGCGACCGGGACGACATCACCTCCGGCGCGCGCCGCGAGCAGCCATCGCCGTCGCGCGCCGGGAGACGCTTCGGTCATGCTCCTCCGACTGAGCCTCGGGACGCTCGCTGCCCTGCTCTTCGCCTCGGGAGGCGGGCCGGCAGGCAACGGCGGCGAATCCGACACAGGAGCGCCGTTGGTGGCGACGCCGTCGTGGCGCGTCGTCCACTTCCGCGGCCGCGACCACTTCGTGCCGCCGGGCGTGGTCCTGCTCACGCCGAACGTCCTGCTGCTCGGTCACGTCGAGATCGAGATCCCGCGCGGGGTCGACTTCAGCTTCAACGAGAAGGGCGAGACGGTCTTCGCGCTCGCGCCGGACGAGCCGCCCCATCCGTGGGTCCTGCGCGTCGGCCGGAAGTCGCTCGTGGCCGGAAGGCAGTCGCGCATCGTCGTTCCGCTGCCGGCCGTCGGGCCGCCGCGCTTCGTCTCGTCGCCCTTCTCCTACCGGGTCGCCACACCTCGGGAATTCCTGGACCAGGCCTGGGACCTCGGGGACCCACTCGATGCGAGTCCGTTCCGTTAGACCGGTCTCGCTCGAACTCCTCGTGCTGGCGGCGCTCGCGCCCGCGGCCGCAGCGCAGGACGCCGAGAAGGAGAGCCCGAGCGACGCCCTCGTCGCCGCCGACGCACTGCAATGGCAGGCGCTGGCGAACGAGCTCTTCGTTTCCGGGGAGCGCGGCATCGCCGACCCGGGCGGACTCGAGCCCGAGGCGCGCCACGTCGCCAGGCTCGGCCCGGTCGAGCTCCTGCCGCGCCTGGACGAAGAGCTCGTCTGGGACGACAACGTCTTCCTGACCGACCGCGATCCGACCGACGACCTGATCCTGCGGTCGCGGCTCGGGGCGCTCGCCGACTGGCCGCTCTCCGACGGCGGCCACCGCCTGACCGCCGGCTACGAGATGGCGCGCCATCGCTACCTCGGCGGCGAGGCGCAGAGCTTCGTCGAGCAGCTCGCCTCCGCGCAGCTCGAGCTCAACTTCCGCCGCCTCCGTCTCACCGTCGGCGACCGCTTCGAGGACCGGACCGACCCGATCCTCGCCGTCTTCACCGGGAAGGTCGAGCGGACGATCAACACGCTCTACGGCGTCGCCGGCTGGCACGAGGAGTCGAGCTACCTCGAGGCGAAGGCGCAGGGCGTCACGACCTCCTACGACGATCCCGCGTTCCAGGGCTTCGACCGCGTCGAGCGGCTCGCCCACGCCGAGGTCGGCTGGCGCGGCGCCGACGACTGCTGGACCTTCGTGCGCGCCGGCGTGCTCGACCGGAGCTTCGACCGGACCCAGCTCAACGACATGACCGGAGCGTCGGCCTCCGCCGGCATCCGGCTGCGCCGCGCGCCGGCGCTCGACGCGTCGATCCGCGCCGGCTTCCGGCTCGAGCGTTTCGACGACGTCGCCGCCACCGACCGCCGCGACCGTGCGATCAACGCCGACGCCGAGGCGCGTGCCTTCTGGTGGCCGACGCGCGCGAGCGGCATCGACGCGCGCTACGTCCACACGACCGAGTTCTCGCCCGTCTCGAACTACCAGCGTCTCGATCGCGCCGAGCTCGGCTGGACGCAGATGCTCACCGGCCGCGTCCGCTCGCGCGCCGGCGTCGGCCTCGAGCACGTCGATCCCTCCGCGATGCAGGACCGCTTCTGGCGGTACGTGGTCGGCGCCGGGCTCGCGTGGCGCGCGCTCGACTTCGCCGACGTGACGCTGCAGTGGCGGATGCGCGTGCGCGCCACCGACGTCCCGAACGGCGATTACGTCGACCAGCAGCTCTCGCTCGGAGTCGCCGTCCGACTCTAGGCCGCAGCGGCAACAGGAACGAAATCAGGGAGGAAGGGGAAGTGGAGAGAAGGAACGAGGAGGCGAGGCGCGCCGCGCGCCGCGGCGCGCTCGTCGTCGCCGTCCTGTCGGCCGCGTGCAGCGCGCCGCCGGCGGCGGATCGGGCGAGATCCGTCGATCCCGCGCCCGCAGCCGCGGAGCGCGCGCTCGTCGACGTGGTCGACCTGCCGGTCGAGGTCGCCCCGTCCGCCGCTCGCGGCAGCGACCGGCTCGCGGTCGGCGACGTGCTGAAGATCGTCGTCGTCGGCCAGCCCGACCTCTCGATCGAGCTGCCGGTGCCGCCGTCGGGCGCGATCGAGCTGCCGGTCGTCGGCGAGCTCGCGGTCCTCGACCGCTCCGTGCAGGAGGTGGGCGCCGAGCTGCGCGAGCGGCTCGAGTCGTCGCGCTTCCTCGTGAATCCGGCCGTCTCGGTCAGCGTCTCGCGCGTCGCGCCGCGCCGCGTCTTCGTGGTGGAAGGGGTCGCGCAGCCGGCCGCCTACGAGCTGCCGGCCGGCGGCTCGCTCCACCTCACGCAGGTGATCGCGCTCGCCGGCGGGCTGTCGCGCGGCGCCGACGCCTCGCAGGTGACCATCGTGAGGCGGCGACCCGACGCGCCGCCGCAGCTCCTGCGCATCGATCTGCGGGCGATCCTCGAGCGGCAGCGGATGGACGCCGATCCGCTTCTCGAGCCCGACGACACGGTGATCGTGCGCGACGTGAAGCAGGGCGAGGAGCAGGTCTTCGTGACGGGGCGCGTGCGCACGCCCGGCGCCTACAAGTTCTCGCCGCGCGAGGGGCTCTCCTTCCTGCAGTCGATCGTGCTGGCGGGAGGGCTCGACAAGTACGCGAAGCCGGCGGGAGCGGCGCTCCTGCGCCGCGCCGACGAGGGGCGCCGCACGATCCGCGTCGACCTCGCGCGGATCCTCGCGGGCGACCTCGACCTCGACGTCGCGCTCGAGCCGGGCGACGTCGTCTTCGTTCCCGAGTCCTTCTTCTAGGACGCCAGGCAGGACACCGCGCGATGAAGTCGTCCCCCACGCCTCCGTTCATCCCCTGGCTGCGCGCGGCGCGCAGGCGCCTGCCGCTGCTGCTCGTGAGCGCGCTCGTCGCGGTCGGCGCCGCCGGCGCCTGGCTGGTGCGCGCGCCGAAGAAGTACCGAGCGACGGCGAGCCTGCTCGTCGAGCGCCCGCTCCCGACCGATCTCGGCATCCTCGCGCCGTTCGGCGGGCTGCTCGAGGCGAGCCGCTTCGCGTCGACGCAGTGCCAGGTGCTCGAGAGCCACGTCGTGATCGACGAGGCGGCGCGGCGCATCGACGTCGCCGGCTGGCCGGAGTTCGCCGGGCTCGACGCCGCGGCGCGCGGCGCCGCCATCGCCGACGCCCTCGAGGTCGAGCCGCGCGGCGAGAGCGCGCTCGTCGACGTCGCCTTCGTCGCCTTCGATCCGGAACGCGCCGCCCGTCTCGTGAACGAGGTGTGCGACGTCTACCTCGCGCACGTGAGCGCGCGCGAAAAAGAACAGGTGCGGCGCGACCTCTCCGCGATCGAGTCGGAGCTCCCCCGCCTCGAGGCGGCGCGCGACCAGGGCCGGCTCGATCTCGAGAAGTTCAAGCAGGAGAACGCCTTCCTCACCTTCGACGGCCGCGCCGACCTCCTTCACGAAGAGCTGAAGCAGCAGAGCCGCATCGTCCAGGAGTTGCGCGAGAAGCAGGACGCGCTCAGCGCGCGCAAGGCGGTGATCGACGAGGTGCTCGCGGCGGACCCGGAGTCGCCGGAGCTGCGCCGCGCGCTCGCCGCCGCGCTCGAGTTCGCGCCCGACCGGCGCGTCGCCGAGCAGCTCGCGCAGCTTCAGGCGCGCCGCGCCGAGCTCGCCGGGACGGAGGGGGCGCGCCGGGCCCAGCTCGAGGCGCTCGACCAGGAGATCGCGCGGCTCGACCAGTCGATCCGCGACGAGGAGCAGCGGTCGATCGACGGCGTCGCCTACCAGTGCGAGATCGCGCGGCAGTCGGTCGACCACGCCGAGAGCCGCCTCGCGGCGCTGCAGGCGACCGCCGCCGACCTCGACGTCGCGCAGGCGCACTACGACTCCCTCTCGACCCGCACGAAGGACGCGGCGAGCCTCTACGAGCGCCTCGCCCAGCGGCGCGACGAGCTGCTCGTGCTCCAGGCGCGCTCGGGCGCGGCGACGCGGATCTTCGTGCAGGATCCGGCGACTCCGCCGATCGAGCCGTGCGCGCCGCGGCCGGCGGTGATCCTCGCGCTCGCCGCGCTGCTCGGGCTGCTGCTCGGCGTCATGGGCGCGGTCGCGCTCGATCGGATCGACGACCGCATCGGCGCGCTCGACGAGCTCGAGCCGGTGCTGGACACCGAAGCGATCGCGCGCATCCCCCACCTGGCGGCGCCGGCGGGCGTCGGGCCGGAGATCCAGTGGATGCGCCGGCCCGAGTCGTTCCCCTACGACGAGTTCCGCAAGCTCTTCCTCACGATCGGAGGCGACCGCGGCACGCAGGAGGGCGGCAAGGTGGTCGCCGTCCTCTCGGCCGTCCCGCGCGAGGGCAAGACGCTGGTGGCGACCGGGCTGGCGATGGCCGCGGCGCACGCAGGCTTCCGGACGCTGCTCGTCGACGGCGACCTCAAGCGGCCGCGCATCCACGAGGTCTTCTCGCTCGACGGAGCGAGCGGGATCCTCGACCACCTCGCCGGCCGCGTCGCGCTCGACGAGGTGGTCCGCTCGACGCGCCAGGAGCACCTCTCCGTCCTGCCGGCCGGCACGCCGACGACCGATCTCGAGCGGCTCGCGCAGCCGCGGACGCTCGCCCGCCTCATCGACGAGCTGCGGCGGAGCCACCAGGTCGTCGTCGTCGACACGTCGCCGATGCTGCTCTCGGCCGACGCAATGGTCTTCGCGCGCCACGCCGACGAGCGCCTCCTCGTCGCCTCGGCGTCGAGCTCGAAGGTCGGGCCGCTGCGCCAGGCGCTGAGCGAGCTGCGCCAGCTCGGCCTCACCGTGCGGGGCACGGTGATCAACCGGCTGGCGACGCCGCCGACGCCCTACGGCACTTACGGCTACGGCGGCTACGGCGCCGACGCCGCGACGATCCGCCTTGCCGCCGCGGCTCGCGCGAAGGAGCGGGCGGCCGTGGTCGTCGGCGCCGGCGACGAGGCATGAGATGGAGGCGCGCGGCGCTCCACGCCTGCGGCTCCTCTCCGCGATCGCGGCCGGCGCCGCGCTGATCGCCGCGGGCCGCGACGCCGCCGCGCTGCTGCGCGCTCGCGCGCCTTCGACCTCCGCCGCGCTCTGGCCCGACCCGATCGGCGAGGCCGAGGCGAGCGTCCGCCGGCTCGCCGCCGACAGTTCGGGCGATCCCTACTCCTCGTTCGTCGCGGCCGAGCAGGCCGGCGCACGGGCGCCGCGGCGCGGGAGCGTCCATCTGCTCACCGCGCTGCTCGCTTCGGAGGCGCGCCAGTCGGCGCCCGCGCGCCGCGAGCTCGGGCGCGCCAGCGCGAGCGACCCGTTCCACGGCGCGCTCCAGGCCGCCGTCGCGCGCGCCCTCCTGGTCGACGCCGTCGAAGGCAGGTCGGACGAGCTGCTGAGGGCGGCGGCGCGCAGCTTCGCCGCCGCGGTCGCGGTCGGCGCCGTGGCGTGCGAGGAGGCCTACACCGCGCTCTCCGCTGCCGAGGCGCCGCGCGAGCTCTTCGAGCTCGTCGCCGGCCGCGACCCGCAGCGACTCGAGCGGCTGATCGAGCACCACGCGAGCGCGCTCGACCGCGCCGGCGCGCTCGCCGCCGCCGCGCGGCTCGACCGGCTGCGACGCGATCCCGATCGCCGCGGCCGCGCGCTCGCCTGCCGCAGGCTCGGAGCGGCGCTGCTGGTCCTTAAGCGAGGAGCCGAGGCGGCGCGCGAGTTCGAGCAGGCGGCAGCGCTCGATCCCGATCCCGACGCGCTCGCGCTCGACCGAGCCGACGCACTCTTGATGGGCGGCGCGAATGGCGACGGGGCCGCGTTGCTGCTGCGCGCCATCGTCTCAGGCCAGGCCGACTCGGCGCGCGCCGCCGGCTCGCTCCGCTGCGCCTCCGATCCCGCCGCCGCGGCCGACGCGCTCTTCGAGCTCGGACGGAGCTGCGGCGACGACGCGACGCGCGCGACGATCGCGGCCGTCTTCGCCGAGCTCGGCGAACGAACGCGAGCCAGCGAGCTTCTCTCGACGGCGAGCGGCCGCCGTGGCTGAGCCGTCGTCGTCGTCATCGACCCACCGCGCGACCGCAGCGCTCGCGGCGCTCGCGGTGACGCCGCTGCTGCTCGGCGGATTCGCGCCGTTCACGTGGGCGGTGGCCGGCTTCGCGGCGGCGATGGCCGCGGCCGCGCTGCCGGCGCGCGCGACGGTCTCGCAGGCGCAGCGGCGGCTGCTGACGCTCGCCCTCGTCGCGCTGGCCATCCCGCTGATCCAGCTCCTGCCGCTCCCGCCGGCGGTCGGCGCCGCGCTCGCGCCCGGCGCGGCGGCGCTCGATCGGTCGCTCGGCGGAACCACCGGCTGGACTCCCCTCTCGCGCGACCCGTCGGCCACGCGCGAGGCGGCGCTGGCGATCCTGATCTCGGCGCTGCTCGTCGCCACCGCGACGGTCGCGGCGGGACGGCGCGAGGGACGGCGCACGCTCCTCGTCGCCGTGGTCGCGGCGGCCGCGGCCGTCGCGGCGGTCGGCGTCCTCGAGGCGTTCCTCTCGCGGCCGCTGCTCCGATCGGGGCTGCCCGATCACGCGCGGCCGTTCGGTCCCTTCGCCAATCGCAACCATGCCGCCGCGCTGCTCCTGCTGGCGCTTCCGTGCGCCGCGGGACTGGCGCGCGACTTCGGGCGCGAGGGGCGGCGGATCGTGTCGAGCGCGCTCGACGCGGCGGCCGGACTGCTGCTCCTCGCACTCCTCGTCAATGGGTCGCGCGGCGGGCTGCTCGCGGCGCTGCTGCTGGTGGGCGCGGTCGTGCTGCGCGCTCGCGGACCGATCGGATGGAGGCTCGCGGCCGGCGGCGCGCTCGCGCTGCTGATCGCGCTGCCGGGCGCGGCGTGGGCACGCCGCCACGAGACGACGACGGTCGGCGAGCGAGTCGCCCTCGCCTCCGACGCGCTGCGCATGGGACTCGACGCGCCCTTCACCGGCATCGGGCTCGGCGCCTTCGGCGCTGCCTACCCGCCCTGCCAGACGGTCGCGCTCGACCTGCGCTTCCGCCACGTCGAGTCGGAACCGATCGAGCTCTTCGTCGAGGGAGGCGTGCCGCTCGTGGTCGGCGCGCTGGCGGCGGCCGCCACGATCGCCGCAGCGTGCGTGCGCGTCGTCCGCCGGCGAAGAGCGTCGTGGGCCGACGCGGGCGCGGCGCTCGGCGTGGTCGCCGTCCTCGCCCACGCCTGCTGCGACTTCCCGCTGCGAGTGCCCGGCGTCGTGCTGCCGCTCCTGCTCGTGATGAGCTGCGTGCTGGCGGCGGACGCGGCAAACGCGGCAAGTGCAGTGAATCCGGAGCCGGCGCCGTGAGCTCGCGCCTGCTCGAGGTGCTCGGCTACTCCTGCCGAGGCGGCGCGGCGAGCTCGCTCTGCGAGCTCGTGCCGGGCCTCCTGCGCGGAGGGTTCGAGGTCACCGTCGCGGCGCCTCCCGAGCCGCGCTTCGCGGCGGCGGTCACGTCGGCGGGAGCGCGCTTCGTCGCCGTCCCGATGGCGGGGCGCGGCGACTGGCGCAGCCTCGCCCGCCTGATCCAGCTCGTGCGGCGCGGGCGGTTCGACGTCGTCCACACCCACTGCCGCAACGCCGACCTGCACGGCGGCCTCGCGGCGAAGTCCTGCGGCGTGCCGCTCGTCGTCCACCTGCGCGGCCTTCTCGTCGATGGCGGCGGCGCGACCGGCGGCGGCCTCGTCGATCGTTTCCATCGAGCGTTCGTCGCGCGCGCCGCCGACCGGATCGTCGCGGTGAGCGAAGCCGTCCGTCGCCGCGCTCTCTCGCTCCTGCGCGTTCCTCCCGAGCGCGTCGTCACCGTGCGCAACGGCGTCGATCTCGACCGCTTCGCCGCGCCGCGCGAGCCGGCGCGGACGCGGCTGCGCGAGCAGCTTCGGATCCCGGAGAACGCGCCGCTCCTGCTCGCGATCGGGACGCTCGGCCGCTGCAAAGGGCAGGACGTCCTGCTGCGCGCGCTCGCCCTGCTCCCGGAATCGGTCCACGCGCTCCTGGTCGGCGGCGCCGACGGCCACGCGCGAGAGGAGCTGGAACGGCTCGTTCGTTCTCTCGGCGTCGGGCCACGCGTCCGATTCCTCGGTCCGCGCGACGACGTGCCGGAGCTCCTCGCGACGAGCGACCTTCTCGTCCAGCCTTCGCGCTGGGAAGGCTTCGGGCGCGCCGTCGCCGAGGCGATGGCGGCCGGCGTCGCGGTCGTGGCGAGCGACGTCGACGGACTTCGTGAAATCGTCGAGCACGATCGGACAGGGCTCCTGGTCCCGCCCGACCGTCCGGAGCTCCTCGCCCGCGCGCTCGCGCGGCTGCTCGACCGATCGAGCGGGAGGGAACTCCGCCGCCGGCTCGCCGACTCCGCTCGCGCCTTCGCGCGCGAGCAGCTCGACGTGCGCGACACGGCGGCTCGCGTCGCGACGCTGCTGCGCGAGGTGGCGGGAAGCCGACGCGCGGTCGAAACCGAAGCGCTCGCGGAGGCGCGACCGTGAACCTCGCGTCGGCCACCGTCCCGCGCGCCCGGAGCGCGATCCCCTGGCTCGTCGTGAGCGGCGCGCTCGTCGCCGGCTCTCTCTCGGGCGCGCTCGCGTCCCTCGACGCGACCGCATGGATCGCGCTCGCGGCGATCGGCGGCGCCGCGCTGATCGGAAGCGTCGGGATCGGCCGGCTCGACCTGCTGCTGCTCGCCGTCAACGTCGCCGCGATCGCGCTGCTCCCCGACATCCGCCACCGCGACCCGCTCGACGCCGGCCGGCCGAATCCCTTCTACGACTGGACCTTCCTGCGCGTCACGGCGCCCGAGCTGCTCGCGCTCGCGGCCATCGTCGCCGAGTTCCTCCGCCGCCGATCGGGATCGACGGCGCCGCGCGTCGGCGCCACGCCGCTGCTGGCGATCGGCTGCCTCTCGCTCGGGCTCCTGATCGGCCTGCTGCGCGGCAACGAGCTCGCGTCGTGCCTGCGCGACGGCCGCAAGCTCGCCTACGTCGCGCTCGCCCACTGGCTCGTGGTGCGCGTCGCCGACGAGCCTTCACGACGACGGACGCTGGTGCGCGTGCTCCTCGCCGCGCTCGCCGCGCGCGCGCTGGTCGCCATCGGGCAGTTCCTCGCCGACCAGGGCTTCCACTACCGGGGCTTCCTCCGCTCGAGCGTCGACGTCGGCGACTACCTCGGCTTCCTCGCGCTGATCTTCGTGCCGGCGGCGCAGCTGCGCGCCCGCGCCGTCGGCCGCGGCGAGCGCGCCCTCCTCGGGCTGCTCGTGCTGCTCGGGAGCGCGGCGACGCTCACCACCTTCTCGCGCGCCGCCTGGTGCGCCGCGCCGATCGGGATCGCCGTCCTCCTCTTCGCGCCGGTGCGCTGCGCCCGGCCGAGCCCGCGCTGGCTCACCGCGCTCGTGCTGCTCGCCGCGGTCGCGGCGCCGCTCGCGTTCGGCGGTCTCGCCGAGCGCGCCGTCGCCCGCGTGGCGCCGCTCCTGCAACCAAGCGGCGACTCGAGCGTGAGCTACCGGCTGCGCGAGCTGCGCGGCGCGGCCGCGATCGCCGCCGACCATCCGATCGCCGGGATCGGATTCGGGACGCGCTTCGACGCCGGCGGCGCGCTCGTCGACCGCCGCCGCGGCTCCGAGACGCTCGTCCACAACCTCTTCCTCTGGAGCGCGGTGAAGGCGGGCGGGATCGGTCTGGCGCTGATCGCCGCGATCCTCGCGCTCGCCGCGGCGCAGCTCCTTCGCGCCGCGCGCGGAAGCGCCGATCCGGGCGCGGCCGGCGGCGCGCTCGGCCTGCTCGCGCTGCTCGCCGCCTTCGTCGTGATGGGCCTCGTCGGCGCGATGCTCAACCAGTCGCGCGTCGCCTTCGCGCTCGGGCTTCTGACCGGCCTGGCGCAGTCGCTCGGTCCACCGGCTTCCTCACCCGCCGTGGAGCGACGGCGATGAGGGTCGTCTACTTCGGCTCCTTCGACGACCGGGCGAGCCCGCGCGTGCGGCTGCTGCGAGAGGGGCTGCGGCTCGCGGGCGTCGAGGTCGTCGAGTGCCGCGCCGGCGGGCGCGTCGTCCCGCGCTACTCGCGCCTCGTCTCGCAGCTCCCGCAGGCGGCGCGCGGAGCGGACGCGCTGCTGGTCGGGAAGCCGGGCCAGCGCGAGATGCCGCTCGCCGCGGTCGCCGCGCGCGCGCTCGGACTCCCGCTGCTGGTCGACTACTTCGCGTCGCTCTGGCTGAACGAGGTGGTCGAGCGGCGGCGCGTCGCGGCCGGCGGCTTCGCGGCGTGGAAGCTGCGCGCGCTCGATCGCTTCGCGTGGCGGGTGGCAGGACGCTGCCTGGTCGACACGCTGGCGCACGGCCGCACGATCGCGCAGACGCTCGACGTCGACGGCTCGCGGATGCGGCGCGTCTTCGTCGGCGCCGAGTCGCACTTCCGCCCGCTCTCGTTCGCGCGGCGCGCGGGACCGATCGAAGCGCTCTTCGTCGGGACCTTCCTCCCGTTCCACGGGATCGAGGTCGTGCTCGACGCAGCCGATCGGCTGCGAGGCGAGCCGCGCCTGCGCATCACCCTGCTCGGCGACGGTCCGACTCGAAGCGCCATGGAGGAGCAGGCGGCGCGGCTGCGGCTCGAGAACGTCCGGTTCGAGCTCCCGCTCGCCTACGAGCGGCTGCCGGAACGGGTCGCGCGTGCCGACCTCTGCCTCGGCCTCTTCGCCGACTCGAGGACGGCGCTCGCCGTGATCCCGAAGAAAGTCTTCGCGGCGCTCGCCTGCGGCAAGCCGGTGGTGACGGCCGACACGCCGGGGATCCGCGAGGCGCTCGACGAGACGACCGCCTACCTCTGCGCTCCCGGCGACGCCGACGCGCTCGCCGAGACACTGCGGCGCGCGCTCGACGAGCCGGCACGGCGAGTGTCGATCGGCGCGCGCGGCCGCGCCCTGCACGAGAAGCGCTTCACTCCGGCCGCGATCGGCGCCTCCTGCCGCGAGGTGATCGACGAGCTCGTCGTCTCCGAGCCCGCAGCCGCGGCCGTCGCCGTTGACGAGGACGTTCCGTGAGCCGCTCGCCGCTCGCGTCCGCCCTGGTGCGCGGAGGCGTGGTCGTCGCGACCGCGACGGTCGTCTGCCGGCTGCTGCAGGCCGGCGCCTGGTTCGCGCTCGCGCGCCGGCTCGCCCCCTCCGACTTCGGCGCGTTCGCCGTCGCGGCGATCGTCGTGAACGCGCTCGCGCTGCTGCCGGGCATGGGGCTCTCGACGGCGCTGCTCGCCCGCCGCGACGACCCGCGGCCGATCGCCCCCTCCGCGCTGACCGCGGCGCTGCTCTGCGGCGGCGCGCTCGCGGCCGTCGTGGCGGTCGCCGGCCAGCTCGTTTCAACGAGCCGCGGCGGCGAGGTCGCGTCGGTCGTTGCCGTCCTTTGCCTCTCGCTCCTCTTCCAAGGCGCCGGCAGCGTCGCGTCGGCGCTGCTCGATCGGGAGCTCCGTTTCGCGGCGCGCGCCGCCGCCGACGTGGCGGGCGGCGTCGCCTTCCTCGTCGTCGCGCTGTGCGCCGCGTGGCGCGGGCTTGGCGCGATCTCGCTCGCGCTCGGGCTCGTCTCCTCGTCGGCGGTGACGGCGATCTCTGCCTGCGCGGCGGCGCGCCTGCTCCCGACGCGCCGCCCCGACTGGCAGGCGCTGAAGGGCGCGGCGCGGGTCGGCGCCGTGGTGCTCGCCACCTCGCTGCTCCAGTGGCTCTTCGTCTCGAGCGACGTCTGGATCGTCGAGCGGCGATTCGGCCGCGACTCGGTCGGCTGCTACGCCGTCGCCTTCCAGCTGGCGATGGTGCCCGCCGCGACGCTCGGCCTCTTCTCGAGCCGGCTCGCGCTGCCGGCGCTGGCGCGCGCGCGAACGAGCATGGCGACCGCGGCGAGCGAGGCCGGCTTCCTGCGCGCGGCGCGCGCGGCGCTCTTGCTCGCGGCGGTGCCGACGGCCCTCCTGGCGCTGCTCGCCGGTCCGATCGTGCAGGCGCTGTACGGCGACCGCTTCGCCGCCGCGAGCGAGCTCCTCCCGCCGCTCGCGCTCTACTCGTTCTCGCGCGTGGCCGGCGGACTCGCCGGACCGGCGCTGCTCGTGACCGGGCGGACGCGCGCGGCGCTCTGGCTCGTGGTCGCGCAGGACGTGCTCGCGATCCCGACCGCGTGGCTCCTCTCCGCCGGCTACGGCGCGCGCGGCACGGCGGTCGTCTTCGCGCTCGCCAACGGCGCGGCAGGCGCGGCGGCGCTCCTGCTCGGCGCCAGAGCGCTGCGCGCGGAACGGCGCGACTTGGCGCCGGCGCCGGCGCTCGCCGTCACGGGCGGCGGAGGCGCGCCGTGAACGCTCTCCCGATCACCATCGTCGTTCCCTGCTTCGAGCGGCCGCACGCGCTGCGGCGGACGCTGCCGTCGCTGCTCGCCCAGCCGGTCGCGGAGATCGTCGTCGTCGACGACGGCTCGCGCGAGCCGATCGAGACGGTCGTGCGTGCGACGGCCGGCCACGACGCGCGCGTGCGCGTCCTGCGGCTCGAGCGAAACGTCGGCTCGGCGTCGGCGCGCAACGCCGGACTTGCGGCGACGTCGGCGCCCTTCGTCCTCTTCGGCGACGACGACGTCGCGCTCGCGAAGGACCACGCGACCACGCTCCACTCCCACCTCGTCGAGCATCGGGCCGACGTGGCCGCGGGCCGGCGACTCTGGCTCCAGCCGGGGGAGACGGTCGAGCAGGCGCGGCAGGCTCGGCGTCGGCTCGTCCCGCCCGAGCGGCTCGTCGATCGGACCCACTTCGCCTACGACGACGAGGCCGACTTCGAGCGCGACCTCGCCGCTCCGCTCGTCGGCGCCGTGATGCTCGTGCGGCGCGAGTTGCTGCGACAGGTGCGGTACGAGGAGACGCTCTACCGGCGGACCGGCTTCCGCGAGGAGACCGACTTCCAGGTGCAGGCGCGTCGCGCGGGAGCGCGCCTCCTCGCCTGCCGACACGCGCTCTCCTTCCACCTTCCGAAGAGCGAGGTCGGCCGCGCCGGCGGCCAGCGCCGCGGGCGCCTCCTCGCCTACGAGTGGCACCTGCTGCGCAACGACGCCGCATTCCGGCGCAAGCACTTCGCGGCGCTGCGCGACGAGCTCGGCTTCGATCCCGGTCCGACTCCCTGGCTCGGAGCGCTGCGCGCCTACTTCGGCTTCCGCGTGCCGTCGAAGGCGCGACATCTTCTCGGGAGGCCGGGACCATGAGCGCGCCCGTGGTCGCCTCCGCGCGGCGCGCTGCGGCACGAGCGGCACCGGTCCGCCCGCTGCCTAACGTCGTGCCGCTCCCTCGCGTCGTGATCGTGACGCGCGACGATCCGGAGCAGAGCACCGGCGGCGTCGAGACCTTCTGCCGGCTGCTGCTGCGAGCGCTTCCAGGCAGCGAGGTCGTCGCCTACTCGGGCGCGGCCGGCCGGCGCCTCATCTGCAACGAGGCGCGCGACGCGCGCGCGATCCTCCCGCGACTCGAGGCGAAGGTCGAAGAGCTCCGGCCCGATGCCGTGATCGCCAACGGCGCGGCC
>Ga0247727_10004359_pt1 | contig 30085 bp, 23 predicted proteins | sample WisWelCaveWW1625_FD_202498 | JGI IMG/M metagenome (GOLD analysis project Ga0247727, IMG submission 202498) | Biofilm microbial communities from Wishing Well Cave, Virginia, United States - WW16-25 | ecosystem: Environmental > Aquatic > Deep subsurface > Groundwater > Cave microbial mat | place...
TGTGGGCCACCGCGATCTGGCCCTTGTTGCACTCGACGGTGAAGGGCTGCGCGTTGAGCAGTGCGGAGTCGCCGGCGGTCGAGTAGCGGGTGTGGCCGATGGCGATCGAGCCGCCGAGCTCCGCCAGCACCGGCTCGGTGAAGATCTCGGCCACCAGGCCCATGCCCTTGCGGCACTCGAGACGAGAGCCGTCGGCCGAGCAGATGCCGGCGCTTTCCTGGCCGCGGTGCTGGAGCGCATAGAGGCCGAGGTAGGTCAGTTTGGCGGCCTCGGGGTGGCCGTAGATGGCGAAGATGCCGCACTCCTCGTGAAAGCGGTCGAGGTTCATTTCCATAGCTCGAAGAGCGAATCGACGGCGGCGGCGAACAGGTCGCGGCCGTTGCGCCGGAAACACAACTGTGCGGCGAGGGTCTCGCCGATGACCGGGGCGTCGACACCCTGCTCGGCGGCCAAGTCGAGGACCGAGGGAAGCGCCTGGGGGGCGACCGAGAGCAGCACCCGCGAGGGAGCTTCGTGGAAGAGCAGGTAGTGCGCCTCCAGGGGCGAATCGAGGCGCACGTCAGCCCCGACGCGGGCAGGGCCGAACGAACATTCGGCCACGGCAACGGCCAGGCCGCCGTCGCTCACATCATGAGCCGACTCGGCCAGGTCCAGATCCACGATTCGCCGCACCGCCGCCTGCACCCGCTTCTCATACTCCATATCGAGCGCCGGGGGCAAACCCCATAGCTCGCCGAGGACGATCTTCGCGAACTGGGATGAGCCGAAGCGCCGATGGATCTGATCGGATGCGCCGGGCAGCAGTCCACCCAGGAGCACCAGCTTTCGGCCGGGGGCCTGGAAATACAGGGGCGTCGGGGGCCGCGTCTTCATCAGCCCGACGACGCCGACCACAGGCGTCGGATAGATCGCCTCTCCCAGGGTCTCGTTGTACAGGCTGACGTTGCCGCCGGTGATGGGGGTTCCGAACGCCCGGCAAGCCTCGCCCAGGCCCTCGATGGCCTCGATCAACTGGGCCATGATCTCGGGCCGCTCGGGGTTGCCGAAGTTTAGGCAGTTGGTGGCGGCCACCGGCTCGGCGCCGGCGGTGGAGATGTTACGGCAGCTTTCGGCGACCGCCAGGCGGGTTCCCTCGCGAGGGTCGAGGTAGCAGTATCGGCCGTTGCCGTCGAGCGACATGGCGATGGATGTGCCGGTTTCCTTGATGCGCAGGACGGCCGCGTCGGCGCCGGGACCTTGTACGGTGTTGGTGCGGACGGAGTGGTCGTACTGCTCCCAGATGCGGCGCTTGGACCGGATGTCGCCGGACGAGATCAGTTCCGCCAGGTCGGAGGCCAACCGCGGGCCGGAGCGCTCGGAAATCGCTGGGCCGTCGAGGGGGGCGTTGCGGTGAGGCCTGGTGGCGGGACGGCGGTAGAGCGGGACTTCGTCTGAGAGGGCGGCGTTGGGGATTTCAGCCACCGTGACGCCGAGATCCTTCACCCGCAGCCTGCCGTCGCCGGTGACGCGGCCGATGGTCACGGCGTCCAGGCCCCACTTGCGGAAGACGCGGAAGATCTCGTCCTCGCGGCCGGCTTCGGCTACCAGCAGCATGCGCTCCTGGGATTCCGAGAGCATGATCTCGTAGGGCGTCATGCCGGTTTCCCTTTGCGGCACGTCGATCAGGTCGATCTCGATGCCGGTGCCTGCGCGGCCGCCCATCTCGCAGGTGGAGCAGGTGAGCCCGGCGGCGCCCATGTCCTGGATGCCGACGATGGCGCCGGTCTCCATAGCTTCGAGACAGGCTTCAAGCAGGAGCTTCTCGAGAAACGGGTCGCCGACCTGGACGTTGGGGCGCTTCTCCATGGACTGCTCGTCAAACTCGGCCGAGGCCATGGAAGCGCCGTGGATGCCGTCCCGGCCGGTCTTGGCGCCGACGTAGATGACCGGGTTGCCGACGCCCGAGGCGCGGGCGCGAAAGATCCGGTCGCGGCGGAACACGCCCAGGGCGAAAACGTTCACCAGCGGGTTGCCGCTGTAGGATGGCTCGAAGACGCACTCGCCGCCCACGGTGGGGACGCCGAAGCAGTTGCCGTAATGCGCGATGCCGGCGACGACGCCCTCGAGGATGCGGCGGTTGCGGGGGTCGTCCTGGGGGCCGAACCGGAGCGAATCGAGCACCGCAATGGGCCGGGCGCCCATGGTGAAGATGTCGCGCAGGATGCCGCCGACGCCCGTGGCCGCCCCCTGAAACGGCTCGATGAAACTAGGGTGGTTGTGGGATTCGATCTTGAAAGCCACGGCGTAGCCCGAGCCGATGTCGATCACCCCGGCGTTTTCCCCCGGCCCCTCGAGCACCCGCGGGCCTTGGGTGGGCAGCGTCTTCAGGTGGACGCGGGAACTCTTGTAGGAGCAGTGCTCGCTCCACATGACGCTGAAGATGCCGAGCTCGGTCAGCGTCGGCCGGCGGCCCAGCAGGTCCACGATGCGCTCGTATTCCTGCCCGCTCAGTTGATGCTGAGAGATGACGTCGGGGGTGATGGTCGTCATTTCGTTACAGCGTGTGCCGGACGAGCCCCGCCAGGCGCACGCTCTCGCCACGGGAGGCCTGGGCCAAGGTGGAGGCCAGCGAGGCGAAGATGCGCAACCCGTCGGTCGAGCCCATCAGGGGGTCGGAGGCGCGCTCCGGGTGGGGCATCATGCCGAGCACGTTGCGGCCTTCGTTGACGATGCCGGCGATGTGGCCGGCCGATCCGTTGGGATTGGACTCGGCCGTGATGCGGCCCTCGGGTGTGGAGTAGCGGAAGACGATGCGGTCCTGGCGGGCGAGGCGCTCCAGGGTGGCTGTGTCGGCGTAGTAACAACCTTCGCCGTGGGCGATGGGAAGGGCCAGCACCGAGCCCGGACGCAAATCCGAGGTGAACGGGGTGGCGGCGGTTTCCGTCCTCAGATATACGGTGCGGCAGATGAATTTCAGCCCCTGGTTCCGCATCAGTGCGCCCGGCAGGAGCCCGGCTTCCACCAGGATCTGGAAGCCGTTGCAGATGCCCATCACCAGGCCGCCCGAGGCGGCGAAGCGCGCCACCGGCCGCATGATGGGAGAGAATCGGGCGATGGCGCCGGTGCGCAGGTAGTCTCCGAAGGAGAAACCACCGGGCAGGATGACCACGTCACAGCCTTCGAGGTCTTCCGACTGGTGCCACAGGCAAACCGTGTTCTTGCCGAGGTTGTGGGAGAGCGCGTACCAGGCGTCGTGGTCGCAGTTGGAACCCGGAAAGATGACGACGCCGAATTTCATCGGGAACAACCTGATTCTACCATTCCCAGCGAATCGGACGCCAGGAAAGTTTCAAACAGTTCCGGCGGCTCAGGCGTTATGAGTGGTGAGCGGCAGATGACCAGCGTGGCGGCGATCGAGGCGGCGGTGGCTGAGCCGGCGGAAGGACAATCGGCGGAGTTGGTCGCGCGGGCCCGGGCCGGTGACCGGGCGGCGCTGGAGGCGCTGATCGTGAGCGTGGAGCGGAGGGTGTACGCGCTGGCGTGGCGGCTGGTCGGAGACCGCGCGGCCGCCGAGGACGTCGCCCAGGAAGTGTTCCTGAAGATCTGCCGCCGGCTCGATCGGTTTCGCGGTGGCAACTTCCTGGGGTGGGTCTACCGAATGGTGGTGAACCAGGCGCACGACTGGCGGCGCCGGGCGGGTCCGGCGGCCGAGGAGCTGGGCGAGGTGGGAGCGCCGCCAGGGTTCGATGCGGCCCGAGAGGAGCAACTGCGGCGGGTAACGGATGCAATGCGCGTGCTGAGCCCGAAGGAGCGAGAAGCCCTGGTGATGACCGACATGGAGGGATTCACGAGCGGCGAGGCGGCCCGGATCCTGGGGTGCATGGCGATCACGGTGCGGGTGCGGGCGGCGCAGGCGCGGAAGAAACTGCGGCGGGTGCTGGCCCGCCACTATCCGGAGTTGCGGGAGGGAGTATGAGCGACGATCGACTGCGGCAACTGCTGTCGGTGACGCCGGATCCGGAGGAAGTGGCCGAGCGGGCGGGCCGGGCCCGGCGGAGGGCGCTGGCAAGGACTGAGGAGCGCCCGGCGCCGGCGCGGTGGCTGTGGGCGGCCTGGGTGGCGCCAGCCCTGGCGGCAGTCCTGTTGGCCGCGGGTGTGAGCGCGTGGAGACGAGCCTGGCGAATCGAGGCCCTGGCCTGGACCCCGCCGGCTCCGCCGATTGTTTCGGCCGCACTCGAGGCGCCAGCGCCGCCGGCGGCGAAACGGTCGCCCCGTAGGGTGCGGCCGATGCGGCAGGAGCGACTTGAGGTTCACTTCGCTTTGAGCGACGGAACCCGCGTGCTGTGGACGTTCGACGACAAATTCAGCTTGTGAGGAGACTATGCGGAAAGCAATCTTGTTGGTGATGCTTGTGGCGGCGCCTCTGGCGGCGGATACGAAGGTGTACAGGGTCAAGCACCGGCCGGCCGAAAGCCTGGCCCGCACGCTGAACGGCGCAGGCATGCGGGTAGACGCGAGCCGCGACTTCAACACCATAACCCTGACCGGCACGGCCGAACAGATCAAGGTGGCTGAGGGCATCCTGGAGCAGTTCGACACCCCACGCCGGCAGGCCGAGTTCGTCCTGCGCGTGGTCGAGGCCAGCTCGTCGGCCCAAGGCCCCAACGACGCCGCCGACCTAGTGCCGTCCGAGCTGAAGTCGCTGCTGCGCTACACGCGGTTTGCGCAGCGGGATTCGGCGATTCTGCGGGGCATGGAAGCCGAGCAGTTGCAGATTGCCCTGGGCGGCAACTTGAACGGATACCTTCGATTCACCATGCGCGATGCGGCCATGGAGTTGTGGGTTCGGGTAAACGGGCCGCCCATCACGATCAAGAACAAGGGTGAGGACAGCACTCACTTCCCGACGCTGGTGGAGACAACCACGCCGGTGAAAAGCGGCGAGACGGTTGTCCTGGGGGCGTCGAAGATGCAGGGCGGAAGCTCTGCCCTGATCGTGCTGTTGACGGCGAAGCTGTTGCCCTGAAACTACTTGGCGACCGCGGCTTTCTTGCGGCGGGAGGCCTTCTTCTCCGGAGGCGGCTCGCGGTCGCTTTTCTCGAGCGCCACGATGGTGCGGACGAACTTCCTCTCGCCGTGGTCGTCGAAGCGGATCGAGATGCGCTCCTCGTCGCTCGATAGCACCGTGCCGAAGCCGTAGCGCTCGTGCTTGACCTGCTGTCCTGTCGAAAAATTGGCCATGATTGTTGATTATAGCACGGCGCCCGGATGCCCGCCTGAGTGAGCGATAGGGCCGCGTTCTTGTGTATACTTGAGCCAGCAACCCTGCGGGGAACCGTTTATGGTCGGCAAGACCATTCTGCACTACCGGGTCACCGAAAGAATCGGGCGCGGTGGCATGGGGGTGGTCTGGAAGGCCCGGGACACCAGTCTGGATCGCGAAGTAGCGCTGAAGTTTCTAACCGAAACGGCCACCTTCGACCCGTCGCGCCGGGAGCGCTTCTTCCGCGAAGCCAAGGCGGCCAGCGCCCTGAATCATCCCAATATCGTTACGATTTACGAAATCAACTCCGATGGCGACCAGCTCTTCATCGCCATGGAGCTGATCCGCGGCCGGTCGCTGTCGGAGGTGCTGCGGACGCACCAACAGCTCGCTCCCAGCCTGGTCGTAGATTACGCGACACAGCTCTGCGACGGTCTCGGGGCGGCGCATCGCGCCGGCATCGTGCATCGCGACATCAAGCCTTCCAATGTCATGGTGACCTACCAGGGGCTGATCAAGATTCTCGATTTCGGTCTGGCCAAGTTGTGGCTCCCGGAGGCCGCCGGGCATCTCGGGGCCTTGGCCGTGCCGCTCACGCTCGACCACACCGCGGTCGGAACTCTGCCGTACATGTCTCCGGAACAGGTTGCCGGGCACGCAGTGGGCCCGCGCTCGGACGTGTTCTCCACCGGCGTTGTTCTCTATGAACTGCTCAGCGGCCAGCGCCCATTCCGGGGGCCCTCCAATCTCGAGATAATGCGCGCCTTGCTTTCGAGCGAGCCGCCGCCACTGTCCTCGGTGGCCGGGGATGTTCCCGAACCGCTCGCGCGAATTACGCACCAATGTCTGCAAAAAAGCCCGGACGCCCGTTACGGCGATGCGGGTGAAGTCGCCGCGCAACTCCGAGCCCTCGATCGCGGGTCCTGGCCACGGCCGACGTCCGACCTGACGACCGTCGTGACCCCGGTTCCGACCCCGGTCCCAGTTCCTAATCCGAAGCGCCGCCGGCTGCTTGCCGGGGCGGCCGTACTGGCGCTGGTTGTCGCGTTGCTTGGCGGATACCTGGGGTGGCGCGCCTGGAAAGACGGCGGTGTCTTGCGCCCCGCGGCCACCGCCTTGGCCCGGAGCGAAGCCCTGCAACGCGCCCAGGCGTACCTGCAACGTTACGACCGTAAAGGAAACGCCGACCTCGCCATCGCCACGCTGCAAGCCGCGTTGCAGCGTGAGGGCCCCAACAGAGCGGCCCTGCACGCCGCTCTCGCCGAGGCTTACGTACGGAAGTACGGCCAAACTCCGGATAAGCAGTGGCTGCAAGAGGCGGTGGAGTCGGGCCGCCAGGCAGTCGCGGCCAATGACGACCTGGCGGCCGGGCACGTCGCCCTGGCGATGGCGCTGGCGGCCAGCGGGCAGAAGAGTGAGGCGGCCGGGGAGTTAGAGCGGGCCCTCCACCTCAATCCGCTCAGCGGTCCGGCTCACCTTGGGCTGGCCCGGTTGCGCTCCGGGCCGGAAGCCGAGCAACTGTACAAGAAGGCGGTTCAGTATAGCCCCGATGATTGGGATCCGTTGAACTCGCTGGCGACCTTTTACTACCGTGACGCTCGGTATGACGAAAGTATAGCTACGTGGCGACAGGCTCTCCAGTTAGCCGCCGATAACGTGCTGGTCATGGTCTACCTCGGCGCCGGATTCCACATGAGGGGCCAGTATGAGGAGGCGGCGGACACTTTCCAGCGCGCCCTCGCGATCGATGATACAACCGCGTCGACCTGGGCGAATCTGGGCACCGCGCGCTACTTTCAGCGGCAGTACCTGGAGGCTGCCCGGGTTTTCAAGAGAGCCGTGCAACTGGATCCCGCCCGATACCTCTACTGGGGCAACCTGGGGGACAGCTTTCGCTGGGCGGAGGGACTGAAGAGCGAGAACGCCGGCGAGGCATATAAGAACGCGATCCGGCTGGTCCGGGAGCGGCTAGAGGTGGCCCCCAACGACAGACTCCGCAGCAGCCTGGCCGTGTATCTGGCGAAATCCGGTGACCGGGCCGGGACGCTGGCGGAGCTGGCCCAGCTCGCGCAGGTCCAGGAAAGCGACACGGGTACGCTGTTCAAAGCCGCTCTGGCCTACGAGCTGGTCCACGATCGGGACAAGGCGCTGGCGGCCTTAGGACGCGCGATCCGCGCCGGTCATTCCATGCTCGAAGTTGCCAACGAGCCTGAACTGGCGGCTCTACGGTCCGATCCTCGCTACGCAAAAATACGTATCGCGAGTCCGGCCGCCGCCCGCAAAAAAGACTAGAATAGTCGGCCAGCCGGCTCTCAGCGGGCCGAGAAAGGGACACTACGATGTTCATGTTGAATTTGCTGTTCGCCTTCGACAGAAACAAAGGCTTGTTTAGCGAGGACAGGTCGTCTGACCCGAACATTCTCTTCAGAGCTTCCAAGAACTGGCTGAAATTGGTTCCTGATGCGAGCCACCCGGAGCCGCCGGATCCCTACCCTCCCCTTCCCGCCGGGTTTAACGTCGAAACGGCTACCTGGATCGACACCGGTGACGTCGAGAGTGGGTCCCTTCTAATCCCCAAGGTCGCAGCCGGAGCGCTGGATGATAGCAGTTTAGGTGTCCGCCTCGTCCCGGATCCGGACAGCGCCGTTGCCCCGATCCTTGGCCCCGGCGCCACCGGCGCTGAGCTTACGCTTGCGATCTGCTTTGGCCGGCCGGTCCAGGCGGGCCAGGAGCGCGCCAGCCCGTTTGTGAGTGGGGGGCAAGTCTTGACAACATTCGTATTTGAGAAAAAAAAATCAAACACCGTTGACTCGGCAGGTAATCCTGCCGGATGGTTCTTCCCCTTGGCGAGGGTGAAGTTCAGACCGACAACAGGACCAGGCAGCAAGCATCAGGGCCATCGCTACCAATTCGCAGTGGGCATCATCGTGACTTCGGCGGGCACAACCCGGCACTTCGGTCAAGATCCCGAAATGGACGTCGGGGATTAGCATCAGCCCCGAGGTAGCACCGTCGGCGACGCCGGGAGTCCGGCAAGCGCCCTGGAGCACGGGTTCGCCAGAGCGGTGTGCTACTTTGGGGCTTGATATGACCGTGGTTATCTCACTGCTTCGCGGTGTCAACGTTGGTGGCCACAACAAGATCAAGATGGAGGCGCTAAGGGCGCTCTATGAGTCCATGGGACTGCGGGACGCCCAAACCTGCGTGCAGAGCGGCAACGTCGTTTTCAGGACCCAACGGCGAGGCCTCGGTCTGCTGGCCAAGCGGATCGAGGACGGGATCGAACACAGCTTCGGCTTTCGCCCCGCGGTCATTGTTCGCACCTCTTCTGAGCTGCGAGACGTGATTGCAAGAAACCCGTTCGCGAGGCGGGGGGGCATCGATCCGAGCAAACTCCTGGTCACGTTCCTGGCCGGCGATCCAGACGCGGAAGCACGGGAGAAGGTCCTCAGGATCAAGGCCGATCCGGAGGAAGTGCGGATCGACGGCCGCGAGCTCTACATCTATTTCCCCAACGGGATGGCGCGTCCGAAACTGTCGCCGGCAGTACTTGAGAAGACTCTGAAGACGGCGGGAACAGGCAGGAACTGGAACACCGTCACGAAGTTGCTCGAGATTGCGGAGAGGCTGGAAGGGGCCGCGCCCAACGTCGGGCGGTAACACCCCCAACTACTTCTTGCCCTTGGCGGCGTCGGCCACCACGGCCTGGGCCAGGTAGTTCGCCACCTGCGCGTCGTTGCGGGCCGTTTCATAGTAGGCGGCTTTCAAGAGCTGGTCCTTGCGGCTGATCAGGTTCTCGCGGATGGTCTGCTGCACGCGGGGGTCGGAAAACTCACGCTGCCCGGCGGGCTCGCGGGAGACCACGCGAATGATCCGGTAGGCCTGGGGGGTGTGGATGACGGAGGAAGTTTCCCCGGGGCCAAGCGCGGCCAGCACGCGCCGCACTTCCAGGTCCGCCTTATCCAGGGCCGACTGGGGCACAAAGCCCAGGTCGCCGCCGTTGGGGGCCGAGTTGGGGTCCTCGGAATAGTTCTGGGCCAGCATGCTGAAGTCCTCGCCCTTCCGCAGCCGGACCTCGAGCATCTGGATCTTCTTGCGGGCGCCTTCCTCGTTCTGGGCCTTGTCGTTCTTCAGGTTCCGCACCTGGGGATCGGGCGCCGAGGTGACCAGGATCTGCGCCAGGTGCACTTGAGGCTCGGCCAGATTGAAGCTGGCCTTGTTGGCGTCGTAGTAGGCGCGGACATCGGCGTCGCTGATGGAGATCCTGGAGGTGATCTCTTTGTTGAACAACTTTTGGATGCTGAGGTTGCGGCGCAGCTCGGTCTTCATCTCCTCGAGCGTCATGCCGCGGGCCCCGAGCTGCTTCTGGAATTCCTCTTGGGTGTAGGGGGCCTTGAGCTCGGTGAGCTTGGCGTCGACGTCGGAGTCGACCGCCATCAGGCTCAGCCGCTCGGCCCGCTGCAGCATGATCCGGTTGTCGATCAGCTCCCGGAGCAGGTTGAGCTTCATCAGCGCGCCCTGCTCCTCGTCGGGCTTTTCCGAGGTTCCCTGCAACTGAGCCTTGTAATACTTGTCGAGCTGGTCGTGGGTGATGTTGTATCCGTCCACCACCGCGGCTACATTTTGGGGAGGCTTCTTCGAGCAAGAAGCCAGCAAGCAAAGGGCGGCAAGCAAAGATTGGACGCGGCGCACGCTCTCACTCCACCCGGTAGATGGTAAGGCCGGAAAGCAGCTTGGGATAGAAGTCGGTGGATTTTTGGGGCATCACGGCGCCCGCAAAAGCCACTTCGGCCACCTGCTCGATGCCGACGGGATTGAGGAAGAACACGGCCTGGGAACCGGCGGAGGCGAGCTCGGCGGCGGCCGCCTGGAAGCCCCGGATGTAGCGGATGTGCTTCTGGTCGCGGACCGCCTCGTCGGTGAGCCCCAGCATCCGGCCCAGAACAGCTTCATGGAGCAAGGCCACGTCCAGACCGCGTGCGGGGTCGTAGCAGACGAAGGCGAAGAAGCGGGGGTCGCCGCGAAAGGCCGCGCCCAGCACCGACTCGTAGGGTCCGGCCGAGGCAAGCCTGGCTTCGAGCGCCTGAAGCGAGGCATGCTGTTCAACCGTGAAGTGGGATCGGGCCTTTTCGAGCAGCCGCGCGGTGTCGAAGGCGGGAAGGTTGCCCACCACCCGGTGCGTCGCGAGGATCACCAGGCCGGGAGACTGCATGTTTACCAGGGTCATCATGACCTTGGCCGCACCCGGGCAACCGGGGTTCTCGTTTCGAAAGGCGAGGGCGGTTTCGTAGCGGTGATGACCGTCGGCGATGAGGAGCTTGTGGGGTTCGAGCTCGCGCTGGATGGCCGCGATCTCGGCGGGGTCCCGGATCGGCCACAGCGCGTGCTCGGCGCCGTACTCGTCGGTGACGCGCGTGAGGGGATCCTTTCGCGCGGCTTCGTCGAGCCGGGCGTCCAGGGCCAGGCGGGGGTCGTCGTACAGCAGGAAGAGCTGGCCGAAGTGGGCGCGGGTATGCCGCAGCAGTTCCAGCCGGTCGCGCTTGGGTGCGGAGTGGGTCCGCTCGTGACGGTAGACCGTGCCCTGGGAGTAGTCTTCGACCGCGCCCAGCGCGATAAGTCCCTTGCGGACGAGCGTGCGGCCGCCGCCGGGGGCCTGGAACTTCTGGAAGCAGGCGAACAGGCCCGGCACATGGTCCTGGGCGAGCAAGCCCGACGCGATCCAATCCCGGAGGTAGCCTGCGGCGCGGGTGTAGACATTGTTGTCCGGGGTGTCGTCCGCGCTGGTCCGGCCGCGGATGACGTGGGCCAGGTTATGGGGGCTCAGAGAGAAATAGCGCTCCTGCATCTCGGGCGTGATCTTGTCATAGGGCTGCGTCACCAGCGAGGCGGGGTCGCCGGCCCGGGCGGAGTATCGATAGGAGCGGAACGGGAAGATCTTGGCCATCGAGGGAACCTTCCAGGATAACAGAGCGTTCCGGGCAGGCGGATGGTGTATGCTAGGCCGTATGAAATTCGGCGTGAACACCTGGATCTGGGCGGCGAACTTTGATCCCAAGATCGTGCCGCTCGAGGCGATCAAGAAGAGCGGCATCGATGGCATCGAGGTGCCGATGTTTGACCCTCAGAACTTCGACGTGGAGGCGGTGAAGAAAGCCCAGCGCGACTGGGACCTGGGATGCACCGTCTGCGGGCCGAACCCGGCCGGGTTGAACCCTATCAGCGAGGACCCGGCCGTGCGGGGGCGCTCGATCGAACACTGGAAGCGGGCGGCCGAGGCGACTTCCAGGGCCGGCGTGCGGATCCTGGCCGGGCCGGTGTACGCGCCGGTGGGTTATTTGCCGGGGCGCCGCCGCACCGCCGAGGAATGGGAATGGGCCGTGGAGTTCCTGCGCGCGCTGGTCCCAACGCTGCGGGATTGCGGCGTGACCCTAGGGGTGGAGCCGTTGAACCGTTTCGAAACCTATTTCCTGAATCTGGCCGCCGACGCGGTGAAGCTGGTGGAAGAAGTGGGGAGCCCCGAGGTGGGGATCCTGTTCGACACCTTCCACGCCAACCTCGAAGAGAAGGACGTGGCGGCCGCCTACCGGCAGTGCGGGCGTCACCTGGTGCACGTGCACGCCTGCGAGAACGACCGGGGCGTGCCTGGAACCGGGCACGTCGATTGGAAGGGCGTGTTCGCGTCCCTCAAGGCGATGGGTTACGACGGGTGGCTGACCATCGAGTCGTTCAACTCGACGATCAAGGAGCTGGCCGCCGCCACCGCCATCTGGCGCGACCTGGCGCCGAAGCTGGACGACATTGCCTTCGAGGGGTCGGCGTTCCTGAAGAGGATGGCGGCCGAGGCCTAGTCTACCGGCTCGGAACGCGTTTCTGAGCCGCGACCAAAGGAAGCGGATTCCGTGACCGATGCGGGCGGCCTGCCGAGAGGCGCTCGGAACTTGATTTGGCGGTCACGGACTTAGTTTAGATCGGTCAGCCGCCGAACCCCCGTTCGATCCAGGCGCGGAAGAAACGATCCAGGATCCGGAAGGAGCCGTTCTGTCGCAGTGTGGCCAGCGTCTTCGGTTACGCATGTTGTATTACGCATGTTGCGTAATCCAAACGAGGGCAGCTTGCGCCCCCGCCCGAGTTGCGGTATCCAGGTAGGGTTTCCGAGGATTGTTCCGGAGGATACGACGGCATGAGCAAACGCGCTTCGATCGGCTCCTGGGCTTACACCATCGGCCCCTATGCGGCCAACCCCATCGACTTTGACACCGTTTGTACGAAGCTGAAGGAGCTCGGCTTCGACGGCGTCGAGTTGGGCGCCTTCCCCCCGCACCCCAATCCCGGCAACCCCAACGGACCCGATGCCGAGTGGCCGGGGGCCATGCCCGAGAGGCTTGAGCGGCAGGATCTGAAGGCCAGGCTGGGGGAGCGGGGTCTCGGGCTGAGCGGCATCGCCGCCAACCTGTGGGGCGAGAAGCTCATCAATACCGACGACCCGTCGAAGTACATCGCCGAGTTCCGCAAGAACTCCGAGTTCAGCCGCGATCTCGGAATCCAGGGCATTCGGGTCGACTGCGTCCAGCCGCCCACCATTCACCGCGAGGTCGATTACAACATCGCTCTGGACCGCGTCGTGCGGACCTGGAAGACCTGCTGCGCCATCGCCGCCGATGCCGGCCAGTACGTCACCTGGGAGGTCGAGCCGGGCTTCGCTTTCAACAAGCCCTCGGACGCGGTGCGCATTCACGACGCGGTCGACAGGCCCAACTTCGGCATCCAGTACGACACCTGCCACGGCCAGATGGTAGCTGTGGTCGGCGCGCGCCACGAAGGGGGCAAGGAGACCTTCCCGAGCCAGGTGGAATACATCCGGAAGCTCGCCGGCCGCATCAACCACATCCACCTGATCGACTCCGACAACACCTGCCACAAGGACGCCAACGGCAACGACGAAACCTCGACGCACTTCCCGTTCGGCGAAGGCGTGATCGACTTCGACAAGGTGGTGCCGGAGCTGGTGAAGGCGGCGCGCCTGTCGCACGACTGGTGGACGATCGACCTGTGCTTCTGGCCGGACGCCTGGACGGCGACGGCCAAGTGCAAGACGGCGCTCGACGAGCTGATCCGCAGGTACGGCTGAAGGAGGGGAGAGGACCATCAATGGCGAAGCAACTTCGCGTAGGAATGATCGGGTACGGGTTCATGGGGCGCGCCCACTCGAACGCCTACAAGCGCCTGAACGACTTCTTCCCGGTGGAGCACCGGCCGGTGCTGAAAGCGGTCGCCGCCCGCAAGGCCGACAAGGCGCGGGCATTCGCGGCGGTGTGGGGTTATGAGCGGGTGGAGACCGACTGGCGAAAGGTAGTCGAGGCCGCCGACATCGACCTCATCGACATCTGCGCGCCCAACGACGCGCATCGCGACATCGCGCTGGCGGCGGCCAAGGCCGGCAAGATGGTGCTGTGCGAGAAGCCTCTGGCGATGAACACGGCCGAGGCCGAGGAGATGACCAGGGCCGTCGAGCAGGCCGGGGTTGCCAACATGGTGTGGTTCAACTACCGGCGGGTGCCGGCCATTGCGCTCGCCCGGCAACTGATCGAGGAGGGCCGCATCGGCCGCCCCTTCCACTACCGGGCGACCTACTTGCAGGACTGGACGATCTCGGAGGACGTGCCGCAGGGGGGCGCGGGGCTGTGGCGACTGGATGCCGACGTGGCCGGCTCGGGCGTCACCGGCGACCTGCTGGCCCACTCGATCGACACAGCCATGTGGCTGAACGGTCCGATCACCCGAGTGGTGGCGCGCACCGAGACCTTCATCAAAGAGCGCCAGCACGTCGAGACCGGGCGGCGGCAGCCCGTGAAGATCGACGACGCCTGCATGTTCCTGGCCGAGTTCGGGAACGGGTCGATGGGCACTTTCGAGTCGACCCGCTATGCGCGCGGCCGCAAGAACTTCAACACCTTCGAGCTCAACGGGGCCGACGGCAGTGTCTACTTCGACCTCGAGGAGCCGGAGTATCTCCAGTATTTCGAGTACAAGCAGCTCCAGTCGGGCAAGAAAACCGAGTCGCACGTGACCGGGTGGCGGAAGATCCACACCACCAACTCCGAGCACCCCTATATGAACCGCTACTGGGTGCCGGGCACCTGCATCGGCTACGAGCACACCTTCCTGAACGCCCTGGCGGACTTCGTGATGGGCATCGAATCGGGCAAGCCCACGCAGCCGGATTTTCGCAACGCGCTCCAGACGCAGAAGGTGTGCGACGCGGTGCTGGAGTCGGCGCGGGCCGGCCGGTGGGAGGAAACCGGCGTACAATCTTGAAGGGGTCCCTCTGATGACCGGCCGGACGCTCGCCCATTACCGCATCCAGGAGAAGATCGGCGCCGGGGGCATGGGGGAGGTCTATCGCGCCACCGACACCAAGCTCGGCCGTGATGTGGCGATCAAAGTCTTGCAGCCGGCGCTGGCGAAGGACCCGGAGCGGATGGCGCGCTTCGAACGCGAGGCGCGGGTGCTTGCTTCGCTGAACCACCCCAACATCGCCGCCATTTACGGCTTCGAGCAGGTGGATGGCGTGTCGTTCCTGGTGCTCGAGCTGGCGCCGGGCGAGACGCTGGCCGGACCGCTGCCGGTCGAAGAAACGGTCGGAGTTTGCCGTCAGGTGATCGATGCGTTCGAGGAGGCCCACGAAAAGGGGATCATTCACCGGGACTTGAAGCCCGCCAACGTCAAGATCACGCCCGAGGGCAAGGTCAAGGTGCTTGACTTCGGGCTGGCGAAAGCTCTGTCGGGGGAGCCGGCGTCCGCCAGCAGTCCGACCTCGCCGACGCTGACGGTGGCGGCGACGCAGAGTGGCGTGTTGCTCGGCACGGCGGCCTACATGAGCCCGGAGCAGGCGCGAGGACGGCCGGCCGACAAGCGCGCCGATATCTGGGCGTTCGGTTGCGTGCTCTACGAGCTGCTGGCGGGCAAGAGGGCCTTCGAGGGCGAGAATATTTCCGATATCCTGGCGGCTGTCCTGAAGATGGAGCCGGACTGGGGCGCCCTGCCGCCAGCCACGCCTCCGCACCTGCGCCTGCTGCTGTCGCGGTGCCTGGAAAAGGACCCCCGACGCCGCCTCCGCGACATCGCCGATGCGCGGCTAGAGCTGGAAACGCCGTTCGAACCGGTGGCGGGGCCGGCGGCGGCTCCGCGGCAGGGCGGGTGGCGGAGATGGATCCCCTGGAGTATCGCAGCCTCGTTGGCTATCGCCGCCGCGGTGCTCGGCGTCGCCCTGTGGCGTGCCCGGTCAGCACCGCGTCCGGTCACCCGCTCGACACTCCTGCTGCCGGCCGGCGACCGCTTGGCCTTCCTGAACCAGCCGCCGCTGGCTCTTTCCCCGGACGGAACCAGGCTGGTCTACAGCGCGTTCCGCAGCGGCCGGGTCCAGCTTTTCCTGCGCCATTTGGACCGGCTCGGGGAAGTGCCTATCTCCGGAACCGAGGAAGGCCGCGCCCCCTTCTTCTCCCCCGACGGGGAGTGGATCGGCTTCTTCGCCGGCGGCAAACTCAAGAAGACGCTCCTGAGCGGCGGCGCGCCCCAAACGGTCTGCGACGCCCCGAGCGATCGAGGGGGCGCCTGGGGTGCGGATGACACCATCGTGTTGGTCCCGATCGCCGCCGGGGCGGGGCTTGCCCGCGTCCCCGCCGGCGGCGGCATCCCGCAGAACCTGATTACTCCGGGACCCAAGGATCAGTCCTATCGCTGGCCGCAGTTCCTGCCCGGCGGCAAAGCAATCCTGTTTACGATGTACAACGGCACCCCCGATGACAGCAGCATAGCGGTGCTGCAAATCGATTCCGGCCAGCACCAGGTGCTGTTTACCGGGGGATCGTATGGCCGCTACGTTCCGACCGGGCACATCGTTTACGCCCGCGGTGGGGGCGGAATAATGGCCGTCGCCTTCGATCCCGCCGGCCTTCGGATCACCGGTCGGCAGTTTCCGATCCTGGAAGGAGTGGCAACCGAGCCGGGCGGCAGCGCAGCGCTCGCTGTTTCCGAGGCGGGATCCCTTGTTTACGCCACCGGGCGCTTTCAGACAGCCGTCGAGAGAACCCTTGTCTGGGTCGATCGCAAGGGCGAGGCGAACCCTGTCTCCGCGACCCGGCGCGGCTACTACAATCCGCGCCTGTCTCCGGACGGCCGCCAGATCGCCGTCAGCATTGTCGATCCGGCCAACTGGGACGTTTGGATTCACGACCTGGCCCGCGACACGTTAACCCGGTTCACAACCGATCCGGTGATCGACGGCAGTCCCGTCTGGACGCCCGATGGCAAGCGGATTGCCTTCCGCCGGACCGGCGCCGGCCTTTTCTGGAAGCCCGCCGACGGCAGCGGCGCGGAGGATGCGCTGGCGAAGCTGGAGCGGCCTCCCGTTCCCACCTCCTGGTCGCCGGATGGCAAGTGGCTCGCTTTTGACCAGCCCGGCAGCGCGGTCGATATCTTCCTGCTCTCGATGGATGGTGAGCGCAAGGTGCGCCCCTTCCTCGAAACCCAGTTCAACGAGTGGGGTGCGCGCGTATCTCCGGACGGGCGCTGGATCGCTTACACCTCCAACGAGTCCGGCCGCAACGAGGTGTACGTGCAGCCGTTCCCCGGCCCCGGAGGCCGGTCGCAGGTATCGACCGAGGGTGGCTCCGAGCCCGTGTGGTCGCGCGCCGGCGGCGAGATGTTCTACCGCAACGGCGACAAGATGATGGCCGTGGACGTCAACTCTCGCGGCGCTTCCTTCGTCGCCGCCAAGCCACGGCTGTTGTTCGAAGGGCAGTACTTTGCGTTCCCGGGATATTCCAACTACGACATCTCGCCGGACGGCCGGCGCTTCCTGATGATCAAGGAGAGCGGCTCGGGCGATGCGGCAGCGGTTCAGGTGAACCTCATCACAAATTGGTTCGAGGAGCTGAACGGCCGGAAGTAGCCAGAGGCTCGACCGGAGGTGTCGGGTTGATCCTATTCGATGGTGTGCGACAAGTCCGCCGAACCGCCGCGCACGGCGCGCCACGGTAATCCACGGTCGAAACTCACCACGCGCCCGCCCTTTCGAAAGGCAAGTCCCAACAGGTAGGCGTCCGTCACCTGCCTGGAACTGAGCAGCGCCTCGCTTTGAAACAGGGCGCGGTCGGTGATCGAAACCTCGTCCGGCCACCATTCGTGCGTGCCGGCGCGGCCGAGCTTCAGCCGGTCCAGCACACCCGCCGCTTGGCCGGGGCTTAGCGAAAGATTGGGATATTTGCGGTCGGAAAGAACCCGCACAAACCCGTTCTCGGTGATCGGACAGGTCGCCCAGCGCTCGCTTTTCTGGCGCTCGAACCAACTGAGGGCCGACGCATGATGCGTGTGAGCCGAGTCCACCAGCGCGATCAGGACATTTACGTCCAGTAGCCAGACAGTCATCCCTGGTTGTCCGAGTCCAGGATCTGACGAATCAGATCCGGGGTGACTGGAATCGGGCTGGGGTCGTGAACGAATACCGGAATCCCGTCCTGTTCCTCCATCTTGAGTGCGCTCGAAGGCTGCAAGCCACGTCGCGCCAGGTCCGATAGCACGCGTCCCAAACCGTCCCCACGGAGCCTGGCGATTTCCTTTGCGGCGGCCAGGACATCATCCGCAAGGTCTACGGTGGTTCGCATACCATCATCTTAGCATTCCGATGCTGAGATGTCGAGATGCAGGGAGCGGCTTGTCAAAAAAAAGGACCCCAGCCTTCCGCTTGCCAAGCTGGGGTCCTCTTAAGGGACGTCAACCTCCGCACGTCGGAGGGATGTCGACCTTTGGTCCGTCGTGCGGACGTAGGGCAAGGGGGTAGCCAACCGCCCAACTCGCCTCTAAAGTGTTCATTAGCCGATACATCGGTGGGCTGGGCGCTTCCCGTCCCCGTCAAGTCAGTGTAAAGACTACCCGAAAGAGCCGGTAAAAAATACTTCGCGCCGGGATGCCGCCTACAGCTTCTTCAGCCGGATGCTGCGGAACTCCACCCGCATGGCGGGGCCCGCGTGTAACTGCAAGGCGATGATCCCTTCCCGGGCCTTGTCGTCATCGAGCTCGACGGTGACCAGGCCGTTGAGCCGAAGCTGGAGGTGAGAGCCGCGCGCGGTGATCTCGTACTGGTTCCAGTCGCCCGCCTTGACGACCTTCTCTCCCTTGTCTTTCCAGCCATTGGCCAGCACGCCCCGGCCGCGCTCCTCGTAGAGGCTCCCCCACCACGCGCCTTGGGCGCAGTCGGCCTGGTAGCCGGCCACTACGTAGTCGGGCTGAGCCTCGCTGCGGAACTGGATCCCGCTGTTGTGGTTGCGAAGCCGGATCTCGAGGCGCAGCACGAAGTCGCCGTACTTCTCCTTGGTCGCCAGGAACGAATTGCGTTTGATGGGGTGGCCGTCGGTCGAGCCGATGAGCACTCCGTTCTCGACCGACCACAGGGCCGGGTCGCCTTCCCAGCCGGTGAGGTCGCGGCCGTTGAACAGGGCCTGGAAGCCTTCTTCACTTTGCTGCGCCGTCAGGGCCGCGCAGCAGGCCAGCAGTAAGACCACGATTCGCAGCGCCATAGATGACGATTGTTGTACAACGGGTGGGGTGAGGAGCGCAAGTCTGCTCGTGCTGCTGGTCCTGGCGGGGTGCAGCCCGCGGCAGGCGCAGTTTGCCGTGGAACCGTGCCCCAGCGCGTCGGCGATGCCACCGCCGGAGCAGTGGCGGTGGCGAGGTGAGCCCGACCCGGTGATCGCGCGGGGCCCGGCCGGCGCCTGGGATTCGGTCGATGCGCTGAACCCCAGCGTGGTGCGGTCGAGCCAGACGTTTTACAACCTCTATTCCGGATTCGACGGCCGGACGTGGCGTACGGGCCTGGCGACCTCCGCTGACGGGAAGGCCTGGGAGAAGGACCCGGCCAATCCTGTGCTCGAACCGCTCGGGAGTACCTGGGAAGGCGGCTACATCGCCGCCAACGGCTCGGCCTGGCACGACGGAAGGGAGTTCCTCTATTGGTACCAGGCCGGGCGGCCGGCTCGGATCGGGCTCGCCCGGTCCCCCGACGCCCGGCGCTGGCAGCGGCACGGCCCTGCCGTGCTCGAGCCGGGACCGCCGGGAAGCTGGGACGAGGAGGCCGTCGCCGACGCTGCTGTGCTCCGGTGCGGCGCTGTGTATTATTTGTATTATTTGGGCCAGAACCGGCGGGGCATCCAGCGCCTCGGGGTCGCCCGGTCGGCCGACGGGGTCGCCTGGCAGAAGCACATGGGCAACCCGGTGCTCGACCTGGGGCCCCCGGGCGCGTTCGATGAGCGGGGACTCGGCGAGCCGGCCGTGTTCCGGTCGGCGGCGGAATTCTATATGATCTACACAGGGAGGGACCGGGCCGAGAACCGCCGGCTGGGTGTGGCGCGCTCTTTGGACGGCGTCGAGTGGCGCCGGGCGGCGTGGCCCGAACCGCCGGCCGAGGAGCGGCCGTGGCGATCCCGGGTGGTGTGCGATCCTTCGATATGGATCGAGGGCGGCAAACTGTGGCTGTGGTTCGGCGGCGGCGACGTGGCCCGGCCGGACGAGAACATCCACGGCCAGATTGGGCTGGCGACGATGGAGCTTCGGTAGCTGTTGCTGAGCCGCGACCATACGGAGCGGTGGCTGTAAGCTAGCTGCGGTGAGATTGAGGCGACCTTTGACGGCGCGGCGCAATCCAATCAGTGTCATGAAAAGAGGTGTCGTGGTCTGCCTGGCGGCGGGCGTGGTGTTTGGCCAGGCGCCGGCCTTGAAGAGCAACCGGCCCGACCCGGTGAAGTGGTCGCTGCGCCTCGGGCCGGAGACGGCGGCTCCCGGCGGCAAGATCCTGGGCCGGCTGACCGCGGCGCAGCAACCGGGGTGGCACTTCTACTCTCTCAGCTCGCCCAAGCCAACCATCGCCAGCACCGTCGGCCTGGCTGCGTCGCCGGCTGTGGCCAAGGTTCGGATCTTTGCGCCGGCCCCGAAGCGAAAGCTGGATCCGTTCTTCAAGGTCGACACGGAGTTCTACGACGAGGCGGCGACCGAGTTCCTGCTCGAGATCGAGCTGAACGCCTCGGCGACGGCGGGGCCGGCCGAGCTTACCGCGCACGTTCGCTACCAGGCGTGCGACGACAAGTTCTGCCTGCTGCCGGTTCGGCGGACCGCCACGGCAACTTTGCGCCTCGACCCGGCGGCGCGGGCCGCGGCGCTGATCATCCCCGCGGGCTACACCGAATTCACCCCGCCCCCGGCGGCGGACTCAGCGGCGGCTCCCTCTGCCGCGCGGCCCCAAACCCCATCTCCGGTCTCCCAGGGGACGCTGCGATTTGTGCTGCTGGCGCTCGGGCTCGGCTTTCTGGCCATCTTCACGCCCTGTGTGTTTCCGATGATCCCGATCACGATGTCGTATTTCCTGGGATCGCAGAGCGGCAGCCGGGCCAACAGCGTGTTTCAAGCGGCGACGTTCTCGGCCGGCGTGATCGTGCTGTTTACCGGCCTCGGCGCGGCGGTGACGGCGCTGCTCGGGCCTTTCGGCTTGAACCGGCTGGGGTCCAACCCGTGGGTGAACCTGTTCATCGCCGGGGTGTTTCTGGCCTTCGGCCTGAGCCTGCTGGGCGCCTTCGAGATCACGGTGCCGAGCGGCGTGCTGACCAGCGTCACCACCGCCTCAAATCGCGGGGGCATCGGCGGGGTGCTGATTATGGGGGTGGCCTTCGCGCTGGCCTCGTTTGCCTGCACCGGGCCGTTCGTGGGGACGCTGCTGGCCGGGTCCACGCAGGGCGGCCTCTACTGGCCGATTCTCGGGATGTTCGCTTTCTCAACCGGAATGGCGTCACCGTTCTTCTTCCTGGCATTGTTCCCCGCCTGGCTGGCCCGCATGCCCCGGAGCGGCGGCTGGCTGGCCCGCACCAAAGTCGCCCTGGGCTTCCTGGTGCTGGCCGCAATGTTCAAGTACCTGAGCAACATCGACCAGGTCTACCAGTGGAACATTCTGACCCGCGAGCGGTTCCTGGCCGCCTGGATCGTGCTGTTGGCGCTGGCCGGCCTTTACCTGTTGGGCCTGGTGAAGCTCGGAGAGCAGAAGGACGAGCCGGTGAGCCTCGGGCGTCTGTTTGCGGCGGCGCTGATCCTGATGCTGGCAGTGTCGCTCGTCCCAGGGATGTTCGGCGGCAAGCTGGGCGAGTTCGAGGCCTACGTGCCTGCTCCGGCCGAGGCCGCGTTTGCCTCCGGCGCTTCGGCCGGACTCGAGTGGCGCAAGAACGACCTCGAGGGCGCCATGGCCCTGGCTCGCCAGACCGGCAGGCCGGTGTTTGTCAGCTTCACTGGCTACGCCTGCACCAATTGCCATTGGATGAAGGCCAACATGTTCACCCGGCCCCAGATCGCCGCCGCTCTGAAGAACTTCGTGCTGGTCGAGCTCTACACCGACGGCGCCGACGGCGCCTCGGAGGCCAACCAGAAGCTGCTCGAGCAGCGCTTCGGCATCATCGCCATCCCCTACTACGCCGTCCTGCGGCCCGACGACACGGTGGCCGAAACCTTCCCGGGACTCACCCGCGACGCCGCCGAGTTCGCCTCGTTTCTGGCGCGGGCATCCGGGGTACCGGCGTCGCCGGCGTCGTAAGTAAAATCACCCTGGGGCCTAATGTATTGTCCTGATGGGCGCAGCCCTCCCCTTGGCCTAAACTTCTGACGATAGGCCATACGAGAGTTCATCCATGCTCCCCCAACCCGATCCGGCCGGCGTCCTGATGGCGGTCATCTCGGCCGGCCTGCTGACATTTGCTTTGGTCTACGTGGTCCGTTCGCGTCGCACGGTCGAGCAGATCGACACGCCGCTGTCGGCGGCATTTTCCGGAGACTTGCACCCCATGGAGCCCGAGTTGTTCGGGAACGTGTTTCTGGATTCCGGCCGGCCGGGGTTGGGCCTGGCGGCCTCGGCCGCGCTGCATCTTCTGGTGATCGTCGGGACCCCGCTGTTTCCCTACCTGTTTCCGGAGAAGCTGAAGTTTGACTTGCGGCGGTTCGACATGAAGCTGGTCGAGTTCCGGGTACCGCGGCCGCTGCTGTATGCGGCGCCGGACCGGGCAGCAGTCCGGGCGGCAGCGCCCAGGATCCGGATGGTGGAAAGCGCGGCTGCCGGCGCCGCGCGACAGCAGGCCGCGGCTCGAAAGCCGCCGCTGTTGCGGTACGAGCTGCCTGCCGGACGGCGGATCCGCAGCCAGGACGTGGTCATCCAGCCGGACCAGCCGCCGGATCTGCCTCTCACGCCGCCGCTGCCGCTGCCCCGCACGTTTTTGTGGGCGCAGGGGCCGGCTCCCTTGCAGGAATCGGTGAACATTGGGGCGAATCAGCCCAGACTGCCGGCGCCCTTCCTCATGCCCGAAGCCTCGCCGAAGGTGCAGACGCCGAACCGCGAGCTGTCGATCGGGGAGCTCGAGATCGCCGCCGGGCCGGTGCTGACCTTCCGGGCTCCGCAGCTTCCCATGCCGGTCGCCAACATCTCCCCGCTAAGTATGCCCGCTACTGAGTCCCCTCGGCCGGGCGATCTGCCGGCCACCCCGCTGCCGCCCGGAAGTCCCATCAACCTGGTGGCGCTGATGAAGGAGATTGCAGCCGCGGCGCCGAGCTACCTGATGGACACCGGCAATCGCGCCGCCGAGGCGGGCCTCTCGGGCGCGGCGGTTCCGGGGGCCGAAAGCGGCGCCTCTGCCGCGCCGGCTGCCGGCGCCGCCAAGGCTACCCACGCCGAGCTGCTGGCGGCCGCCCCTGGCTCTGGCGCCTCATCCGGAGCCGCCGCGGCCGACAACCGCCCCAAAACGCCGGCTACGGACCAGACCAGTCTCACCGGGAACCTCGGCGTGATCGTGGTGCAGCAGAACACGGCGGAGGCCGGCATGGATGGCGCCGAAGCGCTGACCGGCGAGCCGGTCTACACCGTCTACTTCGACGTTCCCGGCTCACCCCGCCGCTGGGTTCTGCAATACTGCGTGCCACACGCCGCCGGGGCGACCTTCGTGCAGGAGACCGAAAGCCGCGTTCGGATACTGCCCCGCAAGACCATCAAGCCCCCCTTCCCCCTGGAGCGGCTGCCGGTCGACCTGAAGGGGTTCCAGGGAGCGGGGGCGGTGCGCCGGCTGGTGATCTACGCCATGGTCAGCGCGCGGGGCGAGGTGGAGAACATCCGCCTGGTCCGCGGCACCGGCCAGGAGGTCGACACCAACGCCCTGGCTACCCTGCGGCGATGGAGTTTCCGGCCGGCAATCTGGGGTGACGCGCCAGTGGCGGTGGAAGCGCTGTTCGGCATTCCGCTGGATTAAGGCAGTTTCGCAACCGCTGTCATCCCGGCAACCGCTGTCATCCCGAGCGCTGCGAGCGATCTGCTTTTACGACCTCACGCCCAACAGCAGATGTCTCGCTGCGCTCGGGATGACAGCGGTTGCGAATGGCCCCGTTCGTCCTCCGGCAAACTACCGGTGGTCTGTCGGCCGCGCTATTCCGGCTTGTGCGTCGGCCGCCCGCGGGCGCGGCGGCGGTCTTCCTCCGGCAAACTGCGATTGAAGGACGCGCCGAAACCGGTGGTCTGGTGGTAGACATAGCTCTGCCAGGGATCCCGGCCCTCTATGCGCGGGTCGCCGGTTTGGCGCAGGTGAGATTCGAGCCTTGACCACAGTTGCTGTCTGGCGGCCCCGTATTCCGGATCGGAGGCGAGATTTCGAATCTGCTCCGGGTCGGCGGCGACATCGTAGAGCTCCTCGATCGGGCGCTTCCCGAAACACAGGCCGTACTGGCGCGCGTATTTCCGCTGATTGGCGGGGTCCACCAGGAACGACTTGGTGGGGCAGGCGTCGACGTCGCCGTGGAAGGTTCTGTTGGAGGAAACGAAGTCGGGACCGCCGGTCGGCCAGCGGTCCGGGGCGAAGTTGCGCAGATAGAGGAAGCGGCGGGTGCGGATGCCGCGGATCGGGTACGTAGCGCCTTCCGGACGGCACCAGGTATGGCGCTCGAGCGCCGTAAACGCGCAGTCGCGGCTGGGGTCAGGGGCCTTCAGCAGCGGCAGCAGGCTGCGGCCGGTCACCGTGGGCGGCGCCTTGACACCCGCGGCCTCCAGGAATGTGCGCGCGAAGTCGATGTGGCTGACAAAATCGTCCACCCGGCGGCCGCCCGTGGCGCGCGCTCCCCATCGCAGGGCGAGCGGCATCCGCACGCCCCAATCGTAGAGGTTGACTTTGGCGCGCGGGAACGGCATGCCATTATCGCTGGTGGCCACAATCAGGGTGTTGTCCAGCTCGCCGATTCTTTCGAGCGTGCGCAGCATGCGGTCGAGGTGGCTGTCAAACCATTCGACTTCGGCGCAGTAGTCGAGGATGTCGCTGCGAACAATCTCGACGTCGGGATAGAAAGACGGCACGCGCACGCCTTCCAGGCGCTTGCCCGAACGGCGGCCGATGCCGTCGTCGTAAACGCGGTGGGGCTCGGTAGATCCGAACCAGAAGAAGAAAGGCTGTCCTGGGCGGCGAGCGGCCAGGAAATCGCCGAAGTTGGCCGCATAGTCGCGCGTGTCGATTCCGGGTGGAGTCGGGCCCATGCGCTGGGCATTGAACTCGCGGCCGGCGGGGTGACGGGTGAGGCCGCCGGCCTGCCAGTTGCCAGGCGCCCAGCTCTTGCCGGTGTAGCCGACGTGGTAGCCGGCATCCTCCAGCAGGTGGGTGAGCAGCGGGTATTTGGCGGGGATGGCGCCATTGAGCACTCCGCCTTCTTCCAGTTGCCAGACGGAACGGCCGGTTAGAACCGCGCTACGCGACGGTGTGCAGGAAGGCGAGGCGCAAAAGGAATGGGTGAACACGACGCCTTCCCTGGCTACTCGATCGAGGGCCGGGGTACGGAGGGCGCCTTCGCCGGGTGAAACCGCCCCGGGCCAGGACTGGTCGTCGGCGATGGCGAACAGGATATTGGGGCGTGAGTCGCGGCGGCGGGCGCGGGCGCAGGCGCCCATCACAGCCGGCGCCACGAGCAGGAAATCACGACGGGTCTGCAAGGGCCCTCAAAAGTTCAGCTTCACGGCAAGTTGCATGATCCGAGCGGCGGCGGTGGAGGAGATCTGGCCCACCGTGGGGTTGCCGATGGCCGCGTTCGGCAGGCCGAAGTTCGCGCGGTTGAAGGCGTTGAACATCTCCCAGCGGAAGCTCATCCGCCACTGCTCGGTGATGCGAAAGTTCCGGTGGACCCCCAGATCCACGTTGAAGTTGCCCGGGCCGGCCAGGATGCCGCGGCCGGCGTTGCCGAACGTGAACTGGGCCGGGGACCCAAAGGCGCCCACATCGAACCAGCGATCGATGGTGCGCCCCGAGGATTCGAGATTGCCGTCCCGCAGCCGATTGGGGCGGTCGCCGCCGCCGCCCGCGGAATTGGACGTGGCCGCAGCTACGCCGGGCGTGAAGTGTTCTCCACTGGACAGCGACCAGATCCCGGAAAGGTTCCAGTGCCCGATGAGGTGCGCCAGCGGGCCGGCGCTGGCCCATTGCCGGCCGCGCCCAAAGGGAAGCTCGTACACGTGACTGAGAACCCAGACGTGGCGGCGATCGTCCGGCGTGCTCCCCCATTCACAGCGATAACAGCGGTTATCCTGCGGAGGGCCATTGCCGCCGCCGTTGATGTTCCCGGCGTTGGCCAGGTAGTGGGACCACGTGTAGGCGAGCGACAGCGTCAGGCCCCGCGACGCCCGCTTCTCCACCCTCGTTTGCAGCGAATGATACTTGGCCCCGCCATAGTTGGTGCGGTAGGTGACGTTGGTCACGTTCGGATTGATCGAGAAGAACGGGCGGCGCGGGCCCTGCGCGCCCGCACCGGGCGCCGATTGGTTGAGATTCACGTTGGCGATCAGTCCGATGCTGCGGGTTCCGACATACGCCACGTCCACCAGCAGGTCGGACACGATCTCGCGCTGGATTCCGAGGGACCACTGCATGGCGCGCGTCGATTGCAGGTTGTAGTCCCACGAGTTGGGACTGCCGCTTGAGAGCGCCGCGATGTCGTTCGGGTTGGGCGGCACGGGCGATGGCAGCCCGTCGGACAGCCGCGCCGGCGGACGCGAGTTCTGGTCGGTGGCCACCACCTGCGAGAAGAAGAACGGCAGGTTCTTGTAAAGCTGGCCGCCCCCTTGTCCTGCTTCGACATAGGAGACGCCGGCCCCGGCGCGCAGGACGGTCTTGTGATCCGAGGTGAGCATGTAGGTGATGCCCATGCGCGGCGACAGGTTGTTGGTGTCCAGATTGCGCAGGCGGCGCGAGGCTCCGTCGCGGCCCGCAATCTCCAGGCGGGCCGTATCCACGCGGAAGTTCGACCAGCGGTCGTATACCTCGTAGGGCGGCGCCAGCAGCTCGTACCGAAAGCCGAAGTTCCAGGTGAGGCGGTTGGTGACCCGCCAGGTGTCGTCGGCGAAGGCCGACAGGTTCCAGATTCGCATCCCGAACGTGCCGGCCAGGATATTGCGGGTGATGCCGCTGGTCGCCCCGAGGGCGAAGTCCGCCAGGGCGGTGGCTGCCCCGGCGGCGCCGATCTGGCGGGTAAACTGCCCGTTGAAGCTGAAATCGCCCCGCGTGGGGAATGCGGAAAAACCGTTGAACCGGTGGCGGACGTACATCCCGCCGAATTTCATGGTGTGCGAGTTCCTGACGACGGTGAGAATGTCCTCGTATTGGAACGAGACGGTCTGGCTGTTTTCCGGGTATGTGGAGTTGTCGCCGAGCACCTGGTAGCCGGTAATGCTGAACGACGGCAGGCCGCCCGATTTGTCGTTGACGTTAATGCCGCGGATGCCGATCGCGTCCGCGGTCTGGAAGGGGTTGCCGAGCGGCAGGATGTTCTGGTTCCACCGGACCGCCCCCACCCGCGTCTCATTGACGATCGTCGGACTGACGACCTTGGTGAAGTTGAGGGTGGCGGACCAGTTCTTCAACGGAACCGTGATGGCGCTGTTGGTTCCGTCCGACGAGAGGTAGGGCCCGATGGGCACGCCGGCGTTGGCGGGCGAGGGCAGATTCCCGGGACTGATCAGGTTGGTGTCGTCGTAGCTGTACTTGAAGAAGATGCGGTCGCTCGCGCCGAGGTTTTGGTCGAGCCGGACATCGAGCTGGTCGGTTCGCTGCTCGATGGTCGGATTGAAGACGAAGTTGCGCGTGGCCGCCGTCGAGGTGGGCGCCGGCAGCAGGCCGAAGATCCGTAGAGCAGCCGGGTCAAGGCGCGAGGCCGGAATGCGGTTGCCGGAGAACGCCGCGCGCTGGGCGCCCGCCGTGTTCTCCGGGTCATGAACGGGCGTCCCAGAGCCGGAGAAATCACCGGTGGTCACCCAGGATCGCTGCGCCAGGGTCGGGATCGTGGAAACGATGCTGCGCGGCTGGCGAAGCCGAATGCCCTGGTAATCGCCGAAGAAGAAGGTCCGGTCCCGGCGCAGGGGGCCGCCCAAAGTCCCTCCAAACTCGTTGCGGCGGAACGCCGGCTTGCGGACGCCTGCCCTGTTGTTGAAGAAAGTGTTGGCGTCGAGCTTGTCGTTGCGCGCGAACTCGTAGCCGCTTCCGTGGAGCTGGTTGGTTCCGGACTTGGTCTGGACGATGGTCACCGCTCCGGCGGCGGCTCCGTATTCGGCCGAGTAGTTGCTGGTCAGCATCCGCACTTCCTGGATCGAGTCGATGGTGGGCACCATGATGAGCGTGCTGAGCCAGAGATTGCGGTTGACCATGCCGTCGATCAGGTAGGAATTGTTCTGGGCGCTGGAGCCGTTCACGCTGACGTTCACGTCTCCACGCATGGCGTAGGGGGAATTGGTCAGATTGTTGCTCGATCCGGTGTAGGCGCCCGGACTCAACCGCAGCAGCGCGGTGAAGGTCCGGCCGTTGAGCGGCATCTCGACAATCTGCTGGTTGTTGACCAGCGATGAGACCGTGGCCGTCTGCGATTGCAGCAGGGGTGATTCGGCGGTGACCTGGACCGTCTCCTGAACGCTGCCGATCGTGAGCTGCAGGTCGGCGGTGAGCGTGTCGGCGGCGGTCAGCCGGACGCCGGAGCGCACCAGTTTCTGAAACCCGGTTTGCTCGACGGTGATGGTGTAGGCGCCGGTGGGGACCGAGTAGGCGACGTATTGGCCGCTCGGATTCGTGGTGGCCACGCGCGTGAACTGGGTGCCCTCATTGACCAGCGTAACCTTGGCGCCTGGAATGACCGCTCCAGCCTGGTCCAGGACCGTGCCCACGATCGTGCCGGACTGTGCCTGACCGTAAATCGCCGGCGCGCCGCTGAGCGTGAGTGCGACAACCGACAGAACGATTCGCATTGAGAACCGCCTTCCCCACCAGTGGATTCCCGTATGTTAGCACAGCGTTTCCCGCGGTCGGGCCACCGGTTCATCTCACGGGTGCGGGGGCCGCCCGACAGGAGCGCCGCTCCCTTCGGTCGCGGCTCGGAGCCGAGCGGCTTCTCTGTCGCGCACCTTACCGCACCAGCTCGATCACCCCGAAGGCCAGGCCCAGGTCTCGCGAATCCCCGGGAACGCGAAAGGTTCGATCGGTCTCAAGCGTCACCGTCATCTCTTCGCCCCTGGCCGCCGCCGGCAGCGCAAAGGTGTGCTCGCCGGTCCGATCATCGCGAATCAGGACGCGGCCCACCACGACGCCTCCGACCGACACCGTCAGCTCCACCGGTCCCAGACTCGCAGGCCGCCCGTAGAAGGCGCGGATGCGCAGCCGCTCCCGCTCGGATCGCGGAGCCGCCAGCCGCACCTCGGCCCGGCGGCCCATCCACCGGTGATCGCCCTCGATCTGGTGCCACCCCGGACCCAACTGGGGGGCCATCGCCGGGGCCCCCGCGTCCACCCGCCGCGGGGCCTCCGGCTCGAGCACCACCGGCGCCAGCGCCTTATACCGATTCGTAATATTCTGTAGCCGGCCGCCGGCCACCTCGTACACCACGGCTTGGTCCCTCGCCAGCGCCCCCAGCGTGGCCCGGGATCCCAGCCGGTAGTCCGCCACCGGCGACAGGCCGGGCTGCGTCGAGATCCCCTCGCTGGTCGGGGCCAGGTAAATGTTCCGCACGCCCGCCGCCCGCAGTCCCTGGTGATAGACGGCGCCGTAGAACAGCGAGTCGTCCACGCCGGTAAGCAGGATGGTCTTATCAGGGTGCAGCCGGCGGGCATCCACCGCCCCCTCGATCAGCCGCCGGGCGGCCACGCTCCGCCGGTAGTGCCGCTCGGCCTCCCGCACCACCAGCGGAACCGAGACCGCAAAGTAAACACCCAGCCACAAAACAGCAGCCATCCGGGGAACGCCGGGCAGCAGCGCCCCCACCGCCATCGCCAGGCCCATCGCCGGAACCGTGAGGTAGTAGTCCAGACGGTGCGAACCCAGGGGCAGAACCGGCGCCAGGGTCAGCGCAAACCAGCCCAGGCCGAAAAGCGCCACACCACGCTGCCCGCGGCGGGCCCGCAGCAGCGCCGCCGCCAGGCCTCCGCTCAGCACCGCCACCGCCACGAGCGCGCCTCCCAGCACCCGGCTCCAGTAGTGCCACAGCGCGCCCAACACTCCCCAGTCCAGGCGCGGCACGTACGGGCCGGCCGGATCCCGCTCGATCCCCCACAGGTGCAGCGCCGCGTACCCCGCCGAGGGGAGCAGCAACACGGCCGCCTTCCAGGCCTGCCCCCGGGCCCGGAGCAGACAGTAGACGAGCAGCGCCGCAGGGTAGGCGGCCATCGTTTCGAGCGCGCCGAAGCCCGTCAGGAACAGCCCAACTTGCCAGTAGTAGTACGATCTGTATCCGGTCTCGACATGCCGCAGGAACATCAGGAAAGCGGCG
>Ga0247727_10004360_pt1 | contig 30083 bp, 27 predicted proteins | sample WisWelCaveWW1625_FD_202498 | JGI IMG/M metagenome (GOLD analysis project Ga0247727, IMG submission 202498) | Biofilm microbial communities from Wishing Well Cave, Virginia, United States - WW16-25 | ecosystem: Environmental > Aquatic > Deep subsurface > Groundwater > Cave microbial mat | place...
ACTTGCGCTTTGGCGACTGGGTGCAAATTTTCCAAGATGAGCGACTCACCGGTGCCCTGCTGGATCGGCTTACTCATCGCGCCCAGATTGTGGAATTTGTGGGCGACTCGTTTCGCCTGCGCCAAAGCCTTCAGCGGCAGACGACTGGCGAACGGACGGCCTGACCCACCCAGGGGCTGTGGATATGTGGACAACTGGAAGGGCACCCAGTTGTCCACATATCCACAGCCTCGACGGCGGCGGCGGCGACGACGTCCTGCCTGTCACCGGCTTCATCCTCAGGGCGTCATGCGGGCGGGTGGTGACTTTTTCAATTAAAAAACGGTGCTCTTTTCAATTATTAAAGTTCGGACGGGTTAGCCCAAGTGCGGCTCTTTTCGATTAAAAAATGGCGACTTTTTCGCTTGACAAAAACACACCGCGTCACATCGCGCAGTGCCAAGAACAACGGATACGTGGAATTTAACGGATCGATCCGTTAAATTCCGCGAATCCGTCGTTATTTTGTGATTGTCGCCGAGCAGTTACAATCTGCCAACGGATGGGGAAACGAACAGGCCGGCGCGCATTCGTTTACGCGAAGCGGTTCGACATTCGTTGTCCCACTGGTTTCCCCCCTCACGGCCACCACCGCGCCACATCCCGCATCGCCAGAAACGTTTCCTGAACCGCCTCCCCCCCGCCAAGATGCTCGATAAGCGGCAGGAGCGCAGTGAGGTCGTCCAGAAGCTTGGCCCGGCGGTGGCGCGCAAGAGCGTGTAACGTTTCGGGCCAGAGCACTCGCCCGTCCCCCAAACCCACAAAGCTCAACTCTTTCCAAGCGGGGAGAATGTTTTTGTACAGTTCCGCCCGCTCGGGCTCTGGTTCATGAAGGCCTCTCACCTCAACTTTTCGCACAGTGAGGAAAGCTTCAAGCAGAACTTCGGCCTTGAGGGGGTCGGGCAGGTGCGGGGCCAAGTCGCTCAGGGCCTCGGCCCGCGCGTATTCATCCGTAATCGCCCGCGCGGCCTGCAGGGCTTCGCTTAGAACTTCGGCTTTGAGGGGGTCTGGCAGGTGCGGGGCCAAGTCGCTCAGGGCCTCGGCCCGCACGCCTTTATCCGTAATCGCCCGCGCGGCCTGCAGGGCTTCGCTTAGAACTTCGGCTTTGAGGGGGTCGGACAGGTGCTGGGCCAGGGCACGCAAGGCAAATGCCTGCATGTCTTCATCCGTAATCGCCCGCGCGGCCTGTAGGGCTTCGCTTAGAACTTCGGCTTTGAGGGGGTCGGGCAGGTGCGGGGCCAAGCTACGCAAGGCAAGTGCCCGCGCGTTATCATTTGTCATCGCCCGCGCGGCCTGCAGGGCCTCGGCTTTGAGCGGGTCGGACAGGTGCGGGGCCAGGCCGCTCAAGGCAAGTGCCCGCGCGTATTCATCCGTAATCGTCCGCGCGGCCTGTAGGGCTTCGGCTTTGAGGGGGTCGGGCAGGTGCGGGGCCAGGTCGCTCAGGGCATCTGCCCGCGCCTGCGCGTTATTACGCGTAATCGCCCGCGTGGCCTGCAGGGCTTCGCTTAGAACTTCGGCCTTGAGGGGGTCGGGCAGATGGGGGGCCAGGCCGCTCAAGGCCTTGGCCCGCGCGCCTTCATCCGTAATCGCCCGCGCGGCCTGCAGGGCTTCGCTTAGAGCTTCGGCTTTGAGGGGGTCGGGCAGGTGAGGGGCCAGGTCGCTCAAGGCACGCGCCCGCCAGCCTTCATCCGTAATTGCCCGTGCGGCCTGCAGGGCTTCGCTTAGAACTTCGGCTTTGAGGGGGTCGGGCAGGTGAGGGGCCAGGCCGCTCAGGGCACATGCCCGCCAATATTCATCGGTAATCGCGCGCGCGGCCTGCAGGGCTTCGGCTTTGAGTGGGTCGGGCAGGTGCGGGGCCAGGCCGCTTAGGGCACGCGCCCGCCAGATTTCATTCGTAATCGCCCGCGCGGCCTGCAGGGCTTCGGCCGTGAGGGGGTCGGGTAGATGGGGGGCCAGGTTGCTCAGGGCACTTGCCCGCGCGCCTTCAGCCGTAATTGCCCGCGTGGCTTGCAGGGCTTCGCTTAGAACTTCGGCTTTGAGAGGGTCGGGCAGATGCTGGGCCAAGCCGCTCAAGGCACTTGCCCGCGCGTCTTCACCCGTAATTGCCCGTGCGGCCTGCAGGGCTTCGCTTAGAACTTCGGCTTTGAGTGGGTCGGGCAGGTGCGGGGCCAGGTTGCTCAGGGCACTTGCCCGCACGTGTTCATCCGTAATGGCTCGTGCGGCCTGCAGGGCTTCGGCTTTGAGGGCGTCAGGCAAGAGAGGGTTGATCTTCGTCAGCGCTTCAGCACGCCGACTCTCGTCCGGCATCTGCGGGATGTGGGCCAGCGCCCGCGCCGCGCTCCACAGACCGGCCTCGACCACTTGAAACAGCAGTCTGGGCGAGAGGTTCCCGGCCAGTGAGTGAAGACTGCTCTCAATCAGGGCGCACCGAATCTGGCGGCCAACGTTCCACGCTTGCGCGCCTTCAGCCCAACGCCAGGCCAGGTCAAGGTCAATCAGGTACTCGGCGTAGCTCTCTTCTTTCTGGTAGCGGGCTTCGGCCCAGGCGTTGCTCTGGGCGACCAGGGCGAATAATTCTTCGTGGCGGCCCGCGCCAGCCAGGTGTGCGGCCAGGTGGCGGCGGGCGTAGTCGTCGTCAACCAGCTTCGGCCAGTCGCCGTTGCATTGTCTGCGATAGTATTCGACAATGCGCTGGTGGGCTTTGGTCGTGCCTTTCACCAGGTCGCGGGCGATCCATTCCTGCTCCGGTTGGATGCCCGCCCGATCCATTCGTCCGGTGAGAAAGTCGCGCAGGCTGGCATGATATAAGGCGTAGTCAAAATCGCCGGATCGGTCTTGCTCACGCAGGTAGGGCCGCCAGCGTTCGGCCAGCAACAGTTCGCACTCTTGAATATCTACGCCGGCCCATTCAGCCAACAGCGCGGCAGGCATGGGTTCTCGCGCCGCCGCGAGCGTGCACAACAAGGGCGCATAAGTGCTGTTCCATTTTGCCCGGCCCTGGCCGCGGCCGTTGCGGCCTTCGCGCCAGTCACCCCAATAGTCTGCATAGTAGGCCGACAACCCTTTCGGCAGTTTCTCCAGCTCAAGCGGTCGGCGCTGGCCGCCGCCGATTTCCTCCAGCACGTATCTCAGGTAAATCCACAATCCCTCGCTTTTCTCGGTCAGGGCTTCGACAAACTGTGTTTCGCTGTAACGGTTCACCAGTTGCCCGGCAATGGCCGACGTGCGGGCCTTGCCCAGCAGGAATCGGCGCACATCTTCCAGGTTCTCGTCACTCTGCGCCTTCAACTCTAACGGCTCGGGCAGTGGCTCCAGGCTCAACTTCACCAAGGGGGCGGGACGGCGGGTGAGGATAAAAAACACGCCTTCGGGCAGTTGCCGGGGCAGGCCAAACACATTGCCGCCGGGCGCCGTTCCGGCTTCGTCAAGCGCGTCGCACACGATGACGATCTTCTCGCCACACGTCAACTTGTCTGCCGCCTGCCGCAGTATCTTTTCCAGAAAGGTATCGAACTGCGAAGGCTCGGTGGGCAGAGCATCACGACTTGCATAAGGCTCGATGCGATAACGTGATATAAGTTGAGCCGACAGCGAGCGAATCGCAGCAGGCAATTTTTCCTCGCCGCCCAGCACGTCGGCGAACAGGTGCAGGTAGTTGCGCGTCTGCACCAGATGAGCGGCAAACGACGTTTTGCCTACGCCCGCGTCGCTGATGATGATAAATGCGCCTGAGGGCCGTTCCGGATCGTTGATGAAAGAATCAACTTCCTCTTCCAGCCACACGCGCCCGACAAATTCGCCAACCCGCACGCGCTGAAAGACGCTGGTAGGGCGGATGTAGAATTCGTCTAGCGCCTCAAAGCCGTCTGCGAAGAAGTAATTGTAGTTGTGAACGGTGATGACTGAGTGATACTGGCTGGCGGCGTTGAGGGCAATCTCGAAACCGCGTTGGAGTTCCGCCGTCAGTTCATCCAGCCTGGCTTCGATGGCCGGGAGCGACTCGAGCGCCCGCGAGTCGAAGAGCGGCCCAAAGACCTGCTCGGCCTTGAGTTCAGCTTCGAGCCAGCGCAAAAATTCCGAAGCGGGCTGAATGTGCCGTTTGATCAGCGCTTGCTTTTGCTCGCCGCGCTCAGGCGTCTCAGGAAGCAGTTTTGACCAGAACGACTCGACCCAAAGCTCGGTCAGGTGAGCCGGGTCGGGGCTGTGGTGGCGGGTGAGTTGTTTGGCGAGTTCGGGCGCGGCTTCTGACTTAAGAAAGGACTCGTCGAACAGTGAGGTAGTGAGTTCGGGGAATTGCCGGGCAAAGGCCGTGTAGGCGCGGGCGAGGGCTTTCTGGTAGGCGAGTCTGGCCGGGCCAAGTTTCAGCCAACTACGAATGCGGTCAGCCGGGTCGAGCTTGTCCAGCGCATAAGATAAAACCGCTTCGGCAACGGCAGGGAGTAGCGTTGAAAGCAGGTCAACCGGCATGCGCCAGAGTATAGTGCATTCCGAAAAATCGCGTTGTGTATCAAGAAATCGAACTCGTCTATCGCGCGAATGTGATTTTTTTCTCGGCCTTCGCATCCGGTATCACCGGATAAATTTTGCGAACGACCAAGTCTTCGCAATTCTTATTCTTGAGGCAACTACTCAGCCTTGAGCAGTGTAGCACCCTGAGCGGAGGCCCGCGTGATGTTCGCGGGCCGTAGTCGAAGGGTGCGGCCCCTCACGCGAGGCCCGCATCCTTCGACTTCGCGGCGGAACCGCACCGCCGCTCCGCTCAGGATGCTACCCCTGAATGGCTAAAACATCAACGCCGCCATCGTCACCCACTTCATCGTCGCATCAAAGGCCCGGTCGCGGCCCAGGTAGCTGATCTCTTCGCCCAGCAGGCGCTCGAGCGGCGCGAGGTCAATGCGGGCTGTGCGCGCCACGGACTCGCCATCCACTGCCGCCCGCGCTTCGACGGACTCCGGGCCGAGGCGGGCAATGGCAAACTCGCCGCCTGCACACTTCATCGTCAGCGACCTCAAGGCCGGGCCGCCGCCGTCGGCGACCTTCAACTCCACTCTGCTCATCGGGCAGTCGTCGCCCAGCCGCGAGAACAGCCAGCCGACCATGAGCAGGCCGGCTTCCTCTTGGGCTTCAATCGTCACCTTCTCGATCTGCTTCAACTGCTCGCGGCATTTGGCCGAGTCGAAGAACTGGGCGAACAACTGACGGTAGGGCGTGAGCCGCGACCAATTCAGGTCGCTCACCGAGGTTCGCGTCTTGCGCGAGTGTTCGATGAAGCCGCCCAGCGCCTCCAAACCGTCGCGCCCCATTCCTGCCGTATCCACGATCAAGCGGTCGGCGTCGGCGGCCAGCCGCAGGAAGTCGCCGCGCTTGAAGGGCGGGTGAGGCCACCACAGCACGATGGGCAGGTCGGCCTCGTAGAGGGCGGTGACGGCGGCGGGGGCGTGGTCGGCGGCGAACCCTTTCGCCGTCAGCCTGATCTCTTCACAGCTCACCCGGTGCTCGCCAAACGGCATTGCCTCGCCGATCACCCGCACCTCGACGCGCAGTTCAGGCGGGTCGGCCTCCGGGTCTGCCTCCAGCAAAATCACCCGGCACGGGTTGCGCCCAATCACCCGCCCGATCACCTCCGAGGCCGCTTCGGCTTCCGCGGCGCTTCCCGTCATCGCGACCAGGTTGGCAACACTGGCCCGCGAGGCAGAGCGAGCGACGCCTTCGCCATTTTGGGGAGCGAGCGACTCCCACAACGTTTCAAGTTGATGGTCAACCGTCAACACTTCGGCAGGCTTCGGCCCGGCCAATGTCACGGTGCTGTTCCGGCTCATAGCCGCCTCCACGCCCGCCCGTCGCGGGCCATCATCTCGTCGGCGATCTTCGGCCCCCACGTGCCCGCTTCGTAATTCGGGAAGTCGGCGGGCGACGAGGCCCCCCAGCCTTCGATGACAGGCGTGATGAGCGACCAGGCCGCTTCGACTTCGTCGGCGCGGGTGAACAGAGTCGCGTCGCCCAACATGCAGTCGAGTTGCAGGCGCTCGTAAGCTTCGGGCGGCTCGGCCCCGAAGGCCGCGCCGTAACGGAAATCCATCTTCACCGAACGAATGTCAATCGCCTGCCCCGGCGCTTTCGATCCAAACTTGAGGTCAATGCCCTCGTCGGGCTGGACGCGCATCGCCAACATATTTGGCTCGCGATGGTCGGCTATTTTGCCAAACAGATGCAAAGGCGGTTGGCGGAACTGAATGGCGATCTCGGTCGCCCGTTTGGGCAGGCGCTTGCCCGACCGCAAGTAAAACGGCACGCCCGCCCAGCGCCAGTTGTCCACGAAGAATTTGAACGCGGCGAACGTTTCGGTGTTCGACGTCGGCGAGGCGCTTGGTTCGTCGCGGTAACGCGGCACGGGTTTGCCGCCACTGCTCCCGAAGTCGTACTGCCCCCGCACCGTGAACTCGCCAACTTTGTCGGGCGCGATGGAGCGCGTGGACTGCAAGACTTTGAGCTTCTCGTCGCGCACCGCATCCGCCGACATGTTGGCTGGCGGCTCCATCGCCACCAAAGTCATCAATTGCAGGATGTGGTTCTGGATCATGTCGCGGATGACGCCGGCGGTTTCGTAGTAGCCGCCCCGGCCTTCCACGCCCACCGACTCGGACACCGTGATTTGAACGTGATCCACGAAGTTCCGATTCCACAGCGGCTCGAAGATGCCGTTGGCGAAGCGGAAGACCAAAATGTTCTGCACCGTCTCTTTGCCCAAGTAGTGGTCAATGCGGTAAATCTGGCTCTCGTCGAAGGCGGAGTGAACGGTGCTGTTGAGTTCGACCGCGGTGGCAAGATCGCGGCCAAACGGTTTTTCGATAATGAGGCGCACCCAGCCGCCATTTGGACTCTTATTCAGGCCCGCCGCGCCGAGTTGTTGGACGACGACGGGGAAATACTCAGGGGCGGTCGCCAGATAAAAGAGGCGGTTGCCCCCCGTGCCTCGTTCTTTGTCGAGCCGATCCAGCAAGTCACTCAGCCGCTTGTAGGCTTCGGGATCGTCAAAGTTCCCGGCGCTGTAGAAAATGCCTTGCGAGAAACTTTCCCACACGTTCGGCTGGGCGGGGCGGTTGCGCGAGAACGTGTTGACGCCATCCAACATCTGCTTGCGAAATTCGTCGTCGGAGATGGGGCGGCGGGCGAAACCGACGACGGCGAAGCTGTTGGGCAGGAGGCGCTCAAGCTCCAGGTTGTAGAGCGCCGGGAGGAGTTTGCGCTTGGTCAGGTCGCCCGACGCGCCGAAGATGACGACGGTGTTCGGCCCCGGCGTGCGTTGCATGCGTAGCCCTTCGCGAAGTGGATTCTTAGAGTCGGTCATAAGGAGTCCCTTCAAACAAGCAAATTGGCAGCACCCTGAGCGGAGGCCAGCGTTCTGTTCGCTGGCCGAAGTCGAAGGGTGCGGTTGCCGACGCGAATCTTGCCCTGAGCATAGTCGAAGGGCCGCGTCCTTCGACTATGCTCAGGACGCTTTCGTGATCGACTGATTATCATTCGCCCACCAGCCCGAAAGATGCACGTGCTCCTGATCCGGCTCGCCTTCGTAGTGCGCCACATCGTTGAGCAACATCAGGCGGGCGCGGACCAGGTCGCGGAAGTCGAGAATGTTGAGGCAGGCCGGTTGCTGGTCGAGCCGGTCGCGGTAGCCGCGCAGTTCGATGCCGAGATAATGCCCAATGATAAGCCGGTTGGTGGCTTTGTGCGAGACGACGAAGACCGACTGATTCGGGTGCGACATGACGATCTCGCGGATGGCCGGGATGGCGCGGGCCAGCACCGCCGCGCCGGTTTCGCCGCCGGGCGGCGCGAAGCCAAACGGGTCAGCGTCCCAGGCTTCCATCTCGCCAGGGTAGCGCGTCTTCACTTCAGGCCGGCTCAAGCCCTCCCAGTGGCCGTGATCGATCTCGCGCAGGCCGTCCACGGGTTGCGGCGCGAGGCCATGCGGCGCGCCCAGAATCGTCGCCGTCTCCACCGTGCGTCCCATCGGACTGCAATAGATCGCGGCGGGGCGTTGTATGGCGAGCCGCCGGGCCAGATGGTGCGCCTGCCCACGCCCCTCGTCAGAGAGTGGCACGTTCGACGAGCCGGCGAAGCGATCTTCTGCCGAGTGTGCCGTAGCCGCGTGGCGGATGAGATAAACGCGTGTGGTCATCAAGCAATCCGCAGATTTCGCAGATTTACGCAGATAGATTCAAATAATCTGTGAAAATCTGCGTAATCTGTGGTTTCAACTTAGCCTGCCTTTTTGACGGCATGTCCGCCGAACTGGTTGCGCATGGCGGCCAGCACTTTGGCCGTGTAGTCGCCGTTACTGCGGCTGTAGAAGCGAGAAAAGAGGGCCATCGTAATCACCGGCGTTGGCACGTCGAGATCGATTGAGTCCATCACCGTCCAGCGGCCCTCGCCCGAGTCGGAGACGTAAGGCGCAAGGTCGGTCAGTTCGGGGTCGTCCTTCAAGGCGGCGGCGGCCAAATCCAACAGCCACGAGCGGATGACGGTTCCCACGCGCCAGGTCTCGGCCACGTGCGCCAGATCAAGGTTGAACTCTTTCTTGGCGCGCAAAATCTCAAAACCTTCGGCGAATGCCTGCATCATGCCGTACTCGATGCCGTTGTGCACCATTTTGACGTAGTGGCCCGCGCCGCTCGGCCCCATGTAACCCCAGCCTTCATCTTTCCCTGGGGCCAGCGCCTCAAAGATGGGGCGCATTCCTTCCACCACCTCTTTGTCGCCGCCGATCATCATGCCGTAGCCGTTGGCCAGGCCCCAGATGCCGCCGCTCGTGCCCACGTCCACGAAGTTAAAGCTTTTGGCTTTGAGCATGGCATGGCGGCGCTGAGTGTCCTTGAAGTTCGAGTTGCCGCCGTCAATCATCACGTCGCCGGGCGAGAGAAGGCTCATCAGTTCGTTGAGGGCCTTTTCGGTGACCTCGCCCGCCGGGAGCATGAGCCAGACGTGACGCGGCGCTTTGAGGGCCGCAACCACATCTGTGAATGTGGCTGCCACTTCGCCCCTGCCTTCCTCTTTCTTGATCCCTCCGGCGACAGTGGTGTCGCGATTGTACAACACTACCCGATGGCCGCCGCGCAACAGCCGCCGCGCCATGTTGCCGCCCATTCGGCCTAAGCCGCACATTGCAATGTCCATGAGTGCCTCCAGAAGAATAGTGAGCAGTGAGCAGTGAACAGTCAACAGTCAACAGTCAACAGCGCTGTTCACTGTTCACTGATTACTAGCTCTTCGTGTACTTAATTTCCACTTCGTCTTTATCGCCCAGCGCCTTCTCAAGAATGGCCTGCAGGTTCGGGCTGATGCCCTGATCTTTCAAAAACTCGAAGGTCATTCGGGTGATGGTGTAGTCTTCGTCGGTCAGGCTTTCTTCTTCGAGTTGGGCCATGAGAAAGTTGAGGTCGTCGTTTGAAACGTGGCCGAGGTGAACACCGTTGGATTTGAGATAGAGTTCGGGCATGAAATGTGACTCCTTGTAGGATGTTGGTAACCATGAAACGATGGCAAGCACCCTGAGCGGAACGGAGCGAAGCGGAGTGAAGTCGAAGGGTGCGGGTCTCGCGACAGAGCCGCGCGCTTCGCGTCGACTGCGCGGCGGAAGTACACCGCCGCTCCGCTCAGGACGCTAGCCTTACTTTTCCTTTGCTACTTTCTTCTTGCTTGCCTTCCTCTTCGCCACCGGCTTCGCTTTCTTCGGCGCAAGCAGGGTTGCCACTGTTGCCAAGTCGGCTTCGGGCCTGGCGCTCAACTGCACCCGCAGGGCGCGGCGGCCACGCGACTTGAGCGATTGAAAGTCGCCGAGAGCTTGCGCGGCTTCCAGCGTGCCAAAGGTGAACGCTTCATTCGGTATCTCTTCATCTTTGACGCCGCTGGCGGTGAATTGGATTCCTAAGAAATTATCTGCGCCGCCCTTGTGCAGTTGGCCGGTGGAGTGCAAAAAGCGCGGGCCGTAGCCGACGGTCGTCGCCACCTTGTATTTGTCGCGGATGGCGGCCCGAATGGCGCGCAGGGCTTTCTCGGTCTTCGGCGTTCGGGCCACGTAAGCGGTCAGGGCCACGTAATCGCCGGGCTTTGTCTGCTTGAGATGCAGTTTGAGTTGAGTGGCAAAGTCGCGGCGGCCCGCAGGGACGGCCGGATCAGAAAGCGGCCACGTCGTGCCGCTGGCGGCGTCGCCGAGGAGCCGTTTGGTGTTGTCCTTCGACTCTTGCACGTTGGGCTGATCGAAGGGGTTGCTGTCCAGAGACAGGCTCGACACGGCAGTGGCGATTTCCCAGCGCAAAAATTCGCCGCCCAGATCGTAGATGTCGCGCAGGTCAAACCGGATCACCGGCTGTCCTGCCTTTTCCAATTTGGCGACGGCGCGATCATATTTGGAATCGAGCCGCAGATAGACGAACAGCCGATCGTTGCCATAAACGCCGGGGTCGCCGATGGGTTCACCCTCAACCGGCACGATGCCCCGGCCCTCTTTGCCTGTCGACTCGGCGATCAACTGCTCCGTCCAGTAGCCGAAGGTGGAAATCGGGTCGGAGACGATGAAGGTGATTTTGTCGCGGCCGGCTTTAGCGAGCGTGCCCATGACAGCGCCAAGCCACACGCCGGCGTTTCGCGAAACTGGGATGATGCTGGCTGAGGCCAGCGCCATTTCTTTGGCGCGGTCGAGCAGTTTGCCCACGTCAATGCCGAGCAGGGCGGCGGGCACGAGGCCGAAGAGCGAGAGGGCCGAGTAGCGGCCACCAATGTCGGGCGGGTTGATGAAGGTGCGGCGGAAGTTGTGTTCTTCGGCCAGCTTGCCGAGCGAGGTGTCGGGGTCGGTAATGGCGACGAAGTTCTCGCCGGCTTTGTCGCCCTTGGCCGCTTTCACCTTCTCCCAGAAGAACTTGAAGAACGAAGTGACTTCGGCGGTGCCGCCACTTTTGCTGGAGATGAGGTACAACGTTTTGGCCGGGTTGCTTCGCGCAAGAGCGGCGCGCACCGCATCAGGGTCGGTGGAGTCGAGCACGCCCAGGTCGAGGCCGCCACGCGCCACGCCGAACGTCTCGCGCAAAACTTCGGGGCAGAGCGATGAGCCGCCCATGCCGCAGAGCAGGGCGTGAGTAAATCCTGCCTTCTTGACCTCTTTCGCAAAATCTTGGACGCGAAGCGTGGAGATTTGAGATTGCATGTCGTCGGCCAGCGTGAGCCAGCCCAGGCGAATTTTGATCTCGGCCTGATGCGCCAGGTCATCCTTCTTCCACAGCGTCGAATCTTTTTGCCACAGCCGGGCCGGGGCTTTTTGGGCGTCGAGCACGGCGAGGTGGGTGTCCACGTCGGCGGCGAGCTTTGCGCCGAGCGAGACGCGCGTGCGTGTGCTTGCCAGTTCGGCCTGGCGGCGGGTCTCGATGACGTTGAGCAGGGACTCGAACGACTTGAAGAAGGCGGCCACCCCGTCGTCTTCCAGTTTTTGCGTCACCCACTTCATATCCACGCCGGCTTCGGCCAGCTTGTCCATCAGGTCGTTGGCTTCCGGCAAACCTTCGGTGAGCGTGACCCGGGCGAGGCCGTGATCTTTGAAGGCCTTGATCGTGGCCGGTGGCATGGTGTTCACAGTGTCCGGGCCGATCAGGTTGTCAATGTAGATCACGTCCGGGTAGTTGGGGTTCTTGGTGCTGGTGCTGGCCCACAGTGGGCGTTGCACTTGCGCCCCGGCATCTTTGAGTTGGGCGAACTCGTCGTTGTAATAGCGCCTGGCGAAGATGTCGTAAGCTAGCCTGGCATTGGCGATAGCGGCCTTGCCTTTGAGCGGCTCCAGCGAGGCCGCCATTGACGAGTCGGCTTTGATCTTGTCGTCGAGCAGTTTGTCCACCAGGGTGTCCACGCGGCTGACGAAGAAGCTGGCGACGGAGGCGATGCCGCTCACTTTCTTGCCAGCGGCGGCGCGGCGCTTGAGGCCAGTCAGGTGGGCCGTCATCACTTCGTCGTGGCGTTCGAGCGAGAAGATGAGGGTGACGTTGACGTTGATGCCGGAGGCGATGACTTCTTCGATGGCGGGCAGGCCGGCTTTGGTGGCCGGGATTTTGATCATAGTGTTGGGGCGGCCAACGGCTTTCCACAGCCGCTTGGCTTCGCTGATCGTCTTCCTGGTGTCGTGGGCGTGCTTGGGCGAGACTTCGATGCTGACGTAGCCATCCTTGCCCTCGGTGCGCTCGTAGACGGGCCTGAACACGTCAGCGGCGTCGCGGATGTCTTCGATGGCGAGCGCGTCGAAGATGCCCTCGGCGTTCTTGCCTTCGAGGGCGAGTTCGCTCAGGGCGGCATCGTAGTCCGTCGAATTGGCGATGGCTTGCTCAAAGATGGTGGGGTTGGAGGTCAGGCCGGTGATGTCGCCGTCGGCCACCATCTTTTGCAGTTCGCCGCTCTCCAGCAAACCGCGCCGGATGTTGTCATGCCAGGGGGATTGGCCGAGGTATTGAAGTTCAATGAGAGGATTAGTCATAGGTTTCTCCTTGTTTCACCGCAAAGACACAAAGGGCGCAAACTGGCGCTCAAACGTCGTCCGGCCCTGCTTGCTGTTTTCTTCGGACAACGAATTTTGAACGAATAAACGAATGTCGAGGGCGGCGAATTCGTTTACGCGAAGCGGTTTCGCGAAGCATTCGTTGTCCCGCCATTGCCTTCATCTTCCCTGGCTCAGACTCGACAGGCGTTTCGCAAGCAAAGTATGCCGGAAACCTGCCAGATTTGAACCTGTATCTACGGCATCAACTTCGTCGCCACAAACACATCCCGGCCAAACTGATCGATCACACTCCTGGCTTGAAACCCGGCCTCATTCAACCATTGAAGCCAATCAGCGCGGGCAAAGAGTCCACATAGATGTGTATCGTGCTCAAAGCTGACTTCGTCGCCTTCCCGCAAGAGAAATGCGTAATGCACCAGATAAGTGCTGTCCGTTGGGTCAGGGTCGTACTGCCATTCCAGAACACGCAGGGCGCGTCCATCCTCACCGTCGCGTGCGTCGTGGTCGGTGGTTGCCTTGAAGGTTTCGCGCACGTGATCGGGAACAAATAGAGCCGCGCCGCCCGGCTTACAATGGAGGAAGGCCGTCTCGAAGGCCTGACGCAGTTCGGCATCCGAAGTCATGTAATCAATTGCATCGTGGATAAAGACCAGGTCGAACTGCCGCCCCAGCCGTGCCGAGCGCATGTCGCCCAGGAGATGTTCGCAGTCCGGGTTGATCGCTCGACTGACGGCCAGCATCTCAGGTGAAATATCCACCAGCGTCAGCGTGTAATGCGCCTTGAGATGAAAAGCGTTACTTCCGCCGCCGCTACCAAACTCAACCAGGGTGCGCACCTCGGGCGCGGCCTCTTTCAACACCTGTGCGAAGAACGTCGCTTCTTCCAAATAATCTTCAGGCGGTGACCAGAGAGGCCACCATGCGGCCAGTTCTTGGTAAAGCTTGAGTGGCGGCGTGGCATTCTCATTCATACAACTGCCAGATATGGGTCATCGCGAATGTAAGCCGGGATACTGCCCAGGAAAGGCAAAGTGTCTAGTTGATGCCATTTGCGAAGCAGATGGTAAGTGGGTGAAGTGAGCAGGCGGCACTCGTCCACTGGCCGCCGCCATGACTCGCGACGCACTTCTGTCACCGTTTCCCGATCGGGCAAGAGACCAAAATCCCACGCTGAACACAGTCGGGCGATGAATTCAATCTGATCGGCCAGCGTTTCCAAGAGGTCAGGTGGTTCGACATCCGGATATAGCGCGCCGTCAATTCGGAAGGTCATGCAGAAACTCCGTACTAAACCAGGTTCGCAACTGCTCTGCTACTGCTCGTTGCTCGGGATCGGAAATTTTCGCCAGCGGCCTTGCCTGTTCGAGACGGGCCAGATGGGTTTGAAGGGCGAGAGTTGCCCGTTGACGATCGGCGTCTTCACCGCTCAGCCGTTGACGCTCTGTCCATAACATCCAACATTGTTCTACATCACACAGGCGGTGCTGGCACAGCGTATAAATATCGAGAAAATCTCGCGGCGCGCCACGCTCCACCAACGCCGTCATTTTGCCGGCGACAAGATCGTCGAAGCTGTCAACATAAATGCCGCCAGGCCAGGGGCCGGGCAAGGGCGGGTGCAGTTCGGCAGAGCGCCGGGCAATTTGAAAACTGAAGATAGTCTTTTTCCCCTGCGCCAGTTCCACACTGGTAACGTCGCCCCACGAGCGAATGCGAATTTCACCGAAAGGGCGCATCGCCTCTTCCAAAACCTGGACAACCTTCCCCTGGTCTTCGCGAGAGATCGATTCGACCCACCATGCATCTACATCGTGCGTGGAGCGATATTCGAAATAATGGGCTAATCCAAATGCGCCGCCCAATGAAATATGCCGGCCAAGATTGCCGGAAGCCAGCGCATCCAGGCAAGCCTGAGCGTATTCTGAGATTTGGCGAGGGCGCTGAGGCCGGGTCATCATTCCTTCTCCATCGTCTTCACCTTCCCCAGCCGCCGCACGTGCCACTCCTCGTTCGTGGACTGCGTGCCCAGGAAGGCGCGAATGAATTCGTGGGTTATTTACCTGCCATCAGTTCCAGCACGCGAGCGCGAATCGCTCGGACTGCTGTCAACGCTTCTTCAGCTTCTGCTTTGCCGATGTCTTCAAAAGTAATGTCTCCAGGGTAGCGTCCGGCGACGATATACTCGTTCAATATCTCGCCTTCAGCGGTCAACTTACCCAACTCTGCATCATGGCTTGAACATGCTTTGAGTAGTCTGAGAATGTCGTGAGTCTTCTCCAGTTCCCAACCCTGCGCAATCAAATAGCCTTTCAGGAACTTTTCCGCTGCACCCTGGCACAGAAAGCAAATTGTATGATAGGTCGGTGTTTCAGACTGCATCTCGCGTTCGGCGACGCGCAAATCCCCTTCAGCAAAGCGAATCCATTCTCGAGGTGTTTCAACTGGAAGTTGACTTTCGTCGCTCATATAAAACCCGGCCCTCCTTCAAGAGATGCTTTGTATAAAAGGGATTATGATCCGCCACATTGCGAGCCACCTCTTCCGACGTCCTTACTATCAAATCCACACTGAACTCCCGTCCCCATAACAAGTGCTCAATCCGGCGGCGAACCTGGCGATTGGCAGTTTGGCTATCCTGAATGACAAACAGATCCAGGTCGCTGTCGTCCCTGGCCTCACCACGCGCTCGTGACCCGAACAGGATGATTTTTTGCGGGTCGATCTCGCGGACAATCTTTTCGACAATATAGGCGATCAACTCAGGCGTGACTTGCCTGGTGTTGAGCCGTTCGTCTTGCTCGATGACTTCCTCAGTCATGGCTCTTTTCCTCCATCGCCTTCACCTTCCCCAGCCGCCGCACGTGCCGCTCCTCGTTGGTGAACTGCGCGCCTAGGAAGGCGCGGATGAGTTCGGCGGCGAGTTCGACGCCAACGATTCGGGCCCCCAGACACAGCACGTTGATGTCGTCGTGCTCGACGGCCTGGTGGGCCGAGTAGGTGTCGTGGCACAGCCCGGCGCGGATGCCGCGCATTTTGTTGGCGGCCACGCACGCCCCGACCCCACTGCCGCAAATCAAAATGCCGCGCTCGGCCTTGCCTTGCTGAATGGCTTCGCCGACGGCGCGGGCGTAGTCGGGGTAGTCCACCGGGTCGGCGGTGAAGGCGCCGAGGTCGAGAATCTCGTGACCGGCTTGCATCACAACTTTGAGGGCGGTTTCTTTGAGCGGGAAGCCGCCGTGGTCGCAGGCGATGGCAACTCTCATAAACGTCTCCAAGAATGGAACCACAGATTACACGGATTTCACAGATTAGAAAAATCATCCGTGCGCTTCGCGTCCGTGAAATCAGTGGTTACGAATCCTTTTAGCCTTTGCCTTCGACTTGGCTTTGGTCTTTGCTTTCGCTTTGGGCCTGGCTTGCGCTTTTGTTTTGGCCGGAGCGGGGGGCCTGCGATTGGCCGCCAACACGACCTTGGCCTTTTCGATGACGTTGCGCGGGGTGAAGCCGAACTTCTCGAAGAGAACGTTGGCCGGGGCCGAAGCGCCGTAACCCGTCATGCACACGCAGTCGCCCTTCGAGCCAATCCACTTGTGCCAGGGCATGGCCACGCCGGCTTCAATCGCCACTCTGGCAGTGACGCCGGGCGGCAGAACGGCCTCGCGGTACTCCTGTGATTGCCCCTCAAAGAGTTCCATGCTGGGCATGGAAACAAGCCGGACGTTGACGCCGTCGGCGGCCAACCCGATTCCGGCGTCCACCATCAGGCCCACTTCACTGCCGGAGGCCATCAAGATGATTTCCGGCTCGCCTTCGCCGATGTCAGCCAGCACGTAAGCGCCTCTGCTGAGTCCGGTTGCGGGTGCGTAGATGCGGCGGTCGAGCGTGGGCACGTTCTGGCGGGTGAAGATCAGGGCGGTTGGCCCGTGTTTGTTTTCAATGGCGACTCGCCACGCTTCAACCGACTCGTTGGCGTCGCCCGGTCGGATGACGGTGAGGCCGGGGATGGCGCGCAAAGCCGCCACGTGTTCGATGGGCTGATGCGTCGGGCCGTCTTCGCCGAGGCCGATGCTGTCGTGGGTGAAGACGAGGATGGCGCGAAGATTGGCGAGCGCGGCCAGACGAATCGCCGGCCGCATGTAATCGGAGAAGGTGAGGAAGGTGGCGGTGTACGGGATGAAGCCGCCGTGCAGGGCCATGCCGTTGATGATCGCGCCCATGCCATGCTCGCGCACGCCGAAGGCGATGTTGCGCCCCTCGTAGCCCCAGCCGCCGCCGACCAACCCCTGAGCGCCGTCAGGCGAGTGAAGGGGCGACTGGAAGTCGCCCAACCCTTTGAGCCAGGTGAAGGTTGAAGGGTTGAGATCGGCGGAGCCGCCCATGAGCTCGGGCAGAGTTTTGGCGAGCGCTTGCAAGGCGGCCTCGGATGCTTTGCGGGTGGCGAGGCCTTTGGCGTCGGCGTTGAACGCGGGTAGCGTTGAGTCCCAGCCAGTGGGCAGTTCGCCGCTCAAACGGCGTTTGAGTTCGGCGGCAAGGTCGGGATAGGCGTCGGCGTATTTGGCAAAGGCGGCTTCCCATTCCGCTTGCCAGGTCTTGCCCTGGGCCAGGTCTTGCCGGAAATTCTCCAGCACCTCACCCGGAATCAAGAAGGCGGGTTCGGTCGGCCAGCCCAGATTCTTTTTGGCGTTGATCACTTCGTCCGGGCCGAGCGGCGAGCCGTGCGCCTCGAAGGTGTTTTGCTTGTGCGGCGCGCCGTAGCCGATGATGGTGCGGACGCAGATGAGGGACGGGCGTGCCGCGTCGGCGCGGGCGGCGGCAATTGCCGCCGAGACGGCTTCCACGTCGTTGCCATCGTTCACGTGTTGAACCTGCCAACCGTAGGCCTCAAACCGTCTGCCCACGTCTTCGGTGAAGGTGATAGAGGTTGACCCGGCGAGCGAGATTTTGTTGTCGTCGTAAAGCACGATCAGCTTGCCCAGGCAAAGATGCCCGGCGAGCGAGCAGGCTTCGGAGGCCACGCCTTCCATCAGGTCGCCGTCGCTGGCGATGACATAAGTGTAATGGTCAATGATGGTGTGGCCGGGCTTGTTATAGCGAGCCGCAAGGTGCGCTTCGGCGATGGCCATGCCGACGGCATTGCTGAGGCCCTGGCCGAGGGGGCCGGTGGTGGCCTCGACGCCGGGGGTGAGGTGGCTCTCCGGGTGGCCCGGCGTCTTGCTCTCCCACTGGCGAAAGTTCATCAGTTCTTCGAGCGGCAGGTTGTAGCCGGTGAGGTGCAGGAGCGAGTAGAGCAACATCGAGCCGTGGCCGCCGGAGAGGACGAAGTGGTCGCGGTTGGGCCAGCCCGGGTCCGCCGGGTTATGTTTGAGGAAGCGTGACCAGAGGGCATAAGCCATTGGGGCCGCGCCCATCGGCAGGCCGGGGTGGCCGGAGTTGGCTTTTTGCACGCCGTCCACCGAGAGGAAGCGGATGGTGTTGATGCTGAGGGTGTCGAGGTCGGTTTGGGTCACGAGGCCTCCAGGAAAAAAGTCTTACGTCATCTCACCTTTGTAAATCTTCATCATTGAGCCAAGCAGGTCGAGCGCTTCGGGTCTGGGGCGTTGGAAGGAGTTGCGCCCGATGATGGAGCCGAAGCCGCCGCCGTCGCGGATGGCGCGAGCCTCGTTGAGCACGGTCTCGGTGTCGCTCTTGGCCCCGCCGGAGAAGATGACGATGCGGCGGCCATTGAATGACGACTGCACCACATGCTTCACCCGATCGGCCAGGGTGCTGACGGGGATATTGTATTTCTCGTACACCTTCTTGGCTTCGGCCTGCTCCACGTGCTCGGTGGAAAGTTTGACTTTAATAACGTGCGCGCCCAACTGCGCCGCGATTTGGGCCGCATAAGCGGTTACATCAACGCCGGTTTCGCCGGCTTTGCTCAAGCCGCTTCCGCGTGGATACGACCAGACGACGACGGCCAGCCCGGCCTCTTTGGCCTCAAGGGCCAACGCTTGCAATTGCTCATAAAGGGAGCGGCGGTCGGCAGTGCCGGGATAAATGGTGTAGCCGACGGCGACACAGCCAAGCCGCAGGGCGTCTTCTACGCTGGAGGTGATTGCGCCCATCGGGTCCTTCTCGTCGTACAACACGTCGTGGTTGTTGACTTTGAGGATGAGGGGGATGTCGCCCGCGTAGTCGGCGGCCACGGCCTCGATGAAGCCGAGCGGGGCGGCGTAGGCGTTGCACCCGGCATCAATCGCCAGTTCCACGTGATAGCGCGGATCGTAGCCGCCGGGGTTGGGCGCGAAGCTTCGGGCCGGGCCGTGCTCAAAGCCCTGATCGACGGGCAGAATGACGAGCTTCCCCGTGCCGCCCAGCTTGCCATGATTGAGGAGACGGGCCAGGTTGGTGAGGGTGCCGGGGTTGTCGCTCCGGTACCACGAAAGAATTTCTTTGACGCGTTCTGTTGCCATTGTTGTAATTGTCCTTTTCTTGGGCTTATCTTTCAATCAAAATCGCCCTCGCCGGCGCTCCATCGCTGTCCTTCAACTTCAACGGCAGGCAGTAGAAGTCGTAATCGCCCGGCTCGACTGCCGACAGGTTCAAGCCTTCGACGATGACGATTCCTGCGTTGAGCAGAATTTCGTGCGTGGGCCGCCCCGCGCCCTTCGGCCCCACCGAAAGGTAATCCACGCCGACCAGGCCAATTTTACGATCCACAATCCATTGCGCGCCATCGGCAGTAATACCAGCAAAGTCGGCTCGAAATTCGTGCGGGCCTTGCTTCCAAAGCTCGGAGTTGTGCGTCTTGAGCAGAGCGCGAAGCGTGCCGGGCGGAATGTTGGCCCGTTCAAGGGCGGCGGCGGTGATGTTGCCTTTATCGGCTGGCGTGATAACGACGTTGAAAACGGTGGCCGGGCCGGTGAGCAGTTCGAGCGGCAATGTATCTACGCCTGCGGCGCCAGGGATGAAGTGGACGGGCGCGTCCACGTGGGTGGCGGTGTGACAGCCGAGCGAGAGGCGCGAGACGTTGGACGATGCGCCGCTCGCCATGTCGTTCACGCGCACAAGCTCAAAGCCGGGGTTGCCCGGCCAGATGGGGATGCCGGGTTCGAGGGTGACGGAGATGTCGTGGATTTTCATCTCTGTTGCGGCCTCTCCCGCCTCGCCTGCTTCATCTTCCCGACTACTGAGCGCGCCGTCAGCCTTCCATCGCGTTGCAAGTACCAGCCGTCGCCGGGGAAGTCGGGGTTGTTGAGGCCAATGTCGTCGTGGATGGCCAGGCACCAGGGCATCATCGCCTGCAAGGGTGAGTTGGCCTCCAGCCAGTCGAACATCTTCACCATCAGCGCCGCGTGGGTGTCGTCGTCCTTCAAGCGCTCGTGGCCGCCCATCGAGTGCGACTCGGGCGTGAACACACCGCTCTCGGTGGAGATGATGGCGTAATCCACGCCGGCGGTCAATCCCAAATTCTGCTTGATGAAGTGCATGGGAATCTCGTAAGCCCGCAAACACTGATCCCAGCCGCGGCCTTGCGGGAACGGCTCGAAGTCCAGCGGAAACTCGTACACGGCCACGTGCACCGCCACCCAGCCGCCGCGCTTGAAGATGCTGAGCGCCCGGTTGCGCCGGCCACCGTCGGCGGCGATGTATTGCCAGAACTTTTCGTTGAACTTGGTTCCCGAAAGCTGCGGGTGCGGGCGGTCATTGCCCCAGTCCACCGGGGCCATGGCGTAGTAGGCCGGGCGCGCGCCAATGTTCAAGGCTTCCTCCGAGTCGGCCAGCCACGCCTCGGCCAAGGCGCGAATGCACTCCGGGTTTTGCCAACTCACAAACTCTTTCGGGCCGCTCCACTCAATATCCAAATTCGGCTCGTTGCCGATCTCGGCCCACACGATGCCTTCTCGCGCGTAATGCTTCATCTTCTCAAAGCGGTCACGGTCGAGCCGGTTGGGAAATTGATGCCCAATCTGATAACGCACGACCGGCGTAATTCCGGCGTCGCGCAGAGCCAGCACCCAACGGAAGATGGAGCCGTCGCCTGTTTCACTTGGCCCGGTGCTGTCGCACTGCTTGTACCACTTGATGCCCATCGCCTTGAGTTCAGCGAGCCAGAAGTCCCATTTGTCGCGCGGCGGCACGGCAGAACCGGCCGAGCCATGCACACCCCAAATGCTCCCGTCAACTTTGCCCCTGCCCGATTGTGGCATTGAAGGCATAAGGGCGGGCGTATCGGGTTTGGTGACGTTGATGGCGGCTTTTGCCAGATCAGCAGGTGACGTACGCAGAGCTTCGGCGATGGCGGCCTTGCGGTCGTTGCCAATGTTGGGCAGGGCGGCGATGGCCGGGCCGGTATAAGCCGCTTTGCGGTTGGTGTAAATCGAAGTGAGTCCGGCAGAGCCGATCATGTTCTGCCAGTTATCGTTGAACTTCGCGGCGGCGACGATGAAGGCGTTGATGACATCTTGATTGGTGACCGGAGTTGAGGCCGGGGTGGCCGGCGTTGACGGTTGCCCCGTGCCCTGCGGCCCCTGCAGAGCCAGGCGTCGGGCTTCCGAGATCGCTACTGAAGCAGGGACGGCTGATACTGGAACCCAGCGCACCCCGGCAAAGGCCACCGGTTCCGCCGGTTGCTCGTCGCTGAAGTCGGTGATGTTCACCCGGCCATCATCCGGGCGGCGTGGGTCGAGATCAAATGTGCCGAGCGACACCCATTCGTCGGAGCGGGAGGACTGATCCACTTTGACTTGCCGATCCTTCTGCTGGCCGTTTTCGTAATACGTGACATGATAATCGGCGCGCTTGCTCTCGGCGTTTTCCAGCGGGATGAAGACTTCGACGCTGTAGCGGCCCGGGCCGGGGAGTTGCGGCAGGTAACTCACCGCCAGGTCGTTGGTGGCCGAGGTCAACTTCCAGCGCGCGCCCCGGCCATAGGCATCGCGGAAGTCGTGCCAGGGCCGGTCGGGCGCGGATTCGTATACGTGCTCCACGTAACCACGCGCCTCGTCAGGCCAGCGGCCTACCGCGCCGGCAGGCAGAATTTCGGGGGTGGGGCGCTTCTGTTTGCCGGGGGAGGTAATGGCGGCCACTGCCGCGAACTCCGGCGCGTTCATGTGGCGGTCGCCCAGGCAAAAGAACGAGAGACCGACCGCGCCGCGCTTGAAGGCTTCATTGCCTTGCAGGGTGATGTCGGCGGGCGGGATGGCGCTGTACGACTGCAACATGGGGATGATGGGCTTGCCGAACGGGGCCAGGAAGCTGAAGCCGGTGTCGAGCGCATCCGCCACCGACTTGCCGAAGTCCTTCGGGTAAATCATCGGGTGCAGGCTGTCCATGAACGGAAGCCAGGGGTCAATGAAGACGTTGAAGGGGCGGTTGCGTCTGGCGTCGAGGGTGAAGCCAATGTGGAAGTTGGGGCCGAGGGCGTTGCGGATGAGGGTCATGAGTTGGCGGGCGGCGTCGGCGGTTCCACGGTAGTAAACGTTGCCGTGTTCCACATCCAGCAGAAGCGATTTGACGCCCGGCACTTTCGCGGCCTCGATGAAGCGGTTGGCTTCTTCCTGCACGTTCAGCCCGTGCGGGATGCCCCAGACGTGCGTCTCCAGCCCGCGCGACTCCATCGCCGCCACCCACTGGGCGACGGCCCCCGGCCCGTTGACGGCTTTAGGGTCGTTGTCGAACTTGCTCTGCCACTCTTTGCCCTGCGAAGTTTGCAGGAACACGCCGTCCACGTTGGGCATGGCGTCCACGATGATCCGCGACACGTCGCCGAGCGACTTGCGGGGCAGGAACGAGCCTTTGACTTGCACGAGGTAGATTTTGCCGTCGTAGGGGGTGGGCATATAAGAAAATCCTTTCGCAAGAGGTGTTACTCTCCAGCAGTTTGCAAGATGAAATCGTATAACTGCTGGCTGATCCAGAAACCAGCCTTCTGGATAAGGTCATCCACAATGGGTTTTACAGCAGGAATCAGGGCCTTGTGTTTTGCTTCTATTAGAATGCCCAGGATGCCGATAAATTTGAGGCCTAAATGTGAAGCTACAGTTCGCCCTTTACGTTCATCAAGCAGAAGAAGCTCTGCTCTTAATTCAATGGCAAGTGCTATGGCTTCTGCTTCACCAGGATCTAGCTCTAATTCCAACGAAGCAACAACCGTTCGGTTTTCGACTGGTTTAGTCTCAATCCAATCAAATGTCGTAACTTCAGTGGCGCCAGGCTGTCCAATTCCTGCGGAAAGGATCTCATCGTAAACGGCCTGCGGGAGGACAACTTTTTCATAGAGTTGTCTGAGCAGTTCCAGTTGCCCAACTGCGGCCAGATTCACAATAGGCGATGTGTCGCTAATGACAATCATAACCGCCCAAGTTCTCGCAACGTCTTGAGGTCACTTTCGAATTCGGCGATATCGTAGTGAATTGGAATTTGACGGCTGGCTAGCAAAAACTGGAATTGTAGTTGGCTGACTCTGGCAAGGCGACTGGCTTGCCCCAGAGACAGTTTCCCCTTTTGATAAAGCAGAATTGCTATCTCTTGCAACAACTCATCAACAGTCATGTGAATTGTGTGCAGAATTTCGTCCGGTATCACTATGCTCATATTGGCACTCCTCACATTTTCCTCACGCTGTGCCGCTCACAATCAGTCAGGCGCGGCAACGGCAACTGCATATATATTTTATACCTTCCCCTGTGTTGCCGATAGTGTACTGGAGATTTGGCGTTTGGCAACCTGGGGCGAGAACAGCGGATTCTCCGAATTCAACGGATCGTGATCCGTTGAATTCGGGCGATCCGTTGTTCTAAAGGAAGCAAGCAACCCTGTAGCCGTAGAAAGCGGGCACGTTGGCTGATATTGTGACGTTGTGCCAAACGTGGGGCTGGAGGGTGGGGACGGTGAGTGAGGTGGTAGGAGATTAGTCTTTAGCCTCAGCCCCACACCCTCTCAAACTCTCCCTCACACGGATTCCCCACCGCCGCCTCCATCGTCCCCTCAGTCAAATCAATCAACGCCGAGAACACAGTCTTCACCCGCCCTGCGTCATCATGCCTGCAAAGCGTAGCCGGGGTCGAGTTGTGGTCACTGAGGAAAGATTTGAGCAGGGGCAGGGTGACGAGGCCGGAGCGGGTTTGCATCAGGTCACGAGCGCGGTCGTAGCGGCTGATCGATTTGGCGGTGTGGTCAGGATACTTCTCGTACTTTTGCATGCGCGGGTGAGTGTAGTGGTTGGTGTGTACGTGCCAGCCGTCTTCCGGCCTCAGCAGTTCGTGGTCGGTGGCTGAGGCTTCCACGCTGGCAATCTGGCCGTCGCCGGTCGAAATCAGGTTGTTGTAGGATGAGGCCCGGTCAGGGTGGAGGGCGATGTTCACGGCCTCGTCGAAGGTACGAGCCGAGAGCAAAGCCCGGGCAACGAGCAGGCGGGGGATGCCGGGCCGCTCGTCGTCGGGCGAAAGTTCGTTGCCTGTCAGCGCCAGCCTGGCCGCGTTCACGCCAATGCTCAGGAAAATTCCGCCAACGCCGATGGTGAACAGGCGTGGATGATCCGGAAGGTCCCAATCCACTGCAACCAGTTTGTCCTGTGAAGACGGCGAGAGATCGTTGTTGTGCGCCAGCAGAACGTGGCCCTCGGTGGCCGGGGCGCAGGCGGCAAAATCGGAGCAACGATGGGCGGCTTCCGACTTGGCTGGTTCGGGCGGGCCGCCAAAAAGCTCCTCGATTGAAATTGTAAAAAGGTCAAAGAAGTCAATGCTCGCGCCCTCTGCCGCGCCGCGCAATTCTTCGACGATCCACGGGAAGGCGCGCTCGGTGGCGGCCAAATAGGGTTTGGCGGCGTTTCGGTAGTCGTCCCAGCGCAGGCCGTCGGTCAGAGCGGCTTTGGTGTCGGTGATCCAGCCGCACAAGGTTTCGGCGCAGGCAACGCCGATTTGCTGGCCGCAGGTGAAGTGGGCGCCGGAAACTTTCAAAAATTTGATCATGGTTTTCACCGCTTCTTTACTTTCGCTTTCGGCCCGCCAGTCTTCATCTTCAACTTCATCTGTTTGCTAGACTCTGTCTTCCGTTTCTTCGGCGGTTCCGGCTCGGCCACCTCAAGACGCTCGATAAACGGCACAACGGCTTCCACCACGTCGCCAGGTTTGAGCTTGATCACACTCCCCCCGCGAGCCGGCCGCCCCCGGCGCGGCGCTTCGTCAAACTTGCCGACACGCGCCCCGCCTTTCGTCGTAATCATCGTCAACTTGTCATCTGGCGCGCCAATCGCCGCGCCCACAATCTTGGCCTTGCCCGTCACCGCCATCGCAATTGTGCCCACGCCGTAGCGCCCCTGCGCCGGGAAGTCTTTCAGCGGCACGCGCTTGCCCATGCCAACATCGGTGATGAGGAAGGCTTCGCCCTTCGGGTCAACCACGCCCATCGCCACAATCGCGTCGCCCGGTTTGGAGAACTTGATGGCCTGCACGCCCGCCGCGCCCGTGCCCATGGCCCGCACTTCCGTCTCGCTGAAACGGATGCTCTGGCCGAGGGCCGAGATGAGCAAAACTTCGGCGTCGCCCTGGGACAGCCGGGCCGACACAACTTGATCATCCTCGCCCACGCCCATCACCTCGCCGACTTTGGACGATGGGGCCGGGAGGTCCTGGGCGGCGATTTTCTTGATCATGCCCTTCGCGGTGGCGACGACCAAAAAGACTCCAGTCCCGTTGGGAGCCGTCTCTGTTCCATTACCGTTTGAGGCCGGGGGGGCATTGCGCGCCGCCGCCGGAACGCTCGCGGCGGCCACCACCCGCGCCGCCGAGTCCAGCGGGCACAACGCCGAGAACGGCGTGCCGTCCGCCGGGTCGTCACTCTCTGGAATCGAGTAAACCGAGATGGCCGAGGCCCGGCCCTTTTGGGTAATGAGATACAGCAGGTCGCGAGTGTTGGCCTGAATGATGGCGCGCGGGGCGTCGTCCTTCGATGGTTTGGCCTGCTTCCCGGCGTAGGCCCGCGAGAGCAGGCCGGAGCGGGTGAGCGTCACCCAGGCCATTTCGTCGGGCGCAAGCTCGGTGGCCTTGAGCGACTTGCGCTTGCTGGCATCCACAATCTGCGTCCGCCGCCGATCTCCGTATTTCTTTTTTAGCTCCGCCAGTTCGGCCGCAATCACTTCTCGCATCTTCTTCGGCGAGGCCAGCAGGCTTTCGAGATACTTGATCAGCGCCTTTTTCTCTTTGTATTCGTCTTCGATCTTCTGCCGCTCGAGTTGGGCCAGGCGCTTGAGCGGCATGTCGAGGATGGCGTTGGTTTGCAGTTCGGTCAGCTTGAAGCGCTTCATCAGCCGCGTGCGGGCTTCGTCGGTGTCTTTGGAGTTGCGGATGATGCGGATGACTTCGTCCAGATGCTTGAGGGCGACGAGCAGGCCTTCGAGGATATGGGCCCGCTCTTTGGCGCGGGCCAGGTCGAACTCACTGCGCCGCTTCATCACTTCCAGCCGGTGGTCGAGGAAGACGCGCAGGGCCTGCTTGAGGGTGAGGGTGCGCGGCTCGCCGCCGACCAGCGCCAGCAGGTTGATGCTGAATGTGCCCTGCATGGGCGTGTGTTTGAACAGGTCGGCGACAACTTGATCAGGATCAGCCGTCTTGCTCAGTTCGACGACGATCCTCATGCCCTGCCGGTCGGACTCGTCGCGCAGGTCGGCCAGGCCTTCGAGTTTGCCGTCGCGGGCCAGTTCGGCGATGCGCTCGATGAGCGAGGCTTTGTTGGTTTGATACGGCAGTTCGGCGACGATGATCCGGCTTCGCCCGCGTTCCATCTCTTCGACGTGGACTTTGGCCTGCACCACAATTTTGCCTTTGCCCGAACCGTAGGCGGCGGCCAGCCCTTCTTCCTCGTCGGTTGATTTGAGAATCACGCCCCCGGTCGGGAAGTCCGGCCCTTGAATGAATTTCATCAACTGCTCCACCGACACGTCGTCGAGCTTCGTCCACTGCTGGAGCATGTAGAGCAGGGCGTCAATCACTTCGCCCAGGTTGTGCGGGGGAATGGAAGTGGCCATGCCCACGGCGATGCCGGTGGCCCCGTTGATCAACAGGTTGGGCAGAGAGGCGGGCAGAACTTCCGGCTCGGTGAGGGTGTCGTCGAAGTTGGCGATGAAGTCCACCGTGTCTTTGTCAATCGTGTCCAGCATCTCGGCGGCGGCCCGATGCAGGCGGGCCTCGGTGTAACGCATGGCGGCGGGCGCGTCGCCGTCTATCGAGCCGAAGTTGCCCTGGCCGTCCACCAGCAGGGTGCGCATCGAGAAGTCCTGCGCCAGGCGGGCCATGGTGTCGTACACCGCCGCGTCGCCGTGCGGGTGATACTTGCCCAGCACTTCGCCGACGATGCGGGCCGATTTTTTGTAGGGTGTGTCGGGGCGGATGCCCATGTCGTACATCGCGTAGAGGATGCGCCGCTGGACGGGCTTGAGGCCGTCGCGGGCGTCGGGCAGGGCGCGCGAGACGATGACCGACATGGCGTACGAGAGGTACGCGCTTTGCATTTCGTGTTCGATATCAACTTTGCGGATTAAGCCTGCATCCATGAAGCACCTGTAAGTGGTTATTAGTGATTGGTTATTGGGAAGTAGCGGGAGGATTTTATCATAAGGTTGGGTTTGATTTTATGCAGGTCGAGAAGGCCGGAGCATCGCACGCCCAGGGCTATGAACTTCATACTTGACTTAGTTGTTAAGGTGCGGGTATTCGTTCCTGAGGAACGAAGAGGAACGAATATTATCCCTGATTTTGTTCTGCTGATTTGGCTAAGTCCTCTTCCTTTTCCATTTCCTTTTGGATTTCCTTGATTGATTTATTAATCCCGTCGACCCGTTCGTTATTTTTGCTGGCGCAGGCTTGAATGCGCACCAGACTGGCGATACACCCGGCGGCCATGCTGATTGTGCGTAAAGCAGCAAGCCTGCTTTCATAATCCAATTCTTCGAGAGACAGGGTATAGGCTTCCATGAAGCGCGCCGTGCTGACGCGCATGAGATCGATCACATCAGTTACGTGGGTGAGGGGCATTTCAGAAAGCGCTTTGCTCTCAAACTGAGTAAAGTGTTTTGAGTAGAAGCCGTGTTTGGAGGCATTTTTGTTGTTGGGTTGACCACCGCGTTTTTTAGCCATACTTTCTCCTTTTCTCTTTACAATTCTTTATAGGTCCACTCCCAACTCCTTCGAAAGCTCGGCAAGCGCCTGTGAAATAGCCTCATGGATTTCGTCAAGCGGATCATGGTCTTTGTTGTACGCCCGAACCAGTTTGGAAAGGTGTGCGCTCAGGACGAGACAGGTGCGCAAGGCTTGCATGTGTGCGTCTATATCCTTTGGCGCGGATTGCTGGATCTTCATAAAGTGCGCGGAGAGCACGCGCAGAAGGTTGATCTCGCTGGCAAGGTCATCAGCCGGGACAGCGCGCAGGGATTTCTTCTCGTCAGAAGTGAGATAACGCGCGAAGAGCGGGGAAATGGGGCGGGATGGTTTTCGGGCAGACATAATACTAAAAAAAACAGGCGGCTGATTGTTCAGCCGCCATTAAAGCATAGTTCGAAAGATGTAATCTGGAATTCCGTTTATTCCGTTTCCGGGTATTTTCCGGGCTTATAACTTTTTATATACCAATTATCATAAGTTTTTCGATCCCACTTGCGCCAAGTTTTATCTGTAATCGTTACTTCACCCATCGCAGCCTGTCTTGAGCAAACCGAGCCTTTCTCTTCCAAGTCTTCCTCTCGTATTTCCCGCAAACGCTTGATTTTGTTCTTTGTCCCTTCCTGCATACCGAATTTCTTTTTTGGTTGATATTGCGCAAGCGGGTCTATCAGCAAGCCTTTTCTTTCCATTGACCTATGTAGTTTATTCCACCTTGCAACGGCAGACTCGCCTCGCTTTTCAAAGGCTTCGTCGCTATAAAAGACGGTCAGTTTTACAATATTTTTTCCAAGCACCGCATCCGCAAAAACCGCGACGATTTCCCAATGCTTTTCATCATAAAAGACAGTGATCAATGTTTCGTTTTCTTTTGGGACAAAACCCGCGAAGGGGGGTAACGAAAGGGATGGGGCAGATAATTCAAATGGGGGTTCGGCAAGAGAGGCAGAAGGTCGTTTCCACTGGGCAAAGATCAATTTCCAGTATTGGATGAGAGAGCCGCGAAAAATAAGTTCATGTTGCATATTTTTTGCTTCTTTTCCGTCGGACAATTACATCTCAATGGTATTCAGTAACTCTTTCAGCGCCAGCAACTCTTCTTTGGACAGGGTTACACCTTTGCCCATCTTCCCGCGGTCAGGCGACCATTCACGGATGTCGTATTTCGGGTCTCTGTCGTTCCAACTGATCAGGTTGACTTCTTTAGCCCACCCCGATGCGGACTTGGATAGTACGCCGATCTTTTTGATAATTTCGTATTTGATTTCGGACATTGTTCAGGTCTCCTTATCGCCTAAAAATTCCAGAAGTTCCGCTTTTCTCTTTTCCAGGGAAAGCGTTTGAGATTTCAGTTCTCTCAAGGTTTTGTTGACCTCCGCCAACTCTTTCTTCAGTTGTTTCTTCTTCAAATAATCGTTCCCATACTTCTCGTTAACCAGCGCTTCCACTTCCTGCCGAATCAATCTCAGAAACGGGTTTCCATAGACACTGTTTTCACGGTATTGCAATTTGCCCGCGCGGATGCCTTCGACAATTTCGTCAAACGTCAGCCCGAATTCTTTTTGAGCAGATTTGTCGCTCAGAGTGGCACCTTTCCTTGCCCATGCGGAGTCGTCATTTTTAGAATTCATAAGTCGCTCCTTTGCAGGCGAGACCCTAAAGGTTTTCTCGGCTATCAGTCGTTCTAATATGCCAGACTATATGTGGGCGAATTCGCTTTCGGTCAGGTCGTAGAGACGGGCAATTACAGGTCCTTGCATAAATAGCTAAACTTTCAGGCGAGCCTGAGCGAAGCAAGAGATAAGCAATTCGGGTTGAGAGCGCACCCGACGCGAAGCCAGGTGCAATTCATGGTTCAAATCCGAAAGGTCAAGGCAAGCGAGATTCTTGAGTTCATCTTTTAGTAGCATCCAGACACCTTCCGTCGGATTGAGTTCCGGCGCAGCGGTGGGCAACGGTTCGAGCCATAAGCGTTTACCGGCCTTGGTGGTCAGGAGGTCTTTCACTTCCTGACTGCGATGAATCGATGCCCCATCCCAAATGACCATCACCTTACCTGGAATCTGCTGGAGCAGATGACGGAGAAACTCAGCGACTTGTGGGCCGCGCAATGCTTTTTCATAAACGCGCATATAAAATTGGCCTCGCCGAGTTAGTCCACCGATCACCGATAAATGATCATGTGGATTCCCTTCATAAATAATGGGTGTGCAACCGCGCGGCGCGTAAGTCCGTACGACGGAGGCGGCCTAACCCGTAGGTCTCTTGGCCAGCTTTGCCAAAGACCACTTCATCGCCCGCCGCGATGTAGTCATGGCCCGCAGTCCACAACTGTTGGCTGAACAAGAGCCACATGACTTGCAACCACGGCA